>CAAGKR010534908.1_pt1 | contig 18637 bp, 15 predicted proteins | sample 2556971 | NCBI WGS metagenome assembly CAAGKR01 (sample SAMEA5207829, study PRJEB30636) | soil metagenome | biome: forest; feature: boreal; material: soil | place: USA | collected 2011-09 | depth 1 m | reverse complement strand
GTTTCCAGCTCGTGGATGCGCCTGCGCGCCGAGAGCAACTCAGCGCGCTCCACCGACGTGAGGCCGGCCTCAAGTCCCTGGTCGATCCGTTCTTGGTGGCGCCAGCTGTAGATCGTCTGGTCACTGATTCCAAGGTCCCAGGCGACGTCCTCCACGCCGCGTCCCGCCGCCACAAGATCCAGAACTCGTTGGCGAAACTCTGGTGGATAACCTCTTCTGCCCATGCTGTCCTCCGTTGCGCTGATGGGACAGCAGCATGCCGTATCCAAGGAATCCGACCCCACGAAATCCAGGGCGCACTAGAGCCTCCAGGAAACTCAGGGCGGTTCACCGAGACCGTTTTCGAGGGTTTTGAGTTCATTTCGAGACTCCCCCACTTGCCTAGAGGCCGTTTCGAGGGTTATCAGAGGCCTCGATTACTACATGACATCAAGGCTCTCGTCGCCAGAATTGCCCAAAGAATTCTTGCCCCAACCGAACGAACTCGGCCAGGTGTTCTCTGCAGACTGGGACCTTGACCCCGTTTGGATCATTCTCAGGGGCGATTTGCGCACTAGCTGGTTTGCCGCAGCCCGGGACGTAACAGGTCTCGATCAACTTGGCTTTGGCTGGCTTCTTTGTCATCTTCAGGTCTTGACTATGTCCCGGCTTCACCGATCACGCAAAGATCGATACCTCTCGTCCGGGCATCATGGGTAGTCTTGGCTGAGTGTCGCCTCGCACGGGCAAGAGAAAGGTCGCTGAGCCGGTGGATATGGTCTCTGAGCGCTGATTGATGGCGGTCAGTTCGAGGTCGACAAGGTGATCTTCGCCCTCGACCCGCTTGTCGGTCACGACGCCGCGAATCCATACGGTGTCACCCACGAAGCAGAACCCGCGGAGCCTGATCTGAAGGCGGCAGAGGAATGCCGTATCGCCCATCCAGTGCGTTGCAGCGGTGGAGAACCACGCAACCCGTTCGCCACCGAAATCGTACGTTTCGGGTAGTCCCGCGCGTTGTGCCATTTCACGGTCCCAGTGGACTCGTGCAATGGTGTCCGGGTATCCGAGCGGGTTCAAAGGAAATGCTCGCGGATGCTCCTTTCGGTATCGATACGCCACGGTGTGGGCGCGGTGGTAGTCGTTGCGCGGACCCGTTGCCTCCGCGTAGCAAATGTAGGCGGTCGTCGTGTAGGGTCCCCGTAAGAGAGGCACCGACTCCTCGCCTACAGCCACATCCTCCCAGAGGCGAGGCTCCGATCCGCGGACATATTCGCGCTCGTACTCCGCTTCGATTGCCGCCATCTCTTGCTCGTTGTACCGATGGGGTACGTCGAGGTTCAGGTTCTTGCCCTGTGAGCGGGCGGAGGCTCGGCCGACACGCACCAGCAGCTGCCGGCGGAGTCCCACCAAAGAGCCATCTTGATTCCGGTAAACGCCTTCGTGCACCTCGTGCACGGCTTGTCCGCCCATCCGGCTCGACTTGACCTCTACAGATGCCAAGCCTTTTCGGAGGCTCAATCGATCGTTTTCGTCGATTCGCCGGAACCAACGCATTTCTTCCGCGCTGTAGAACGCGTGTACGCCGGCGAGTGGGTCGCCTCTCCCCGTCGCCAACAGCTCTTCCGACAGTTCCGTCTCTTCTGAGATCCCCATGTACAGCATGAATGTCGGCTGTGCGGCAAAGCCGCCCCACGGAGTCCTGCGAGCGTAGCGGGGGTCTCGATAGAAAGGATCGACATCTCCAATGCCGCGTGCATAGTTGCGGAGGCTGTCGACACCCGCGAACTCGAATGATGCATCGGTGTAAGGGACAGGCAGACCCACGCGTCGCCGCAAGCGCTCCACCTTCTCATCGGTGATAACACCTTCTTCATGATCACGGCGGCGATCAAGATCTTCGATTTCATTCAGCATCGTGCATATCCCCTAGTAGTCATCAGACCCCTGCCGGACCAAGGGATAGGCACCACCGGTCACCCGTATCTCTTGACCTGTGATGTAGCCGGCCATATCAGACGCCAAAAAGGCGCATGCGTTGGCGACGTCCTGAGCACTACCCAGACGTCCCATTGGAATTCTCTCCATCCTCTGGCGGTACTCCTCCTCGAGCTTCGGATACCACTCCGGATGCGGCCGTCGTGTATCCATCGTCCCGGGCACAACGGTGTTGACGGTGATTCCCCAACGGCCGGTCTCATTTGCCAGAGCTCGCGCCAGGCCCACCATTCCAAGCTTGGTTGCGACGACATGAGGCCGTTGTGCCTTGCCCCAATAGGCATCGAGGCCGCCGATGAAGATCACTCGTCCCCAATTGCCGGCGCGCATTCCGGGCACGGCCGCTTGGGTCAGAAAGAAAGGCCCTCTGAGGTTGGTGTGGTGGACGAGATTCCACTCCTCGATCACAACCTCATCGATCCGCCGTCGCGGCCGAATCGAAGCGTTGTGAATGAGGATGTCCGGGGCGCCCAGGTCTTTCGTGACCAGGCTCACTACTTCACCGAGCGTCTCCGCCCGAGTGAGATCAATCTGCACATCGATTGCCTTACCGCCGCTGTCGGAGATCTCGGCTGCAGTGGCCGCAGCAGCTTCTCGATCCGCCGCCCAACCACAGGCGACTGCGGCTCCCGCGCGACCGAGCGTTAATGCGATCGCCTTTCCGATATTTCTACCAGCCCCGGTAACGACCGCTGTGTGCCCCTCAAGCGTCACCTGCAGCATGGCTTCTCCTTGTGCCTGAATCGGTCGCAACATAGAGCGATTTCGCGGGAACCCTTGATTCGGGTGATCAATCCTCCAGGGCCCCGATTACTTCGTCGTTTCTAAGAGACGCGAGTTGATTCGCATCGAGGCCCAGCACTTCAGCCAGCACCTCGTCGGTGTGTTGACCAAGCAGCGGAGCAGGCCGACGAACAGCTGCTGGCGAGGCGGACATGTGCCCTGGAAACCCAATTTGGTGCAGCTTTCCGAATATCGGATGGTCTACTTCGATCACACCGCCGCCGGCCACAAGCTGGGGATCGCTAAACGCCTCTGCCATCGTGTTCACCGGCGCGCATGGAATTTCGGCCGCTTCAAACACCGACAGCCAAGCCGCCGTCGACCGTTCAACAAGAACCGCCCCGAGCAGCTTCACGAGCTCGTCTCGGTGTCGGACGCGTTCCGGGTTTGTGCGGAAGCGAGGATCGTCCGCCAACTCTGGGTGGTTCAAAATCCGGCACAAGTCTCGAAAAATTCGATTCGTGCCGGCGGAGATCACCAGGTATCCGTCAAGCGTCTGGAAAGCCTGAAATGGGACGATCTGGGGATGTCCGGATCCCATCGGAGACAACTCGGCACCGCCGTCGAGAACGGCGACCACGTAGTTGCTCAACATGATCATGGTGGCGTCGAGCAGGGAGCACGTGACCAGTTGGCCTTCGCCCGTCCGCAGGCGATGTGTGAACGCGCCCATGATCGCGAAGGCCAGGTAGATACCGCCGGAGAAGTCGCTCAGCGAGACGCCAGGCTTGACTGGAGGATTGCCCGGATAACCGGTGATCGACATGACGCCCGACCTTGCCTGAACCGCCACGTCCATCCCGGGCTGGTGGCTGAGCGGCCCCGTCTCCCCGTATGCCGACAGCGAACCGTAGATCACGGACGGATTTCTGGGCTTCACATGCTCGTAATCGAGTCCGAGGCGTGTCATGACGCCTGGTCTAAAGCTCTGCGCCACGATGTCACACTTCGCGACGAGGTCCATCGCAAGGTCGCGACCGGCAGGCAGCGATAAGTCGATCGCAACTGAGCGTTTGTTGCGGTTGATCGCGAGGAAGTAGTCCCCACCGCTCCTGGGAATGTCGCTTCCGAAGCGCTCGGTTAGGTTCATGTAGCGGCTCGAATCCCCTCGCTTGGGTCGCTCGATCTTGATAACGTCCGCGCCAAGATCTCCCAGCAGCATGGTCGCAAAGGATCCGGCCACGGCGTGCGTGAAGTCGGCGATTCTAATTCCCGTGAGAGGCCCCGCACTAGGCATCGGCAGGGACCAGTGGCCCCGTCGATTCGGCCCCAAGCAATTCGACCCGAGCGTCGAGAATCAGGCACGGGCGGTCCAATCCCCAGAACGCACACGGATTCACCTCGATTGCGATTAATTGAGGGCCGATGTCCACGACCGCTCGGCGGAAGCCGGCGACAGCCTGCTTCAGGGGTTTTAGCTCACGCGGGGAAATGTCCGAGAGGATATTGAGCCCACGCAATGCGCGGTCGATCTCGCGATCGTCGCCGGCGACCGGAAGCGCCTTCCAGTCATGCAGTTGCTCCGCCAGGGAGCCTCCCGCACCTACGATCACGTGAAGGCCGAACATGGGGTCTCTTCTGGCGCCCAGAAGTATTTCGCAAGCTCCTGTCAGGTCGACCTGCTGGGCAACCAAGATCTCGTCCTGCCACAAATGCTGTTGCTGGGCGGCGCGGCGGATCGAGTCGAATGCTTCCGTCACCTGATCAGACGTATGGAGGTTCATGCGCACCAATCCCATCCTGGATTTATGGATTGGCTTGCTGACGGACGCCTTTACCACCACCGGGTAACCGAGCTTCTCGGCCGCCCTTAGACAGTCAGCCGCAGTTGTCGCGATCGATTCGTGGGGTGATTCAAGGCCGTGCTCTCGTAGGAGGGCGGTGACCGCGTACTCCGTTGGCCGATCCAGCATCTTGGTAAGAGCTCCGCCACCGGGTCGAGACTTCGGGGAAGGCGCCAACCGAACGCTCGGGATGCTGACGCGTCTGGTGTGTTGATCGATCGCCGCCAGCAGTGCACCGAGGCTTTCGGCGGTGACAACCCTCCCTGCTGCGATGGTGCGCGCTTTGGTTGCCAGCTCGCCACCGACCGAGTAGATGGCCGCGAGCTTGTCAGAATGATCGGCCGACACGCGAACGGTGATTTCCGAGACCTCGGCAACGATGTGGGACACGCCCGAACCCACCAGGAGCCCGTCTACATTTGGGTCGCTGAGCAACCTGTCGGCAATGTGGGCGAAGTTGCCTGCCCATTTGTCTTCGGGCATGGGCACTCTGGCGAAATCCAGGGGGTTCCATGGGGGGCGAAAGCCATAGGTCGCCAGCAAGTCTCGTGAAGCTTTCGTCAAGCTTGCAAGCGATAACCCCTCAACGCCATCCATCGTGTCGGCAATCAACCCGCACAGCGCACCTGACGTTGATATGACCTGCAGCCTGCCTCCCCATTGCTGATGCTGACGCGATGCGGTGTAGGACGCATGAGCCGCGCACATTGAGACCAATTCCTCAATCGTCTCCACCACTTCCGCGCCGGCTTCGGTCACCAGTTCCCGGAACAGCTCCCACGAGCCTGCCATCGCTCCCGTGTGTGTAGCAACGGTGGTCGCGCCCGACTGTGAACGACCGATTTTGAGGACGACCAACACCTTGCCGCTCTGCCTCAACTTTTTGGCCGCTTGAAGAAAGGCAGAGCCATCCCGAACTCCTTCCATCAATACAGCCACGACTTCGGTCCGCGGGTCAACCGTGAGCATTTCGACAAACGCCGTGACGTCCAGATCATTCCCGTTGCCTGTGGCGACCGCGTACGACAACCCAAGTCCCTGCGACATCGCGAGGTCAACGATCGACGCGCCCACAGATCCCGACTGCGAGATGAGAGCTACGGGGCCAGGCACCAGAACGGAGCGCTCCATGGCGGTCGAACAGCCGAGTGGTATGCGATCGAAGATGTTGATCGCACCATTGCAGTTCGGCCCCACGACTCTGATTCCGTTGCGATGAGCCGCCTCAAGCATCGTCAATTCGAGATCGCGCCCCTGAGTGCCCGATTCGCTAAATCCGGCGGAAAGAACAATCGCAACCTTGCAGCGCTTGCTACCCAGACCGTCCATGACCTTGGGTGTGTACACAGCGGGCACCGCCACGACAGCCACGTCGATGCTGGATGGGACGTCTGACACGTCCGCATAGCAGCGCCACCCCCGTATCTCGTCATAGTGCGGATTTACGGGATAGACGGGCAGCTTGTACTTCAGTTTTTCCAGATAACGGAGAGATCGGCCGCCGAATGTGTTCTCCGGGCTTGCACCCACGACTGCAATCGATCCGGGGTCGAAGACGTCAGACAGCGTCGGGATGTCGGGCATGATGCCTGCGTTACCCCTCCCGTGCAGCCGAGACATAGGTCATCGCAGAAATGGGTCGCGAATATCGCGAGATGGAAGCTTCACAACCGCCTTACCTGTGACCGTGCGATCGCCGCGCTGATTCTCTGCCCAAAGCTCTACCGTGACGAGATGGTCCCCATCCTCCACGCTGAGGTCCACGACCCTCCCGGAGTATTTCGTCAAGTCGCCAAGCAGATTCGGCAGGCCGTTCTTGACATCGAGTCTTCTGACCTGTGCCCAGTCGCCGCACCAATTCGTGATGAGGTGTCCGGCCCAGTTAACGCGCATCCAGCCCTGGTCATACGCATCCGGGTATCCGACCTCGCGGGCGATTTCCACGTCGAGGTGCCCAGCCGCCGGGTGCACGGGAATTCCAGTTTGCGGCGACACGTAAACGTTCGCGGGATGCCGCGCACGCTCCAGATAGGCCAGCTTCAGCGGGTTGTAGACCTGGCGCCTGCCCGCATAGAAAGCCATGATGTCGACGAGGGTCAGCGGCCCTTTCAAAATGCTCGGTAACTGGTCGCCCTCGTGGACCTCTTCCCAGTACAAGGGATGGTCGCCACGGCGCTCCTCGTTGAGATAGGCGTCGGTGATCTCCGCAATCTCAGCTGCGCTGTATTTCGGCCTCCCCTCAGTCTTGCGGTCATCGAATCCGGCGCCTCGGAATCCGCCTCCGCTCCTGGCGCGCGGCACCCGTAGACAGTCAACCTCCGACCGTCCCACGGTTTTGCCGTTCTGGTTGGTGTACAGAACTTCTCCGACCTGCACTATGAATCTCGGAACATGGGTCCCGCGCTTCTCGTTGACAGCAATCACGCGCGCCCTGGACGTGATGACGTCTCCTGGGCGAATCACGTCATAGAGCTCCCACCGATTTCCTCCATGGATCCACTGCACTCCTGGAAGGCCCGGAGCCACTATGGTGCTGTCGATGCTGTAGAGAAAGGTGGGTGGTGCGATCATGTCGCCCCAGACGCTGCGCCGTCCGTACGACTCGTCAATGAAGAGCGGGTTGTCGTCGCCGACCGCGTAGAGCGCCCAACGTCGAATATCGTGCCGAGCGATCGGTTCGCGAATCGCGGGCCAATGGACGTCACGACGGAGCCAGACGCCGATGAGCGATCTTGCCTGCTCAACCATCTCGTCGGTAATAGTTGCGGTCTGCACGGCAGGCACGCTGATTGTTTTCTCGGCCATCGCCAAACGCCTCCTTCCTAGAACCTAGCTATGAACACAGGATCAGATCATTTCCCGACGTTCAACTCGCGTCGAGCCGTCCAATTGGCGGCACCCGCGCCGAGAATCTCGGCGATAGGAGCCAGATCGTCGAGTCTCTCGAAATGCCTCAGAGCATTGAGCAGATCAGCAGCAGCTGCCGCTCCTATAGCGGGTGTGGACAGTGCTGAGAATTTAGCCTCTACCGCCGACCTGTCCATTGGGCGATTCGGGTGTCCGAACGGCACAAGGATCTCGACCTCCTCAACCCTTCCCGAGTAGCACTCGATCCTCAAGCGCGCTGGCAATGCAGATGGAAATTCGCGTGAGAGGTTGGGATCCTCGTGGATGGCAACTTTTTGCATCAGTTCGAACACAGTTGGATCTGACAAATGGGCTGTATCGAATTGGATTGGCGTGAGATCACCGTCAATCAGGGCGGCAGAAATCACATACGGAAGACTGTGGTCGGCAGTCTCACGCGTGGCCGGCGCCCAGCAATGTGGGTCGTTGGCTGAGTCGGCGGCCCTCTTGAAAGTCGACACGTCCACGCTCTTGATGTCCCTGCTCTCAACCCGCGGTGAAAGAAGAATCGCGGCTTCGATCGCGGCCTGGGTGAAGACCTGTGCGGGATATCTCTTGATCAGCAGGTCGTTGCTTCTCCAGGCTTGAGGTGGGAGCTCAAATGGCCCTGTGATCGACTGCAGCAGTCCAAATTCGCCTTCGAATATCGCGTCGGGACCAGTCATCCCGTGGCTTGCCAGAATGGCGGCAAACACCCCGTACCGAGCAGCATTGGCGCCTGCTGCAGCCTTCCACATGGACAGCTCCCCGAGTCGAGCACGTAGCAAGCCGGTGCTTGCAACCGTGGCCATGGCAAGGGCCTGCTCGGTCTTGCGCTCGTCCAACCGCAAGGCTCGCGCTGCGCCCAGAGCGCTCGCAATCGCGCCATAGGTAACTGTGTCCCAACCTCTACGGCGCAAACTCGTGCCTGCACAGAGCCGCAGCAAGGATTCGTATACAACCGCGACGCTAGTCAGGAACTCTTTGCCTGAGGCGGCCGTCGCCTCCGCCATCGCGAACGCCGCTATCGCTGTGGCTGCCGGGGGCGTGACCTCCTTACCGAGATACACGTCGCAGTAGTCGAGGTAGCGGACCGCCACGCTGTTCACAAATGTGGCCATCTCGGGGCTTGCCCCCACCGCGGCGCCGATCAGCGTGCAAGGTGCTGGTCTCGACAGCTCGTATGCGACCGCTCGGGCCGCCATCACCGGCTGGGCATTCACGGCGCCGAGGGCACATCCCAAGCCGTCTATCAAGTGAAGCTTCAGCCGCTCGACCACCTCGTGAGGTATCTGGTCGAATTCGAGTTCCGACGCGTAGGCGCTGAGGCTTGATGCGATACTCATGCGTGGCCCTGAGTGGCAGTTGCATGCGTCGTCTTGTGGGCGATCGCGTGCATCAATCGATCGACCGCCCTGGTCGAGGGAAGGGCCTCGACAGCATGTCGCAAAGCGCCGGCCGACCTGCCGGCCGTGGAGCGCAGCTTTCGATCGAACTCGTCGGTGGTCAGCGGCTTCTGGAGACCACCGCGATTCTCTGTAACCCTCACTGCGACATGTGTTCCGGAGGCCGTCTCGACCTTTACGTCGGCAAGAATCTGGCGAGGAAACACCGCAGCACACTTCTCGTCCACCACGACATCGCACAGGTTGCTGATTCGCCGACGCGTCGGGTCCACCACTGCCTCGTCGGTGAAGTCCTCCAGGCCAACGCCTAGACCGCCTCCCCCAACCATCGCTGCCGCGAAAACGTAGGGCGCGCTGAACCGAGCTCGATATGAATCCTCCGGGTTCCTGTGCTGATCGACGGAATCGCCAACCAGGAGGCCTCGCGCGTCCGCAATCCCGATCACGACGTGCGCGACGTCTCTCGCTCTCAGGCCCTGCTCCCTCAGCATCAGGGCGGCGTCCGCGACCGCTTGCGTGAAGTTGTTACATGGATAGGGCCTGAAGTAGATGCCCAGGGTGTCCCAGCGTCTTCCAAGTTCGGCCGTCGCGGCCACCTTGTCCCAACGCCCGCGGCAGTACGCCTCGACGAAGCCCAGGCGTCCTTCGAGCACCGTCTGCGGCCCGATGACTCCGTGTGAGGCCATGCTTGCCGCCGTGATCGCGACGTGTGCAGCCCAGCCGGCATTCAGCTGCTTGCTAGCGCCCCCGCGCCGGTTGGACTCCGTGAGACCCGCCCCCATGCTGCATGCAATCGCCATGCTGTGCATGATTCCGATTGAGTCCAGGCCTCTCAGTCGCGCGCATCCACCTGCCGCCGCGACCGCGCCGATGATGGAAGTGGCATGGAAACCGTGCTCAATCATCACGGAGTAGCGGATCTCGGGATCGTATTGGGCGTCCGCAAGGCGGCAGTTGATCTCATACGAGGCGGTGAGCGCGACCAATAGGTCCCTGCCTGACGCGCCGACGCATTCCGCCTCTGCGATCAAGGCCGGGACCATAGGTGCACTTGGATGCACAAGGGGCGGAAGGTGCGTGTCGTCGAAGTCCAGGGAATGCGCAAGGGTGCCGTTGACCAATGCGGCGCTCGCGGCGGGAAGCCGTACGCCGGTGCCGAGAACTGTTGCCTCCGGGTGCCCTCCGTTGGCCTGCACAAAACTGAGCACGGCTTTGCCGGAAGCGGATACGTCGGTGGCCGCGGCACAGATGCCCAGCGTGTCGAGCAGGCGATCCTGGACATTCCTGATCACCTTGTCCGGGATGTCCTCGAAATCAAGCGTGGCAACAAAAGTCGCCAGCTCTTCGATCAGGGTCATTTCTGGTCCCACGCGGTGACGTCGACAGCGACAACCCCCTTCCCCGCCTCCAGGACGATCAAGGGGTTGATCTCGATATCTGCCTTCCACCGGCCCGCCACGTAGATCCGGCCGAAATTCGACGCTGCGTCACACAGCGCTTTCACGTCCGCCGCGGGAGCACCACGGTATCCGCGCAGTAAAGTCCAGAGGCGCAGACGAGATAAAGCCTCTCTTACCGATGACGCGGACGCGGGAAGGCTGAGGATCGCGACGTCGTTCCACACCTCTGAATGGATGCCCCCCGCGCCTATCACCAGAATCGGCCCCCAGTCGTTGTCGTGGCGCGCCCCGAGCAAGACCTCGACTCCAGACCCGATCTGCTGCTGCAAGAGAAGAGGTTGGGACGAGCCAAGGCTGTGCCACATTTCGCCAGCTGCGCGCTCCACCTCGTTCGGCAACCGCAAATTGAGCGCCACCAGACCTTGATCGGACTTGTGTCCGACACCGCTGGCAGCCTTGACGACGATCGGCACAGCCAGCGCCGCCATCTCGGGGCGAATTTCTTGAGGCGTCGTCACGATTCGATACGGCGCGAGCGGAATTCCCGCAGCCGCGACCATGTCGGTACTCGTGCGCCAGGGCAATATCGCCTTGCCCTTAGGAACCGTGCGCGTCTTCGGGCGCGCCGATTGGCCGCCATCGCGACGCCGAATCAAGAAGCTCAGCATGCGGACGGCATGCCTCGAGTCGTCCGCAACGAACATCCGACGACCGCGAAGGCTGGCAACCCGCCGGGTGGTTACCTCGGAGTTCAGGGTAGAGAGCACCACGGCCTTGCCCGACGGGCCCGCGGCCGCCGCGAGCGGGCCCAGATACGGATCGATCTGTCGCCACGTCCAGTTTGGAAACTGGACGAATATCGCCTCCGTTGTCGTATCGCTTCCAAGCACTTGGACCATCGCCGGCAACAATTCGGGCTGATCGATTACGCGCCCTGTGGGATCGATGGGATTGTCCGCCGCAGCTTGATCAGGGAGGATTAAACGGAGGGTTTGCTTGGTGCCTGGCGTGAACTGGGCCAGGGGCACGCCGAGGCGATCGCACTCGTCGACGATCAGGCTTCTGCTGCCGCCCGAGATGCTGATCACGGCCACGCCCCCATAAGCCTTGTTGGCGGGAGCGCCTGGGCTGTTACTCGAGAGAACGGTTGCCGCCGCAACAAGATCCTCGAGAGATTCCACCTCCGCGATTCCAACCTGACGGAAAATCTGCGAATACACCTCGGCGGGGGTCGACAGCTTTCCTGTGTGGCTCTGGGTGGCGCGGCGACCGGCGTCTGACTTCCCAGCCTTGAGAGCGATCACTCGCATTCCAGACTTCTCCGCCTCCGCGCATAGGCTCCGAAGCCGCCATGCGTCCCTCAAGGCCTCGACGAAAAGCAGCGCGACTCTGGTCCCTCCGTCCTTGATGACAAAATCGAGGTAGTCGCAAATTGATAGCACGGTCTCGTTGCCGGTGCTGACGTAGTAGCGGCAGCCGATACCGAGGTCTTGCAACCGCCGCACACATGCGCCGCCGATGCTTCCGCTTTGACTCAGGACGGTGACCGGCCCTCGACGGATCCGGGCCCGAGCTGCTGCGCTGCCGAACGTAAGGATCGTGTGGTTGGGGACGCTCCACAACCCTTCCGAATTTGGCCCGACCAGGTTGATCCCGTAACGACGGGAGGATTCTCGAATCCGACGGACCCGTTCCGCGCTTCGCGTGGTCTCCTCGAATCCCGACGACAGGATGATCACGTTCTTCACCCCTGCGCTTCCGCAATCCTCCAGGGCATCTGGCACCGCGTCGGCGGCGACCACGATTACCGCCACGTCGGGTGTAACCGGTAGATCCATCGCGCGCTTGTAGCACCTGACGCCGCCGATTTCGCGGCGATTGGGGTTGATGAGGAATATGTCGCCAGAAAAGCCATGTCTGGTAAGCAGGTGCAGTGGTCGCCCGCTCAGTTTTCGGTTGTCGGCGGAAGCGCCAACAATCACCACTGACTGCGGCCTGAACAACTTCTCCAATTGTGCGGGCGAATCGAATTTGTGCTGAGTCCGGGTTATGGGTCCGCGCCCCGGCCTGACTGCTCTCCCTGGCGATGTGATCAAGCGACAGCTTGCGATGATAGTTTGGAGGAGAAAGAGTCCGAAGCGATCATTTGGGCCCTGGTTGCGGAACAGGTATGGCGCGCACCGCGTCGTCTGGAACCGGTTTCGCCTGGACGCGCTTGGGGAATCGCTCTTTCCGCTCTGCCAGCAAGCCCTCGGGCCGCCACCACAGGAACGCGAGCACAATCACGCCGACAGCCGCGATCTGAAGGGCCGGGAGCAATTGTGCCGGGCCGATGACTGGAAGAAACGTGCTGGCCTGCGCCGCGGCGACCATGATGACCACCGCCCCAAGCACCGCTCCAGCGTTACGACCGCGCCCGCCAACGATGATGGCTGCCAGCAAGATGGCTGACTCCGTCGGGAGCCATGCGTACGGGTTCCATCCGCCCGTGTACAGCACGGTCAGACCGCCGGCCAAGCCTGCCAGGCCGGCCCCGATGATGAAGGCGGCAAACCTGAGCTGCCAGGTGCTCTTGCCGAGCGCGGCAGTACCGGTTTCGTCGTCGCGCACGGCGCGCAGAGCGCGCCCGAATGGCGAATTGGTCAATCGCGAAATCAAAAAGTAGACGACGCCCAACGTCGCGGCAGATATCGCGAGGAACACCCATCCAAACTGCTCTTGCGTTAACTGGTCTTGCCATGGTCCAGGGACGTTTGTGATACCAGTCACTCCATCTAGGAATCCGATGTTGCTTCCGGCGAAGATTTGCATCCCCTGGGCCAAAGCCACCAGGGTCAACGCCAGGTAGTCGTGTCGAAGCCGCCGGAGGGCCGTCACGCCTAGCAGGGCGCCCACAGCGAGAGCGCAGGCAATGCCGAACAGCAAGTTGAGGGGGAACGGCCATTGAAAGCCGCCCACATATGTTTCAAAGGAGTGCGGCCCTGGCGGCGCGACACTCGCGATCGCCGTCCCATACGCCCCGACGGCCACGAGCAGGACGTACGCGAGGTTGATGATGCCCGCGACGCCAAATTGCAGATTGAACCCCAGGGCCTGTATCGCATTGAAGCATGCAAATACCCCGAGCGTGATGGCATAGAACTCAATTGCGCTCATGGTCGGCAGCTCCTTCTTGCGTTCATCACCGACCTACGCCGTTGCAAAGACCGACCGAGCGCGGGCACCAAATATCCCGTCGGGTCGAGTCAGCATCAAAACAACCAGTACAACAAATATCGCGAAGGTGGAGTACGCCTCACCGACCACAAGCACGGAGAGTTGCGAAACGAGGCCGATCGCAAGAGCCCCAACGATCGATCCAAATGGCCGGCCGATTCCGCCGAATATCACGGCGGCGACCAACAAGTAGAAGACCTGGTCTCCCATGGTGGGGTCGAAACTACGTACCTCGAGCTGGTATGAAACGCCGGCGATTCCGGCCAAAACTCCGGTTATCCCCCAGGTCAGCGCGGTGATTCTTGTGGTCGGCAAGCCGCAGGCGACCGCCAGGTCATCGTTGTCCGACATAGCTCTCATGGTGCGACCGAGCCGGGTGAAGTTGAGAAGAACGTGTGTGGTGCCGAACACGACAACCGCGATCAGCACGAAAGCAAAATCTAGAGTCGTCAAGTGCAGGCTCCCGAAGGTGTGCACATCAAGCGCGCCTGCCGGATAGGTGACGACGTTTACGTACGAACCCCAGATTCCAACAATAACGCTGTCGAGGATGATCGCCGTGCTGAAGGTAACGGTCAGCCCGAACAGAAGCTGGGGCCGGCGCTTGAAAAACGGGGTGAACAGGAATTGTCCGATGAGGAACGAGGCGAGCCCAGTCACCAGCACTGCACCAATTTCAGCCGGCCAAAAGCCGATATGGAAAGGCGAGTCATTCAGAACGAAGACCGAATACGCAGCGACCGTGAGGAACGGCCCGTAAGCGAAATTCGCGTAATTCGTGACGCCGAACTGAAGATTGAAGCCCAAGGCGGCGATAGCGAGAATCGATCCGGCTATCAAGCCATAGACTGCTGCGGAGGCGACCAGGCTCATTCTCGGCTACCCCTTAGAGGCTGACCAAATCATCTGCTTTGATGATGGCGATCTGGACGGGATTCGATCCGACGGCTCCTGTATAGGCTCCGTAGTCTCCTGTCGGTCGGTGGTATTGGTTGAAGACCAATGGGCCGGTGATTCCGCTGTACTTGATCTTGACTCCGGCCTTGAGGAGCCTAATCCCGTCGGCATAGCTGTAGATGGTGGTCTTGTCATTGCCGGGTAGCGTGACGTCGTCGATGTACTTGTAGTAGACAGTCGGATCTGTCGACTTGGCATCCACCATCGCCAGCGCAGCCATGATCGTTCCGTCGTACAGAAAGCTGCCCACGTAGCTGAACGGGTGGTTCACCACTGTGGCCCATGTGTTGACGAAGTTCGTGTAAAACGGGCTGCTGGTTCGCTGCACGCCTTCGATCGATGTGACATGACTCGCTTCCTTCGCCCCGACTGCCTTCAGCCATTCCTGGTCAAGGGTCACGTCGGTGCCAATGATTGGAAGCGCGCCGCCACCCTGCGATTGCCACTGCTGGAAGAAGGCTCCAGCCTGCGCAGGCTCGACCTGCAAGAGCACGGCGTCCGGGTTGGCTGCCACGACTTGAGAAATCGCGGTCTGGTAAGAGGTGACGTTTTCGGGTACGACGGGGGATGCCACAATCTGCAGTCCGAGCTTCTGAGCGGCTTCCTTGACAGATGGAACAATCGATTGCGCCCCGAGGGACGTATCGAATACCACCGCGATCCGCTTGTAGCCCTTGCTCTTCGCATATGCAGACATGGCTAGACCCAGCTGGCTGTCTGACGGATTCATGTTCCAGTGATAAGGCATTACCTGCGGTCCGTAGTCAGGACCGATGTAGCTGACGCTCACCATGTGCGCCTTGTTCAGAAGGGGCAGGCCCGCCGTGTAGTCGAGCGCAGCAAGGCCCGCTTCCAGCTGGACGTTGTCCGTGGCCAACATTTTTTGAACGGCCGGCACGGCATCCACGGGGTCGAGACCGTCATTCACTGGAATGACGTTCACCTGTCCTCCGTTGATCCCGCCAGATTGGTTGATCAAGGCTGCCGCGACCTGGACGCCGTTCAACAACTCGTCGCTGAAGCTCACGTATGAACCAGTAAAACCGGCGATCACTCCGATGTTGACCGGGCTGACCTTCGACGAACTCGATGATCCCCCGCACGCACTGACGATGGCCAGACCCACGGTCAGTAGGAGGGCCGCCATGCCCTTAACGCGATTCGGCGCCCTTGACGCTGTTACGAGGCCCATAGTATTGCTCCCTTTCCACTCATCGCCGCATTAACTTTCATCACGCCAGTGACTCTCTGTGCGGCCTCAGACAGGTCACTCATCGGCTGGATTCACCAGGAACAGCTGCTCGAGGTCCTTCCTGGCCGCCACCTCTTTGGCTGGGCCTTGTGCAACGACTCTGCCGGAGCCAAACACGTACACATTCGTTGCGTACTCGAGCGCCAGGTCGACGTTCTGCTCGACTGCCACCACGGCTATACCTGTTCGAGCCAGGCCAGCGATGTACTCCCAAAACTCGGTGGCCAGCGCCGGAGCGAGGCCGCCTGTCGCCTCATCAAGAAGAAGGAGCTTTGGGTCGCTCATGAGCGCCCGCCCGACGGCGAGCATGTTTCGCTCCCCCCCGCTCAACTTGAACGCCGGGCGTCGCAGGAGCTTACCCAGGGCAGGGAAAACGTTGAGGACTGAGTCGATGGACCCCGTGCCGCGCACGTAGCTCCCGATATCGAGGTTCTCGCGGACGGTCAGGCTTGGAAAGACATTCGCCACCTGGGGCACATAGCCAATTCCGCGCATGACGAAGTTGCGGGCGACGGGCTCGACCGGTCGTCCTTCGATGAGAACGGTGCCGGCGAAAATATGCGTCAGCCCGAAGAGAGACTTGAGGAGAGTTGACTTTCCGGCGCCGTTACTGCCGATCAGCGCTGTGATGACTCCTGCCGGGAACGCGACATCGATGTCGAAGATCACCCTCTCTTGCCGATAGCCGGCCGTCAACTTCTCCGTCGACAGGAGCGGCGAGTGTTCACTAATCGGAACGACCAACGGATCCGATGCTGTCGATGTCAAAGCGCTCGCCGTCCTAAGTAAGCGTCAATCACGTGTCGCTCGCGGACCACGTCGGCAAGCGAGCCCTGAGCAATCACGCGGCCCTCCGCCATGACGATGATCCGGTCACACAGCTGCCGAACCCACTCGAGCCGGTGCTCGACCATGAGAACGGTGACCCCGCTCTTCACCGACAGTTCGCGAATATGCCTCACCAGGCGACTTCGATTTGCTGGGCTCACACCCGCGAATGGCTCGTCCAGCAGGAGCAGCTCAGGGCCGCTCATGAGTGCGCGCGCGAGCTCTAAGAGGCGCTCCTGACCGCCGGACAGCTGAGACGCGTAGCTGTCCGCAACGTGCTCGATGCTGAATTGGGCCAAAAGTTCGTACGCCCTGGCCAGGTTGCGGCGTTCGTCGTCGCGCCAGGCGCCCCAGACGGCCCTGAACGGGTTCTCGCCTCGCTGACCCTGAGGAGCGGCCATCAGGTTGGACAGGACGCTCATCCTTCCGAACATCCTCGGAACCTGGAAGGAGCGCGCCATTCGGAGCCGAGCCCGGCGATGTAGAGGCCACCTCGAGACGTCAGTCCCAAAAATGGCCACCTTGCCTTCGTACTCGAGGTTCATTCCGCTGATGTTGTCCAGCAGGGTGGATTTGCCCGCGCCGTTCGGGCCGATGATGCCGACGCATTCTCCCCGAGACACCCGCAGCGAAACGCCATCGACCGCGACCACTCCGCCATAAGTGCACCTGATGGACTCGACATCGATTGCCAGGCCGTCAGGGGGCACGCCATCCACTCTCGAAGCCTCCGGTGCCGTCATAGTTCGGATCGGTGAACATTGGATGTTCGATCGGCACGTCCACGGATGCCGGCGCCCATGCGTGTGATCAAGCCAAAGATGGAGGTCGTAGTAATAGTTGACGAAAACTAGATGCGTTTTTAGAGTTCAGGAAGCATGGAACTTCTAAGTACTGCAAGCCTGGTGCAGGAATGGATGAAGCAGAGCGGCCTTTCACAGGCCGCAGCATCGAAGCGCCTCGGCCTGGCAACTCCCTGGCTTCGCCGATTCCTAGCCGGCGACATAACGCATCTTCGAACCCGCACCATCAGGCGGCTGGCGACCGTCCTGGAGCTTCCAGAACCGATCATTCGACTCGCCATGCTGTCCGATCAGGCGAGGGCCCTGGGTGTTGAGCTGGATGCGGCCCTGGCAGCCGCTCGGGGATCGGGGTACCTCGACCTTGTCAGTGGGGCGAAGTCGGCCGTCCTGGAGCTGCGCGCCGCGCCTGTGGTGCTGCCCCCGCTCCCCCCTGTGAGCCACGAGGATTGGACTGACCTCGGTGGCCGTCTTACCCAAAGGCAGAAGCTCGCCGTGTTGATGCTGATTCGAAACCCTCGTTTCCAGTAGCCAAGACGCCCTCGCGATCAGCGCTCGAGCGGGCGAGGCGCCCCGAGGTACACCAATCGAGGTCGCAATCGAACCCCTCTGTCGTATTGCTCCAGTGCATGCGCAATCCAACCGGAGCTGCGAGCGACTCCGAAGATGGCCTCGCTTGCTCCGCGGACAAGGCCGAAGACGTGGGCAATAGCCGCTAGCGCGAAATCGACATTTGGAGGCGGGAGCCCACGAGACCTGGTGAGCTCAAGGACGCTGTCGATGACATTGAGCCGGGCAGCCGGCCCACCGGTCCCGCGCAATTTCTTCAGCAGGAAGCCGGCTCGTGGGTCTCCATTCGGATAGAGCCGGTGACCGAATCCAGGCAAACGGTTGCCACGGCGCAGGCGGGAGTTGACGGCGCCCGAAGCTTGCGCCGGGCGGGAGATTTCCGCGAGCAGATCCTCAGCGGCGAGCGAGGCCACCGAATGTAGAGGGCCGCCGAGAGAGTTGAGTCCAACCGCGACTACGGCATACGGGTCCGCCTCAAGCGATGCCGCTACACGCGCTGACAATGTCGACAGGCTGAGGTCGTGATCCAGGAGAAGTATCAAGGCGTGATCGAGCAGTGCGGTCGTGGCAGATGGTCATCTGCCTGGGCAGTGTAGTCGTATACGTGCGTTGCGGCGCCTCGCCGGCCCGCTCGGACAACGAATTTGATCCGAACAACAACCCCTTCGACCCTCCGCTATGTGATCGACAGTCTCGATTTCCTCGAGCATGTGGTGGTTCAAGCAAGACGAGATTCACGCGCATTCTCATGTTCACGGAGTACCGGCTTTCGTGCCTT
>CAAGKR010297106.1_pt1 | contig 18643 bp, 18 predicted proteins | sample 2556971 | NCBI WGS metagenome assembly CAAGKR01 (sample SAMEA5207829, study PRJEB30636) | soil metagenome | biome: forest; feature: boreal; material: soil | place: USA | collected 2011-09 | depth 1 m | reverse complement strand
GCGGCTTTACCGGTGGCTATTTCGGCCATGAGCCCGAGCCGCATCACCTGAGGTGGAAGTCCACCGAGCACAACGTCGATCTGGCGGCGGCCTTCGCGCGACTGGCCGCGGCCAGCGCGGATGCGCAGTGGGCCGCGGAGGCTGCGGCAGCCACGAGCTTCGTCGATGCGATGTGGAGCGCGCAGCGCGGGGCTTTCGCCGTGGGCTCCGGCACGGATGGCCAGACGATCAATCCAATGCTGGCCCTGGATGCGCAGATCTGGCCGCTGCTGGCACTGCCGCAGGCGAGCGAGCGCTACAGCGCGGTGCTCACGCTCGGTGCCAGTAGTCTGCGCAGCGGACAGGGGTATAGCTACAGTGACGCGGGCGGAGGGATCTGGACCGAGGGTAGCGCGCAGATGGTCGTACTGCTCAAGCGTCTGCACCGCACGGCCGCGGCCCGTACCACGGCCGCTGCCGTCGCCGCAGCGCGCGCGCCCGACGGGGGCTATTACGCCACGGTCGTGGCCGCGCTACCGACCGGTTTCATGCTCGCGACCGATCCGAGCAAGCCGCGCATGTATCTGCATCTGGAGCATCTGGGAGCCAGCGCCTGGGCAGCGCTCGCGGAGCAGGGATTCAATCCATTCACGGGCGCGCGCAGTTTGCCGCGTTGAGATCAGCCGTGCAGTCACTGGTCAGCACAGAATGGCTCGAACAGCAAATTGGCAGCGAGGATCTGCGAGTGTTCGATGCGACGCTGTATCTGCCGAGCGAGCAGGTCGATGCACGTGCGCAATATCGTGCCGCGCATCTGCCGGGTGCACGCTTTTTTGATATCGACCTGATCGCCGATATCGAGTCGCCTCTGCCGCACATGGCACCGACGCCCGCGCGCTTCGAGCACCTGCTCGCTGAGCTCGGCGTGAGCCGGCAGCACCGCGTCGTGTTCTACGACCAGAAAGGGGTGTTCTCGTCGGCTCGCGGCTGGTGGCTCATGCGCTTGTTCGGCCATACGCACGCGGCGGTGCTCGACGGTGGCCTGCCCAAATGGCGCGCGGAAGGCCGCGCCTTGCGCGCCGGCGAGGAGCCGGCGCCGACTCGCGGGGATTATCGCTCCAGCTTCAACGCTCGCTATCTTCGCGGCCTGGGCGACGTGCTAGCTAATGTGTCGACAGCTCGGGAACTGGTGCTCGATGCGCGCTCGGCCGACCGGTTTTATGCGCGCGTGCCCGAGCCACGCGCGGGCCTGCGCGGCGGTCATATTCCGGGCAGCCGCAATCTGCCCTACACCGAGCTGCTCGTGGACGCTCGCACGCTGCTGCCGGCGGCTGCATTACGGGCGCGCTTCAGCGCCGCCGGCGTGACGAGCCAGAGCGCCGTGGTCACCAGTTGCGGCTCGGGACTCACGGCCGCGGTGCTCAGCCTCGGGCTCGAGCTTGCAGGGCTGCCGGCCGGGGCTTTGTACGACGGTTCCTGGGCGGAGTGGGGTGCTCGCGAGGACACCCCGGTCGAGCCTTAGCGGCTCGGGTCTGGGCTTTGCGGTCACGTGGCGCGACGGCGCGCGATGCCTTAGGGTATTCGTTTACCCGCGATGACGACGTCCATGCCTGAACCCGCAGCTCCGGTCCGATCCCCTGTTGCCTCGCCCAGCGGCGCCGCAGCCGGCCCTGACGCGCCGCCCGGCCGCATCGATGGTCTGCGGGTCATCGCCCTGTTCAAATACGCCAAGGCATTGCTGCTGATCATCACGAGCTATGGCGTGCACAAATTGCTCGATCCGACGCTGGTCGAGAAAATCCGCCTGTGGTCCGCGACGCTGACCGATCGGGTCGATCAGCGCCTGATATTGCGCGCGCTGAGCTGGGTGGAGGGCCTGGGTGCGAACCGGCTGCAACTCGTGGTCGCGGTAGGAGTCGCCTATACGGGCGTGGTCCTCGTCGAGGCGACCGGACTGTGGTTGCGCCGGCAATGGGGTAAGTGGTTCACCGTGCTGCTGACCGCATCACTGATACCGTTTGAGGTCTGGGACTTCTTCGCGCGCCCGCCGGGCCGCCGGCTGACCGTGCTCGCCACGCTCACGGTCAACATCATCATCCTCGCGTATCTGATTTATGTGCTGCGTACGGGCCAACAGGGACGCAAGCAGCTCGACGGGGGCTGAGGCGGCGCTCAGACCAGGTTGAGATCGACGGGTGCGGTCTGCGCGAAGATGCGCTCGCCTTGAGCCGGCGAGAGGCCCCAGAGCGAGCGAAACAGGCCCCCGAGCACCGCGCGATAGTCATTGAGCACGGGATAGTCGCGGTCCTGGAACAGGCTCGCGCGCTCGAGTCGGATCTGATTTCCGGCCAGGCGCGCGCCGTTGATCGAGCCGCCCAGTACCCAGTAAACGGTGCCATGACCATGATCGGTACCGCGGTTACCGTTTTCACGAAACGTGCGTCCGAATTCCGACAGCACCACCACGACGGTGTTGTTCCACTCGCTGCCGAGCGAGCTGGCGTAGGCCTGCAAGCCGCGACCGAGGTTGGACAGATTATTGGCGAGCTGGCCCTGCGCGGCACCTTCGCCCACGTGAGTGTCCCAGCCCCCGACATCGATGAAGCCGACGCGGTAGGTGTCGCGCATGAGCCGGCCCATGCGCTCGGCCTCGAGCTCAAAACCCTTGGTATTGATGGCGTCCCGATTGGCGCTGTTCATCTCTTCGGCCATCTGCTGAGCCACCTCCTGACGCAATTCCAGGCCGCTATCGACCGCGGCCTGCAAGGGGTGACCGGCATACATAGCGCTCAGAATGTGCGCCTGGCGATCATCGAAGGGCGGCTTGCCGACGCTCTTGAGCGACAGGTTCGGCACGGTGCCGGTGCCCTGGAAGGCGAGCGGCAAGGCGTCGGTAAAGGCTATCGGTGCCGCATTGGCCGAGCTGCCAAGCAGGGTCTCGGACAGGCGGGCGAGAAATCCTGAGCGATAATTGCGCGCGCTGTTGACCGGCTGACCGAGCTCGATGCCGTCCTGGGTCTCGAAGTGGCTGCGCGTGAGATCATCGGTGCCGGCAAAGGGCACGAAGGCGACCTGTCGCTGCAGGTACATCGCGCCGATCGTGTCACGCACGCAGGGCGCGAGCGCCCAATCGGCATCAAGCGCCATCGCACCGCTGCTCGCAGCCGCGTCCGGCCTGGCGATGGCGATGTTCGGCCGTGCTTCGTAGTAGAAGCTGCTCGAATAGGGTATCAGCAGATTGGTCGAGTCGTAGCCGCCACGCAGAAACACCAGTAGAAAGCGCGGGCCGGAGGTGGGCGCCGCATACAGACGGCCAGCGCCACCGAGGCCGACCAGCGCAGCGCTGCCCAATCGCAACAATTCACGGCGGTTCATGAGGGCTCCTTCAGCACTTACTCATAGCTGAAATCGGGCGAGGACAGAAGGAACGTGTTCCATTCCTGTGGAGAATTAGCTCGTTCAAGCGCCGCGCGCGTGTTGGCGGCCAGGTACGGTTCCACGGCCTCGAAGTACAGGCGGTTGGAGAGCTGCGGAAAGCCGGTCCTGGTCGGGGCACTGCCATCCTCCGGGTCGAACAGTCCGGCGTTGCCCGAGCCAATCGCGCGCGCTATCTCAAAGCGGCGGCTCAGCTGCCCGGAGCTGGCCCAGCTGAGCTCGGCGAGCGGATAACCATCCGGCGTCTGCCGGCCATACGGGGCTTCGCCCAGTCCATTGAGCCAGTTGAGCAAGGGCCGCGTGCTGCTGATGGGCCGTCCGTCATAAGCAAAGCGCACTGCCGAGACCACATATCGCATCGGGTCCTTGAATTTGCCGCCGAGCGAGGCATTGAACTCCCGCGACAGCAGCAGCGTGCGCAACACTGCGGCGATGTCCCCATCGGTGCGCTCGAACGTCTGCGCCATGCGCGCGACCAGCTGTGGCGGCGGATTGTCGGCCAGGAAGTAGCTCGCGAGCTCGCGCGAGATGAAGCGGGCACAGGCGCTCTGGTGCACGATCACGTTCACCGCGTTCTCGACCTCGAGCACGCCGTTGCCCTCGATGCGGTGCCCGAGCAGCAGCTTGGGACCGAAGTCATGGCGCGCCGGATTGAATTCAAAAGCGCCGCGGCGACGGTACAGGGGTTGCCATTCGGGCCGCAGATGCGGCGTGGGGCCGACATTGACGCCAAGGCCGGTGAGCACGCGGGCGAGCTGCTGCACGTCCTGCTGCGTGTAGCCGCCGTCGACGCCCAGCGTGTGCAGCTCCATGAGCTCGCGTGCGTAGTTCTCATTGATATGCCCGGCGGCGTTCTGAGCGTTGTCCAGATACTGCAGCATCGCCGGATGCTCGAGCGTCGCGAGCACGAGGTCCTTGAAGTGACCGAGCGCGTGCGGCCGAATCGCGTGCTCCTCGTAATCTGCGACCAGCCAGCGCAGGTCGGCCTTGTGCTGATAGACGCTGAAGTGATTGAGCCAGAACCAGATCATCTGCTCCTGCAATTGCGAGGGCGAATAGACGGCGCGCAGCAGATCGCGGCTGATCGCCTGCGAGGCGAGCTTGTTGCCGTTGTCGTTGAGGCTCTTGCGCGCCTGTTCGCGCTCGGGGCCATCGGGCATGGCATCGATCTGGCGGCGCTGCTCTTTTAGATCGGCGAGCCATTGCGCCGGATCGGCGTGCGAGATGTCCATCGCATCGATCTGGGCGGCGATCGGCGCGGGCAGTGTCTGCTCGCGCGCGGCGAGTTGCGCATCGAGGAAGCGTTCGCGTCCGAGATGCCGATAGGCCGCGATACTGGCGCTATCCAGTCCGAACTCGACGCGCTCGAGCCAGAGCGAATCCTCGCGTTGCAGGGGTCGCAATGCGGCTGGGCTCTGTGTGGCCGCAGTATTCGACCCATTGCGCTGTGCAGGGGCGGCGCAGCCAAGCAGCAGCAGCGCGCCCAGGCTCAAGGCCGTCAGCGCACACGCGTCGGGCGCGCCAGGCAGGAGCGCGCGCAGCCTCCGGAGGCGGCGCGCATCGGCGGTCTTAAGCGCGAGGACGGTCAAGGGTGGGCGATTCCTATTGCAGTGCTCAAGCATAACGGGCGCGCGAGCGCGCCGTTGACAGTCCGCTTGATGCATCGCATCTACTGCGCCACAGTACTGGCATAAGCGTGAGGATAGGCGCGCTGCTGTGACGGAGCGCTCATGTCGGTGACGCCGTATTCGACCCGCTTGCTGGCCATTGGTGCGCTGGCGCGGCTGTGCTTTTCCCTCTAGCCTCGGACACCACGATGTACAAGGTTTATGGCATGTCGATCTCGGGCAATTGCTACAAGGTCAGGCTATTGCTCGAGCAATTGCAGATTGCGTATGACTGGGTCGAGATCGATACGCGCAGCGGTCGCACGCGCAGCGCGCAGTTTCTGGCCATGAACCCGAACGGCCACGTGCCCACACTCGAGTTCGACCCCGGGCAATTCCTCGCCGAATCGGATGCGATTCTTTTTTACCTGGCCGAGGGCACGCCCCTGTGGCCCACGCGGCGGCGCGAGCGTGCCGAGGTGCTGCAGTGGATGTTCTTCGAGCAGTACAGTCATGAGCCCTATATCGCCGTGGCGCGATTCATCTGCCTGATGCTGCCGTCCGATCATGCGCGCCGCGCGGAATTGCCGCGGCTGCTCGAGCGCGGCGACCAGGCACTGGCGGTCATGGAGCAGCACCTCAAGGCCCGCTCGTTCTTCGTCGCCGAGGCCTATAGCATCGCCGACATAGCCCTCTATGCTTATACGCACGCGGCCGGGGATGGCGGTTTCTCGCTGCAGCGCTATCCGGCCATCATGGCCTGGCTCGGGCGCGTTGAGAGCCAGCCGCGCTTCCTGCGCATGCCCTCGCAGCCCGTAGCATGAGTGCGGCATCATCGCGCGCTTGACTGGCAGGCGCAGAGGCAAGTCTTTTGTACACACCGGAGCATTTTTCTGAAACGCGGCCCGAGGGATTGCGCGCCCAGCTCGCGCGCCACCCGCTGGGACTGTTGATCGCCCAGACCACTGCGGGCCTGAGCGCCGAGCACATACCCATGCAATGGGCGGCGCGCGCGGATGGCGCACAGGTGCTGCGCGGCCACGTGGCACGCGCCAATGCACTCTGGCGCACGCTGCCAGCGCATGCGCCGGTGCTGGCCGTGTTCACGGGGGCGCGGCATTACATCTCGCCCACTTGGTATGTGAGTAAACAGGAATCGGGCAAAGTCGTGCCGACCTGGAACTACGCCACGGTGCACGCACGAGGGCGCATCCGCTTCATCGAGGATGCGGCCTGGCTCGCGGGCCTGGTCGAGTCACTGACCAACGAGCAGGAGGGCGCACGCGCGCCACCACGCTGGCACGTCGCGGATGCCCCGCCCGATTACATCGCAGCGATGCTGCGGGGCATTGTCGGCTTCGAGATCGAACTGCAGGGACTCGAGGGAAAATTCAAGGCCAGCCAGAATCGCAGCGCCGCGGATCGTCTTGGCGTCACGCAGGGTCTGCGCGCCCAGGGGTTGTCGGCCGAGGACATCGCCGAGCTGTGCCGCGAGCCGGCAAGCGCGTGAGTGCGGCCACGCCAATCGGTGCGTGCACCGATACTCAAGCAGTGGATGTCGGCTTTCTGCAGCTCAGCTGGGCGCAGGTTGCAGTGCTCGGGATAGTGCAGGGCATCACTGAATTATTGCCCATCAGCAGCACCGCGCATTTGCGCGTGCTGCCGGGCCTGCTTGGCTGGCCGGATCCGGGCTCCGCGTTCTCGGCTGCCATGCAACTGGCGAGCTTCGCGGCCGTCGTGGTCTATTTTCGCAACGACATCGCCCATCTGGCGCGCGCCGGATTGCGCGCCGTGTCGCAAGGCGATTATCGATCGCACGATTCGCGCATATTGCTCGGCATTGTGCTCGGGACCGTGCCTTTACTGGTGGCAGGCGCCGCGCTTCAATCCGTTCTCAACGCCTGCCACTCGCCGCTGCGCGGCCTGATGGTCATTGGCTGCGCCTCCATCGGCATGTCGCTGCTGCTGGCGCTCTCCGAGAGGATCGCACGCCACGATCGCGGTTATGGGCAGATCCGGGTGCGCGACGGGCTGATCGTCGGCGCGGCGCAGATCCTTGCGCTGATTCCAGGCGTATCACGCTCGGGCGCGACGCTGACGGCGGCGTTGTTCTGCGGCATGCAGCGCGAAGCGGCGGCCCGCTTCTCCTTCCTGCTCGGTCTGCCCGCGATCACGCTCGGCGGTCTGTATGAGCTGCGTGTGCTGATCAAGGCGGGGCTCGGCGCTCCCGGCTGGATCACACTGACGATCGGCCTGGCTTGCGCGAGTATCACGGCCTTCTTCGCGATCTATGGTCTGCTGCGCTATCTGGAACGTCGTAGCACCTGGGTGTTCGTCTGGTATCGGCTGATCTTTGGCGTGGCCATCGTAGCCGGCGTTGCCGCGGGTTACCTGCAAAACTAATTCGCTTAAGCCAGCGCCCACTCGGCGGCCTCACGGGCGTGAATGCTCGTGGTATCCAGCACTGTCACCTTCGAGTCGTCGGGTCCGATGATCATCGAAAGCTCGGTGCATCCCAGAATGATCGCTTGCGCGCCCTGTGCGATCAGCGCGCCGATGATCCGCTGCAACTGCGCGCGCGATGAGGAGAGGACTTTGCCCAGACAAAGCTCCTGGAAGATCACGCCATGGATCAGTTCGCGATCGGCCTGTTCAGGCACGAGGACCTGCAGTGCATGGCGCGCACCGAGGCGCTCGCGATAGAACGGCTCCTCCATCGTGATGCGCGTGCCGAGCAATCCGACCTTGGTCAATCCTGCGCTGACGATCTCGCGGGCCGTCGCATCGGCGATGTGCAACAGCGGAATGCGTACGGCCGCCTCGATCGCATCGGCTACCTTGTGCATCGTGTTGGTGCACAGCACGATGCTCTCTGCGCCGGCGAGCTCGAGCGCGCGCGCGGCGAGCGCGAGCTGCGCGCCCGCCGCCTGCCAATCCCCGTTCTGCATGCAGCGCTCGACGTCGTGGAAATCGACGCTGTAGAGGATCAGCCTGGCCGAGTGCAGGCCACCGAGGCGCTGTTTGATGACTTCATTGATCTGCCGGTAATAGGGTACGGTCGACTCCCAGCTCATGCCGCCGATCAGACCGATGGTGCGCATCAAGCACTCGTATCCGCCAAGTAGGCCTCGAGCAGCTCGTGCATGCGCCGCCACATCGGCCCGGGCCGACCCGTGCCGACACTGCGGCCGTCGAGCGTGGTGACGGCCACGACGCCGCGGGTTGCGGCGCTGAGCCAGATCTCATCGGCCGCGCGCAATTGCAGCTCGCTGATCTCGACCGTGCGCCGCTGGATGCCATGTGCATCGGCCAGCTGCTCGAGCAGACTGCGCGTGGTGCCCGGCAGCAGCCGGTTCGAGTTCGGCGGCACGAGTACCTCCCCGTCCTTGACGATATAGACGGTCGAGGCGCTGGCATCGGTGAGCCAGCCATCGCGCAATAGAATCGTCTCCTCGGCGCCGGCCTCCACGGCCTGCTGGCGCAACAGCACATTGGCCAGCAGCGCCACCGACTTGATGTCGCATCGGGCCCAACGCGTGTCGATCGCGGTGATGCAGGCGACACCGCGCTCGAGCGCTGCGGCATCGGCAGCAGGCAGCGGCGTGCAATAGGCAAATATGGTCGGCTCGATTTCTGGCAGCGGCGCATGCTTGCGGCCGAATTCGGCGCCGCGCGAGACCTGCAGATACACGTAGAGCTCCCCGCCGCCATTGACGCCGATGAGCTCCTCGATCAACTGCCGCCATTGCGGCTCGCTGTGGGGATTGCGAATCTTCAATTCGCGCAGGCTGCGCGTCAGCCGTGCCAGGTTGGCCTCGATCTGACGAGCCCGACCGTGACGCACGGGGATCACCTCATACACGCCGTCGCCAAACAGGAAGCTGCGATCCAGCGGCGAGATGCGCGCCTCGCGCAGCGGCAACAGGATGCCGTTGAGGTGACAGAGCGGCAGCGGCTCGGCCATTGCGCTATTTCTTCTGAAACCACAGCGCGACGGTGTCGCTGAGCCGGCTCCACAGGCCGCCCAGCGGCACGTCGGACAGCGGGTAGAGCGGCACCGAGCTCACGGGCTTGCCCGCGACCGCGACGTGCAGCTCGCCCACGGCGCTGCGGGTCGTCAGCGGTGCGATCAGCGGCCGTTGCACGCTCGCCATGGTCTCGATGCTGCCGCCCTGGCCGCGCGGCACGACGATGTTGATATCGACATCCGGACCGACCGGGTAATACTCTTGCGCCGCCTTGAAGATGCGCGGATTCAAGACGACCACGCCGTGCTTCTTGACGTTAACCGATTCATAGAAGCTGAAGCCGTAATTGAGCAGGGCAGCGCTGGCCTGCTCGCGCCCCTTGATGCTGCGCGAGCCCAGCACGACGCCGATCAGGCGCATGTCCTGACGCTTGGCCGAGGTCACGAGGCAATAGCCGGCCGCATCGGTATGGCCGGTCTTCAAGCCATCGACCGATGGGTCGAGCTCGAGCAGCCCGTTGCGATTGTCTTGCTTGATGTTGTTCCAGACGAATTCGCGAATCGAGAACCACGGGTAATACTCCGGGTAGTCGCGCAGCAGCGCGATGGCCATGCGCGATAAATCGCGTGCCGTGCTGTAGTGCGTCGCTGAAGGCAGGCCACTGCTGTCATCGAAGTGCGTATCGTTCATGCCCAGGCGGCGCGCGTATTCATTCATGAGCTGGACGAACCCGGCCTCCGTGCCGCCGACGCGTTCGGCGAGTGCGATCGTGGCATCGTTGCCGGACTGCACGATCATGCCCTTGATGAGCACTTCGGCGGGCACCTGGCTACCAACCTGCACGAAGGTGCGCGAGCCTTCCGCGCGCCAGGCGTGCTCGCTGATCGTGACCAGGTCCGTGAGCTTGAGCGCGCCGGCTTTGAGCGCGTGGAACACGGCATAGCAGGTCATGAGTTTCGTCAGACTCGCGGGCGGCAGGTGCGTGTCGGGGTTGCGCGCAGCGAGCACCTGACCGCTGCTGTAATCGACCAGGATATAAGCGCTCGCATCCACGTCGGGTGCGCTGGGAATGATGCTCGGGGCCGTCGCTGGGCTCGGCGCCGGAGCCGCGCTCGAGCTCGCGGGAGTCGGTGACGTAGCCGTGGCGAGGGCCAGTATCGGGGCGAGCAGCAAAACAGCGGCGGCACAGCCGGTTAGCGAGGCGGACGGCTTCATGCGAATGGGTATCCCTGTCGGCGGTGAGTGGGCAAGTTTAGCGGCGTTATTCAGTCCTGTGCGAGACGCGCGTCGGTAAAACCCAACGCGCTGAGCCGCCCGATGAGCTGGTCGAACTGCTGCACGTTGTCGATCGGACCGATGCGAACGCGTTGCAGCGGCGAAGTCGGCGTCGCGCCCAAGGTGAATACATGCTCCAGGCCGGCGCCACGCAGTACCTGCTCGGCTCGATGCGCATTCTCGGCCTGTGCGTAGGCGCCCACCTGAATGTAATAGCGGCTCACCGGTGTGGTCGGCGCGCTCGCAAGCTGCGCGGTCAGCGCGGGTACGCTGCTGACGCCGACGCTGGCCGCTGAGGCCGCGGGCGTGGTCGCTGGCAGCTGGGTCGTCAATGGCGCTACAGCCGGAGTCAGCGCCTCGACCTGAACAAATGCGGTGCCGTTGCGGATCATGTCGAGCCTGGATGCGGCCGTATAAGACAGGTCGATGATCCGGTTGCTCACGAATGGTCCACGATCGTTGATGCGAACGACGACGCTGCGGCCATTGGCCAGATTGGTGACGCGCGCATAGCAAGGTAACGGCAAAGTCTTGTGCGCCGCAGTCATCGCGAACATGTCGTACGCCTCGCCGGTCGCGGTGCGCAGACCGTGAAAGTCGGTGCCGTACCAGGAGGCCACGCCGCGCTCGACGTAACTGTCAGCGCTCGGCAGCACGACGTAGCGATGGCCGTCCACACTGTAGAAGGGCGGATTGCCCAATGCACTGCGCGGTTCTGTGCGTGGGATCGCATCGGGCACGCCGGCGATGTCGGCCGCTATCGGCGCAGGCCGCACCACCTGGGGCGCCGGCGGGCTCGGGCGCCGTGGGCTGGCTGCGCAGCCTGCAGCCAGTAGCGTCAACGCCGTCAGCCCTGCCAGCGCCGCGATTCGCTTGCAGCGCGCGCTTGAGCTCATACGGCTATAGCGCAGCCTCCTGCGCGATCTGCTCGCGCAGGGCCTCGGCCAAGTCGTGCACGGCCATGGCGTACAGCGGGCTGCTGTTGTAGCGCGTGAGCACGTAGAAGTTCTGAAAGCCGATGCGATAATCCATGGCATCCGGCTCGGGAGCCGCGAGCAGCAGCGCCGGGGTTGAATCCGGCAACGTGCTCGCGACGCTCAAGCCGCGCGCGCGCAGGCTGCCCAGTGTTTCGTTCAGCGCCATGTGCTCGGCCGGCGCCAGAACCGCATCGCCGGCAAACTGTGTCTCGGCGAGCACCGGTGCGCCGTATTGCCAGCCGTACTGGTGCAGGTAGTTGGCGGTGCTCGCGAAGATATCGCCCCATTCGCTCCACAGATCGCTGGCGCGCGCGTGCACGGTGCTCACGGCATACTTGCGATAGCTCGAGGGCATGAACTGCAACGCACCCATCGCGCCGGCATAGGAGCCGCGAATGCTCAGGGGCTCGAAGCCCTCCTCGTGAGCCAGTAGCAAATACTCGCCGAGCTCCTTGCGGAAATAATTGGCGCGCGGCGGGTAGTCGAAGCCCAGAGTCGCAAGCGCATCGACCACACGATAACGGCCTGTCACGCGGCCGTACTGCGTCTCCACGCCGAGCACCGCGATCAGGTATTCGGGCGGCACTTGGTATTCGAGTGCAATCTGGTCGAGCAGCTCTTTGTGCTCATGCCAGAGCTGTACACCGGCTTCGATGCGCGCCGGCGTCAGCACGCGGGCGCGATACTCCCACCATTGCAGTGTCTTCTCGGCCGGCCGGGTCATCGCATCGATGACGCGGCCTTGGGGCTCGGCCGCGCTGAGCACGGCAGTGAGCTGATCGCGATCGAGTCCCTGCGCCACGAGCTGATCGATGAAACTGCGGATCTCGGGGCGGCTGAGGTCGAAATGATCCGGCTCGATCGCATTCTGCGGCGCCGCCGGCACAACCGTGGCTGCCGGCGCGATCGGGGCGGCCGCCGGTGCTATCTGGGCGGCCGCAGGGGTGCTGCCGGCATCGGCGGGTGGCGCAACGGCTGCCGGGGTCGACGGCGCATTCGCGCCCAGTGCCGCGAGCATGCATGGCAGTGCGCACGACAGCAGTGCGATCCGGAGCGGGGAGAATTGCATAAATAATCTTATGAGCCGATCAGTTTACGGTGCGAATACAGGCCCATCAGAATACCGAAGCCCGCCAACAGGGTCACGACCGATGTGCCGCCATAACTGACCAACGGCAACGGCACGCCGACCACAGGCAGCAGACCGCTGACCATGCCGGCATTGATGAACACGTACACGAAGAAAGTCAGCCCCAGGCTCAGCGCCAGCAGGCGCGAGAAGGTGTCGTTGGTCTGCATCGCCAGCCAGACCGAGCGCGCGACGATGAACAGATACAGCGCGAGCAGTACGATCAGCCCGATGAGTCCGAACTCCTCGCCAACTACCGCGAAGATGAAGTCAGTCGAGCGCTCCGGCAGGAACTCGAGCTGAGCCTGGCTGCCGTTCATCCAGCCCTTGCCGAACAGCCCGCCCGAGCCCAGAGCGATCTGACTCTGGATGATGTGATAACCAGCGCCCAGCGGATCGGTCTGCGGATTCAGAAAGGTCAGCACGCGCGTGCGCTGATACTCGTGCAGTGAGCTCCAGCCCAGCAGTGCGGCCGCCACTGCTCCGAGCAACCCGATGACAATGATGCGCATCGACAGTCCGGCCATCAGCACCAGCAGAGCGCCGCTGGCGGCGATCAGCGCCGCGGTGCCCAGATCGGGCTCGACCGCGACGAGCGCGGTCGGAATAAAAATGATCAGGGCCAGCATCAACAGTGAGCGCCAGGTCGGCGGCAGCGGCCGATCGTGCAGGTACCAGGCCGCCAGCATCGGCACTGCAAGCTTCATGATTTCCGAGGGCTGAAACTTGAACAAGCCGAGGTTCAGCCAGCGTTGCGCGCCTTTGCCGATCACGCCGCTCATGGCCACCACCAGCAATAGCACCACACCGATCAGGTACAGCCACGGGGCCAGTCGCCGCAGCACGTTCGGACTCGCGTGCGTGAGCGCGAGCATCGCGGCCGTGCCCAGCGCCAGGCGCATCACGGTGCGCACGATCGTATCGACACTTTGGCCTGAAGCGCTGTAGAGAATGATCAGACCGTAGATCGCAAGCGCTCCCAGACCGAGCAACAGCGGTCCGTCCAGATTGAGTACCGACAACAGCCGTGCGCTCGAGAACAACGTGCGGCGCGTGCGCGCGTAGCTGGAATCGTCAATCATCGGCCTGCGCTTCGGGCGTCACGATCTCGGCGGCGTTGGGTGTGTTTTCGCGCAGCAGATAAGCGTCGATGACCCTGCGGGCGATCGGTGCGGCGGCGCTGGCGCCAAAGCCGCCGTTCTCGACCAGAACCGCAACGGCGATGCGCGGCGCCTCGACCGGTGCAAAGGCGATGAACCAGGCGTGATCCTTGAGCCGCTCGGCCACCTTGTCGCTCAGTCGCGCGCTGCGCGCGACCGTGAAGACCTGCGCCGTGCCGGTCTTGCCCGCGATGCTATAACTCGCGCCCTTGCTCATTGCGGCGGCCGTGCCGTAGGTGACAGCCCCGACCATGCCGCCGCGCACGAGGTCCCAGTCGGCGTCGCTGACGCCCTGAATCGCAGGCTCGGCCACTGGCGCGATCGTCTGGATCTTACCGGAGGCGTCGCGTACGCCCGTAACGAGCCGCGGCCGAAAGCTCTTGCCACGCCCAGCTAGTACCGAGGCGACGTGCGCGAGTTGCAACGGGGTGACGAGCAGATAGCCCTGACCCACGCCGAAGTTCACGGTCTCGCCGGGAAACCAGACCTGATCCTCCTTGCGCTTGAAAGCCGTCTTCTTCCACTCGGGAGACGGCAGCAGGCCGGGCTTCTCGCCGCTGATGTCGATGCCGGTCAGCGCGCCGTAACCGAAGGGCGTCATGAAGCTGGCGATGCGCTCGGCACCTATCGTGGCCGCAAGACCGTAGAAATAGACATCGCAGGATTTGGCGATCGCATGCGTCAGATCGAGCCAGCCGTGCCGACCGGTCTTGCCCTCGCGGAACAAGAGGCGACTGTTTGGCAAATGAAACACGCCGGCACAGAACTCCGGCTTGTTCGGGTCCACGACGTGATAGGTCAAACCCGCCAGGGCGATCACCGGCTTGATCGTGGAGCCGGAAGGGTAGGTGCCACGCAAGGCGCGGTTGAGCAGCGGCTTGTCGATATTGTCCGATAGCGTCGCGTACTCGCTGCGCGAGATGCCGCGCGCGAACTCCGTCGGATCAAAGCCGGGCTTGCTCGCCAGTGCCAGCACATCGCCGTTGTTGGGGTCGAGCGCGACCACGGCGCCGCGGTGATCGCCCAGACCGTCTTCGGCGGCCTGCTGCGTCCTCAGATCGATCGATAGGATCAGATCATCGCCGGCACTGGGCGGCTGCGAGCGCAGCACGGGCGCGTAGGCGCCCTGACGCTGCACGGAGCGGCCCTGGGCATTGACGAGAATCTGCCGAAAGCCGTTGCGGCCGTGCAATTGCGGCTCATAGGCGCTCTCCACGCCGAGCTTGCCGATCAGCGTGGTGCCGGCATAGGCCGCGCGATCGATGCGCTCGAGATCCTGCTCGCTGATGGCGCTCACATAGCCCAGCGCATGCACGCCGAGCTGACCGAAGGGGTAATGGCGCGTCTGGCGCGTCGCCAGATCAACACCCGGGAACTCGTGTCGATGCACGGCGAAGCGGCCGATCTCCTCCTCGGTGAGCCGCAATCGTACCGGCACGTTGTCAAAGCTGCGACGCGAGAAGACCACGCGGCGCGTGTCTTCGAGCTCATCAGGGTCGATGAGTCCCAGATTGACCAAGCGCTTGAGGGTATCGTTGAGGTCCGGGACCTGCTCGCGCACGAGCTCGAGCTGGTAGGCGGGCTCATTGTTCGCCAGGATGTTGCCACCGCGATCGAGAATCACGCCGCGGCTGGCGGGTATCGGGTCGAGCCGGACGCGATTGCCCTGCGAGAGCTCCATGTAATACTCATGGCGCACGACCTGCAGGTAGCTGAGCCGGCTAATCAGCGTGATGATCAGGACAGTGATCACCAACATGGCGGCGAACGTGCGCTGCGCGAAGATGCGCTGCTCGTTCCATTGATTCTTGATGCGGACTTGTGAGTTCACGAGCTCAATTTCGCCTGGGTGAGCAGCCTCAACGTGAGTCGTCGAATCGACCCATCACGCCGACCACGAGGGGCCAGATGAGCCCGCCGGTGAGCGTATGTACCCATCGCGTCGGCGCGGAGAGCGCATGGCCGCTCCAGCCATCAATGACCCACAGCAGAAACTCATATCCCATCAGCGCCGCAAACACAAACAATGATTGTTCAAACAGTGGCTTGGCGCGCACCAGCAGGTTCAGGCGAATGGCCAGGTAGGTCGTAAAGGCGAGCGCGAGCGCATGCTCGCCGAGCAGCGAGCCCTGGAACACGTCGAGCGCCAGCCCGCTGCTCCAGCCCAGAAACAGCCCGCCGCTGCGCGGGCGCATGGTGGACCAGTACAGCACCGTGAGCACCAGGAATTGTGGCCGCGCGATGGCGAACCAAGTCGGCAATGGCAAGACCGTCAGCACCAGGGCGATGATGGCAGTCAGGTAGATGGTCACGCCCAGATGGCGATCACTCATTGCTCGCCGTCCGGTATCTTCGGCGGCGGCTTGGCCGGCGCGGCGGGCACTGGCGCTATTGGCGGGTTGGGCGCCGGCGCATCGGGATGGTTCGGTTCGAACTGCAACAGGATGACCTCGCGGTCGTGCTCGACGTGCGCGAGGGGCTGGGCCCGCACCTGCGCGAGCAGCTGATTGCTCTCCCGGCGCACCCCGCTGATGCGCGCGACCGGCAAGCCGGCCGGGAACACGCCACCCAGCCCTGAGCTGACCAGCAGATCGCCGCCCTTGACGTCGGAATTGACGGCAAGATAGGGCAGCAGCAACTCGCCTGAGTTGCCCGAGCCGATCGCAATCGAGCGCAGAGCGTTGCGCACCACCGCGACAGGTATCGCGTGTTCCGGATCGGTGACCAGGATGACCTCGGCGCTCCATGGTCCCACGCGCGCGACCTGGCCCAGGACGCCGCTGCCGTCAACGACAGCTTGGTTGACGTGTACCCCGTCGCGCGTGCCTTTGTTGATCACGATGCGCTGGCGCAGCGGATTGGTCTCGACGTTGATGACCTCGGCGAGCTGCCAGGTCTTGATCAGCGGGGGCAGGCCGTCGCGCAGTTGGCGCAGTTCGGCGTTTTCCTGCTCGAGCGCACTGGCGCGCATGACCTGCAGCTCGAGCTCGCGCTGGTGGGCTCGCAAGCGCTCATTTTCAGCACGCAGTTCGGCTTGTCCCTCGAAGCGCGCGGTCAGTGTGCGCCACGCCGCACTCGGCGAGTTCACGGCCACCTGCACGGGATAGGCGGCGGCCTGCAGCGCAAAGCGCAGGTGCTGTTCCCATTGGCCGTGCTGATCGTAGTACATGAGCACGACCGACAGCAGCGCATAGACCGTGAAGCGCAGCCCCGGCGAGGGTCCGCGACCGTATAAGGGTCGATCTACCTCGGTGCCGAAGACCGCCATGGCTGCGACCCTAGCTCTGGGGCCGCACGACGGGAGCGCTGGTCATTCCAGTCCGAAATGTCCGGGGCCCATCTGATCCATGAGCTCGAGGATGCGGCCGCCGCCGCGAGCCACGCAGGTCAGCGGATCATCGGCCACGACCACCGGCAATCCGGTCTCCTCCATGAGCAGCTTGTCGACGTCGCGCAGTAGCGCTCCGCCTCCGGTCAGTACGATGCCGCGTTCGGCCACATCGGCGCCGAGCTCGGGCGGTGTTTGCTCGAGCGCCTGCTTGACGGCGCTGACGATGCCCTGCAATGGCTCCTGCAGGGCCTCGAGGATCTCGTTGCTGTTGAGCGTGAAGCTGCGCGGCACACCTTCGGAGAGGTTGCGACCCTTGACCGATAATTCCCGGACCTGGGTTCCGGGATAGGCCGAGCCGATCTCGATCTTGATGCGCTCGGCCGTGGCCTCACCGATCAGGATGCCGTAATTGCGGCGTACGTAATTCATGATCGCGTCATCAAAGCGATCCCCGCCGATGCGCGCCGAGTTGGCATACACGATGCCGTTGAGCGAGAGCACCGCGACTTCGCTGGTGCCACCGCCGATGTCGAGCACCATGGAGCCGCGCGCCTCCTGCACCGGCAAGCCGGCGCCGACCGCTGCGGCCATTGGCTCGCTCACGATCGCCACGTTGCGCGCCCCGGCGCCTTCGGCCGACTCGCGGATCGCGCGTCGCTCGACCTGGGTGGACCCAAACGGTACGCACACGAGCACCCGTGGCGAGGGCTTCAGAAAGCGATTGCCGTGTACTTTGTTGATGAAGTACTGCAGCATCTTCTCGGTATAGGTGAAATCGGCGATCACGCCGTCCTTCATCGGTCGCACGGCCGTGATATGGCCCGGGGTGCGGCCCAGCATGCCCTTGGCCTCGGCCCCGACCGCGACGATGATCTTGCCGCCGCGCGAGGGCTCGTCCTGGACCGCAACCACCGACGGCTCGTTGAGTACGATGCCTTTATCACGCACGTAGATGAGGGTGTTGGCGGTGCCCAGATCGATCGATAGATCGCTGGAGAAATAGCCGCGCAGGCGTTTGAACATGAGGGCGGCAGACCTTTCGAGTGGGCTTACGTGAAGCGGGCGCTAATCTATCAACCGACAGGACATTTCACAAGGCGAGGTGTATGATTTCGCGCCGTTTTTTCTGCAGATTTTGAACGCTTTCACATGAGCCTCAACCGCCAAGACATCGACAAGATTGCGCATCTTGCGCGCCTCGCGCTGACTGAGAGCGAGATCCCAGTTTATGTCGAGAACCTCTCGCGCATCATGGCCCTCGTGGGAGAGCTCGAGCGCGCCGATACCAGCCAGGTCGAGCCCATGGCGCATCCGTTGCCCGGACAGCGGCAGCGGCTGCGGGCCGATGCCGTCACCACGACCGATCAGCACCAGCTCTATCAGCGCAACGCACCGCAGGTGGAAGCAGGGCTCTACCTGGTGCCGCGAGTGATTGAATGACCGCCCTGCACGAACTGACCGTCGCCGAGCTGTCCAAGGTGTTGCGCACGCGAACGGTCTCGAGCGTCGAACTCACGCGCATCTATCTTGCGCGCATTGTGCAGCACCAGGAGCGACTCAATGCCTTCATCAGCGTGCTGCATGATGCCGCGCTCGCCGAGGCGGAGCGCGCCGATGCGCGGCTGCACGCCGGGGAGGACGGCCCGCTCATAGGCGTGCCGATCGCCCACAAGGACATCTTCTGCACCAGCGGCCACAGGACCACATGTGGCTCGCGCATGCTGGCGGACTTCGTCTCGCCCTATGACGCCGCGGTCGTGGAGCGGCTGCGCGCCGCCGGCG
>CAAGKR010032350.1_pt1 | contig 18644 bp, 17 predicted proteins | sample 2556971 | NCBI WGS metagenome assembly CAAGKR01 (sample SAMEA5207829, study PRJEB30636) | soil metagenome | biome: forest; feature: boreal; material: soil | place: USA | collected 2011-09 | depth 1 m | reverse complement strand
TCCGCCCGTGTACCACAAGAGGAGGTCGTCACCCGAGCGTTCGACGCGAGGGAGGGGCTCGTTCGCCGCGATCAGGGCGTCGTAGGCGATCGCACCGGGGACGGGTGTCGCGGTCCCACCGTCGTCGATCTCGATGAGCACCCGGAGCTTGGGCAGGCGATCGCGTACCGTCGCGACCCGTTCGCCGAGCGAGCGGTGGAACACGAGGACTTCGGCGTCCGAGTTCTCGAGCAGCGCGGCGAGCTCACCGGCCTCGTACCGGAAGTTCACATTCGCCGACAGGGCGCGCAGCTTCGAGCAGGCGAACGTGCACTCCATGTACTCGGGGCAGTTGAAGAGGAAGAGCGCGATGTGCGCGCCGGGCCCGATGCCCTCCGCCGCGAGTGCGGCCGCCAAACGGGCGGCGTGGTCTTGGAGCTCGCGCCACTGCACGCGCCGTTCGCCCTGGACGACGGCGGTTGCATCGGGGATGGCGTCGGCGATTGCCTCCCACACGGTTGCGAAACTCTCGTACACGCCGGGCACGTTACCGCGGTCGACTGGAGCTCCTTCAGCCACCCATGCCGAGGAGGCGCTCGCGAGACACCGCGCGCGACGCTCGCCACAACGCGAGGAAGGCGACGAACCACGCGATGCCGCCGATGGCGAACGCGAGCAGGTGCCCTTTGAAGATGGTGCCGCTCGACACGCCGTATGCGATCACGATCAGCGGCAGCGTTGCGAGCGCCGACGACTGTTGGGCGGCAGCCGCACTTGACACGCGGGCCGAGATCGCGAGGATCACCGCCAGTGCGATCGCGATGAACGGCGGCAACACCCAGAGCATGAGGATCCACCAGTTGCCCGTGGGGAAGAACCAGCCGCCGAGCTGCGGCCCGACGATGAGGTTGACGACGAGCGAGTACGCGGCGAACCCGACCGCGGCGGTGAAGTAACCCGGGATGAGGCTCGCCATCAGCTTGCCGAAGTAGATCTGCCGTTCGGTTGCGGGGGAGTGCGCGAGGAACTCGCCGCTCCCACGCTCACGCTCGCCGATGATCGTGTGCGCGCCAACCGCCGACGACACCGTGAGCGGCACGATGATCGCGAGCGGCGCGAACAGGTACACCGCGAGCGCGTACGACGCCTGTACCGGGCCCTTCTGGCCGTGCACGCTGTGCCTGAGCTCGGCCGGCAGAGTCCCGATCACGCCGCTCAGCTGGTTGACGAGCTTCACGTCCTTGATCGTCGAGATGATCAGGAGCAGGAATGTCGGAATGATCACGAAGAAGAGCAGCGCGACGATCGCGAGCGGCATCCAGAAGTCGCGCGCTTGAACGAACTGCTGCAGGTCGGTGCGCGCGATCACCCACGCCTGTGACGGCTGTCGATTGCGACTCACCGCTCCTGCTTCCTGATCGTGAAGTAGAGCTCCTCGAGACTGGGCGAACACGGCTCCACGCGCGTCAGGCGCGCGCCGGCGCGCACGAGCGCATCAACCAGGTCGGGGATGTCGGTCTCCTGTTCGAGATCGACGGTGACCGTCCCGTTCCGTTCGTAGGCGCGCACGAACGGAAGGTCGCGTGCGAGTTCGAGCACGTTCGGGTCGTCCGCGTCGAGGATCACCCGCGCGGCGGGCCAGTATCGGTGGGTGAGCTCGGCCGGCGAGCCGGCCACGATCGCCCGGCCATGATCCATCACGATCACCTGGTCGGCGAGCCCCTCGGCTTCGAGCAAGAGGTGCGTGCACATGAGGACCGTCTTGCCCTCTTCGGCCATCTCGTCGATGAGGCCGAGCACCGTGCGCGCCGACTCGGGATCGAGCCCGGCCGTCGGTTCATCGAGTAGCAACAGGTCGGGGTCGTGCAGCACCGCTCGTGCGAGCGCGAGCCGCGCACGCATCCCCGTCGAGTAACCGCCGACTCGTTGTCCGAGCGCATCGGCGATGCCGAAGCGAGCTGCCGCCTCGCCGATCCTCCGCTCGGTCTGTCGGGGGTCGACTTCGAAGAGCGCCGCCGCGTACCGGAGGTTGTCCCTGCCCGTCAGCCGGTCGTAGAGCGCGGGACGCGCGGGAACCACACCACAGCGACGGCGCGCTTCCGTGCCCTCGTCGGCGAGATTCGGATCGAGGCCGAGGGTGCGAACCGCGCCCGCGTCGGGATGCAGCGCGCCAGTGACGAGACGCACCACCGTGGTCTTACCGGCGCCGTTCGGCCCGAGGAGCACCGTGACCGTTCCGCGCGGCACGTGGAACGCGAGGTCGTTGACGGCGACCACATCTCCGAACGTGCGCCAGACGCCTGTGAGCGCGACGGCCGGAGCCGATGGATCGAGCGGCATCCTGATTCTTCGGCGCCTGAGGCGGCCAAGTGAAGCTCGCACCGCCAACCTCGCAGGTGCGCGCAGGGCCTCGCACTAGCCTCAACGTCTCCGGCGGCGTAGCCGAGTGGTTCAGGCAAGGGTCTGCAAAACCCTGGACACGGGTTCGATTCCCGTCGCCGCCTCTACCGTTCTTCCATGGGCGGCGATGAAGAGGTTGAGGAAGAGCTCGTCGCACGGGGGCGTCTGGCGATCATCGCGTCCTCCCTGCCGACGCAGGACTGGGAGAGCGCGCAGTGGTTGCCGAGCAATTCCAACGACGTCTGGCGACTGCATGACGTCGTCCTTCGAGTTTGCTGGCGTGGAGACCGTCGACGGCTCCTGCGTGAGCTCCAGATCTCCCAGGAGTTGCCATCGTCTCTCCTGCATCCAGCGGTCTTGGGCGCGGCGGACCACGAGGGACTGACCTGGCAGCTCACGCGCTACATCCCAGGAGCGGTGTTGGCGGACACGTGGCTGGAGATGGAGCGCAGCCGGCTCCGCGAGATCGTGGCGCAGCTCGCGCAGATGTTGAAGACGCTTCACGGGTGGACACCGTCCCCGGAGGTGCGCGACGTGCTCGCAGCGCGAGAAGGTGCTCAGTTGGAAACGGTCGGAGTCAACCTGCTGCCGCTACCCATCGATCGGGCCATGGACCTTCTCGGGCCGGCATCTCGCCTTCCCTACGTCGACCCCGCCCTGATACGGGCCGTGGAGCGACGCATCGAGGCACTGGCCGACGTCGATCCCTTCGCCCGCGATGAGGTTCGCGCGGTCGTGCACGGTGACGCACAACCGTCGAACCTCATCATCGAGGACCATCGCATCGTCGCGCTGCTTGACTACGAGTGGTGCCGGATGGCTCCCATCGACGTCGAACTGGCGATCTGGATGCACATACTGCGCGTCAGCCAAATCCTCTCGCCGGGTCGCGTCCTGCCGCCCGTGATGCGCTGGCTGCGAGAGGACTACCCGCAGCTGTTCGCGCATCCGGACCTCGAAGGCCGACTCTGGCTCTCTGCCCTCACCTTCGGCTTGCAGGGCCTGCTGATCTGGCCGCCAGACGCTCCCGAGCGAGACCTCGTCGCCACTCATCACGTGCATGCTCTGAGGGCTCTTGTCGACGCGCCGCCGAGCGCGCTACTGGACTGAGCCCGACCAGAGGCACCTCTCGGCGGGCGACTCGGACCTCTCCGCGTGGGGAAACCGGCTGCGGCGTATGGTCGGGCCGACGATTGGCCACGGGATCGGAGCACGCAGATGAGCGAGTACGAAGACCTGTTGCTCGAGGCGTATCGCGGCGAGTTGCTCGGAGAGGCTCTGTTTGGAGCCATGGCCGACACCGACGCCGACGACGCGCAACGCGAGAAGCTGCGAGCGCTGCAACAGGTCGAGGCTCGAACCGCCTCCCGTCTCCGAGTGCTCGTGGAGGCGTCGGGCATCGACGCCGGCGACGAGCAGGCGCAGCGCGCAGACGGCCTGCGGCTGGCCCAAGGTCTGGGCGACCAGCCGTGGCTCGCGTTCCTCGAAAACCTACGCAGCGCGCTTCCTGCATACCTCGCCAACTTCGAGCGACTGCAGTCGATCGGCGATCCCGACGATCCGATCCTGGCGGAGCTCGTCGCGCACGAGCAGGCGATCGACCGCTTCGCCGCACTCGAGCGAGACGGTCGAAGCGCGGAGGCGCTCGCGGTGCTGGGCGCCCATCTCGACGCCTCGCGCCGCGCGCAACCGCGCCGCTGACACAGCCCGCGCCCGGCGAGTATCAGGCGAGCCCGGCCGCCCGTTCGGCCTTTGCTCGCCGCACTACGGTGCGCCCCTTGGGGTTGGCCTCCGAACACGTAGTTCGCGCCTGCAGTCGGTAGGTCACCCGATGACATGGCACGAGAGGCGCGGCTCGGGCACGATGGTTGACCATGGGGGACGAGGCGCCGACGTGAGTGCGAGGTGAGCCCACTCACGGGCAGCGAGCGGGCCGGTGCGTTCAGGGCGCTCCGCGTACGGAACTACCGCCTCTTCTTCGTTGGGCAGGTCCTCTCCGTGATCGGAACGTGGACCCAGGCCACCGCAGTCGGCTGGATCGTCCTCCGGGAGACCCACGACTCGACGGGACTCGGCGTTGTGGTTGCGCTGCAGTTCCTCCCGCTGTTGCTCTTCGGTGCGTACGCGGGAACGGTCGCCGACCGGACCGACAAGCGTCGGATCCTGATCGTCGCCAATGTCTCGGCGGCGATGATTGCGCTGGCGACGGCGTTGCTCGTGTCCAACGGCGATCGCTCGCTGGCCGTACTCGCGGCTGCGTCACTGCTGCTCGGCTGCACGACCGCCTTCGAGACGCCAACTCGCCAGAGCTTCGTCGCCGAGCTCGTGCAACCCGAAGACATTCCGAGCGCGGTTGGGCTCAACGGAGCGACGATGACGGGCGCTCGCATCGTGGGGTCGGCGGTCGCCGGCGTGCTGCTCGCGGTGCTGGGGGCGTCGATCTGTTTGTACGTCAACGCGGCGTCGTTCATGGCTGTGATCGTCGCCGTGCTGATGATCCGGCGGAGCGAACTCCGTCCGTCGGTCGTCATCCCACGGGGGCGCGGCCAGATTCGTGACGGCTTTCGCTACGCGATGCGCGTCCGCGAGGTGCGGTTCCCACTGCTCGCGATGGCAGTCGTCGGCACGATCTCGCTCAACAGCCAGGTCGTCGCGCCCTTGCTCGCCCGAATCACGTTCCATTCCGGTCCGGGCTTGTTCGCGGCGTTCGGCGCGGCGGGTGCGTTCGGTGCGCTGGTCGGCTCGCTCGTCGCCGCGCGTGTTACCCACTCCACCGTGTCACTCATCGGCAGCTCCGCGCTCGCGTTCGGGGTCGTGTACTCCCTCGTGGCGTTCGCGCCGTGGGCGTGGCTGGCCATGGTCGGGCTGGCTGTTGCCTTCTTCTGGGCGTCGATCTACATCGCGTGGAGCAACGCGCGTCTCCAACAGGTGACCGACGACAACTACCGCGGCCGAGTGATGGCGTTGTACTCGATCGTGTTCCTCGGCTCGACGCCGATCGGGAGCATCATCGTGAGCGCGATCGCGGAGGTCACGAACCCGCGCGTCGCGGTGCTGGTTGGTGGCATCGCCGCGGCCGGTACCGGCCTCGCGGCGCTCGCCCGTGTTCGTCGCCACGCGGCGCAGATCGTCAACGAGCCGGTCACCGCGACCTGAGAGAGAGGGTGAAGTCGATGTCGAGTGCGGCGATAGACGGAGACAAGACGCGACGCATCGGTATTATCGGCGCGGGCCCCGGCGGGATCTGCATGGCGATCAAACTCCGCGAAGCCGGCATCGACAGCTTTGCCATCTTCGAGCGGGCGCCGGCGGTCGGCGGCACGTGGTTCCACAACACCTACCCGGGATGCGCGTGCGATGTCGCGTCGGCCCTCTATTCGTTCTCGTTCGAACTCAAGCGCGACTGGTCACGCCCGTACGGAACCCAGCCCGAGATCCACGCCTACTTCGAGCACTGTGTCACCAAGTACGGGCTGGCTCCGTACCTCCGCCTCGGCGTCGGCATCGCCGCGGCAGCTTGGGACGACCAGCGCGCGGTGTGGCGCCTTACCACCGAGCACGGCGATGAACACGAGTTCGACGTCGTCATCGGAGCCGTCGGGATGTTCGGCAACCCCTCCTGGCCCGAGATCCCGGGATTGGATGAGTTCGCCGGCACCGTGTTCCACTCGGCACGCTGGCAACACGAACACGACCTCGCCGGCGAGCGCGTCGCGGTGATCGGCAGCGCTGCGAGTGCGGTGCAGTTCGTGCCCGAGATCGCGCCGCGCGTCGAGCAGTTGGTCGTCTTCCAGCGGACGCCCAACTGGGTGCTGCCCAAGGCCGATGTCCCATACACACCTGAGCAGCTCGAGCGGTTACGCACGGACCCCGACGCGCTCCTCGAAGCGCGACGCCAGATCTGGGAGCGAGTCGAGGGTTCGATCACGTTCTCCGACCCGAGCGCGATCCTCCAAGCCCAGGAGTTGGCCTCGCAGAGCATGGCGATCGTCGAGGACCCCGACGTGCGCGCCAAGCTCACGCCCGATTTCCCACACGGGTGCAAACGCCCACTCGTGTCGAACGACTGGTATCCCACGTTCAACCGTCCGAACGTCGAGTTGGTCACCGAGGCCATCGAGCGCATCGATGCCAGCGGCATCGTCACCACCGACGGTGCGCACCGAGCGGTGGACACCATCGTGCTCGCGACCGGCTTCGAGACCACTCGTTACCTCGCCACGATCGAGGTGACGGGGCGGCACGGGCGTCGCATCGACGACGCGTGGTGCAATGGCGCGCAGGCGTATCTCGGGATCACCACCGCGGGTTTCCCGAACCTGTTCATGCTCTACGGCCCCAACACCAACAACGGCTCGATTCTCTTCATGATCGAATGCCAGGTTGCCTATGTCCTGCGCCAGCTCGCGCGCCTCGACGACGAAGCGCTGGCCTGGATCGATGTCCGGCCCGAAGTGATGGCCGAGTACAACCGGTCGCTCCAGGACGATCTCGATCACGTCGAAGTCTGGAATGCGACCTGCAACAACTACTACCGCGGTCCGAGCGGAACCATCGTCACCCAGTGGCCGCACACCATGTCGGACTACGAAGCCCGCACCGCCAAGCCCGACGACGACGCCTACGAAACGCACCCCGCCGCGGAGACGCGAGCCTCCGCGCGCTGAACCGAGCTACGCGACGGGCCTACTCCATGGGTCGCAAGGGTTGCTTCTCTACGAGCCCGCGCGAGACCCAGTTCCGCTTGCTCTGATCGGCCCAGACCAACATCGGCGGGAGCACGACCAACGCGCTGAGCAACGCGACGGTCACGTTCATGGCGACGATCTGGCCGAAGTCGCGCAACAGCGGCAACGACGAGAACGACAGCACCGCGACGCCGGCTATTGCAGTGAGTCCCGACACGACGAACGCGGCCAGTCCGAGAAGCGGTGACGTCCATCGCTTCGCGAGGCTCCATCCCGCGGCGGCGTTCCTCCACGAACCGCAAGAGGATCAACGACGTGAACTCGGTACAGATCGCGACGACGAGCGGACCACTCACAGTTGTCATCGGGCTGAGCTTCAGGCTGAGCGCGTAGGCGACGAGCGACGCGACGCCCACCGCGATGAGCACGGGCACGAGCGACAGAAGTGAGCGAATCACCGACCGGAGGCGGAACGCCAGGAACAGGAACACGAACGCGATCGCCAGGTAAGTGAGCTCGACCCGGTTCGACTGGAGGTTGTCGAGGAGGCCGATGCCCACGACCGCCAGACCGGAGGGCGTCGCCTGGATGCCTGCCGGCGGGTGGTCTCGATGTCGGAGCAGTCGGAGTAACTCTGATCACAGAGTCGTAACCGAAGGCCGGGGCAACGGTGCCGCGGCCTTCTCGCGCGTCAGGAGCGAACGGCCGCAGCCGGGTATCCCGGTCTCGTAGTGAGCGACCCATGTGCAGGCCTCTAGGAAGGCGCGGCAGCGCGAAGGAGTGCTTCCGCGCCCTCCGACAGTTCACGCACGATGTCGGCTGCGGATTGCACATCGTGGATCGACGCCACGGACTCACCCGCGTACAGGGCCATGGCTGCGATGTTGCCCTCGCAGTCGTCGGTCGGCGGCAACGGGGAGAATCGCGCGATGGGCATCGGCTCATCGGTATCGGGCAGTCGCTGCTGGGCGACCACGCGACCGTCGAACGCGCTTGCCTCGTCCAGTGCGCTCCGCAACACGCGATTGGGCGCGTCCGGCCAGCCGGTTTCGCGACCGAACTCCTCGTTGATGACCGTGTCGCCGATGGCGGCGGCGACGAGCGCGGCCTTGTAGACGGGATGAGCTTTGGACTCGCGACTGGCAACGAAGCGGCTGCCAACTCTCACTGCGTCGGCACCTGCCGAGAGTGCCGCCGCCATCGAGCGACCGGAACCGATGCCGCCCGATGCCACCACGACGACATCGTCTCCAATCGCATCGAGGACCGCGGCGAGCAATGGCAGGAGGGGCACTGTGCTCCGCACATGGCCGCCCGCCTCGACCCCTTGGATCACGACGACGTCGCACCCGGCATCGGCCGCGCCCTTCGCCTCGTCGATCGAGCCCACTTGCCAGCTCGCTAACTTGCCCCCGTCATGGATGCGCTCAACAAGGCGCACATCCGGGGCGAGCCAGAACAGTTCCACCAAACTCGCTCGACCGATGGCCAGGTCGAGTTCGTTCTGGTCGAGGAACGGGCCGAGGAAATTGACGCCAAAGGCGCCAGGTTTCAGTGCGTCGAGGACATCAAGCCGAACCGCGAGGGGCGTCGCAGCCAGACCGAGCATTCCCAAGCCGCCGGCAGCGCTGACGGCGGCCGCCAACTCGGGCGTGACCACCCCGCCCATCCCCGCCAACTGGATCGGCACGGCGCATCCGATCAGGCGGGTGAAGCGGGTCTGGAGCACTGGCGCAAACCGTACCGGCGAAGGGCCATGCCTTCCGACCTCGTCGTCAGCGGCGTCACCGGCGTGCGTGCGCGAAGACGATCACGACGCCGCCGAGAACCGCGGCACCGATCACCCGGCGCCACGGGTTGACGCCACGCAGCAGTTCATCTCCGGCCCAGAACACGGCAGCGCCTGTCCCGATGGCTCCGAGTGCGGTGCTGAGCATGCCCGGTGGATGGAACAGCCAGCGTGATCCGAATGCGATGACGCAGATCACCACCGGCGCGTTCGGCGGTTGACCAACGGTGATCTCTCCGGTTTGGCGGTTCCGGAAGCACCAGTCAACGAACCGCTGTCGCGTCATCATTCGGCTGACTCTAACGACCGAACCTCTGGCCGATTCACTTGGTTGCTTGTGGTCGTCCTGCGGACCATCATTGGCGGCCACACGACGAGGGGGAGCCTGATGAGCGACGCGACCACTGTCGAAATGGACCAGCCGGCGATCGTCGTGTCATGCGACTCGCACGCCGGGCCGAAGCTCGTGGAGCAGCTCCGGGCGTACTGCCCGCAGCAGTACCTCGAGCAATTCGACGAGGACGCGGCCGCGCAAGCGAAGCAGGCCGAGGGGATGCGGAGCGCGATGAGCGCGCGCATGGCGCACCCGAACCGCGAACTCGACGGGCACTGGGATCCACAGGCGCGCCTCCGCGACATGGACAGTGACGGAGTCGCCGCCGAGTTGATCTGGCACTTCAGCCAGAACGGCGAGAACCTCCCGTGGATCGGCCAGGGGCTCGGCACGGTGTTCAAGCACCAGTTCGAGCTGGGCGCGGTCGCGTACGAGATCTACAACCGCTGGCTCGCCGACTTCTGTTCAGAGGATGCCGAGCGGCTCCTCGGTCTCGTCTACATCCCGAGTTGGGACATCGACGCGTCGATCAAGACGCTCGAGTGGGCGCGCGAGAACGGCCTGCGCTGCCTCAACTTCCCGGCGCCGAGCCGTCCGGGCGTGACGGAGTACAACGACCCTGCGTGGGACCCGTTCTGGTCGGCATGCACCGACCTCGGCTTCGCGCTCTCCACGCACTCGAGCGGCGGGCCGTTTTTCGACTTCACGCGCGGACCCGGCGGCATGCAGATCATCGCCTACGAAGGCGGGAGCTGGCTTGCGCGTCGCGGCGTCTGGATTCTCACCTACGGCGAGGGGTTCCAGCGTCACCCGGACCTCAAGCTCGTGATCACCGAACAGGTCGAGGGCTGGTACGTGCCCACGATGCACGAGCTCGACTCCTTCTACCTCACGTTCGGATTGAGCGGCGGTCTCACGAAGCTCCCGAGTGAGTACATCCGCCAGAACGTGTTCCTCGGCGCGAGCTTCATCTCGCCGTGGCAGGCCGAAGACGCGGTCGAGCACGGATACGTCGACAACGTGCTGTGGGGTCGCGACTATCCGCATATCGAGGGCGTGTTCCAAGCCACACGCGAGCCCGACGAGGAACCGATGACGAAGCTTGCGCTGCGCCACGTGTTCTCGAAGATCCCCACGGGTGACGCGCTCAAGATCCTTGGCCGGAACGCGATCAAGGTGTTCGGGCTCGACGAGCCGTATCTGCGGAAGGTCGCCACTCGCATCGGCGCGTCGACACCGGCGGAGCTCGCGGTCGCGCCCGATCCCACCACCCTTCCGCCGAACGACGGCAACGGCTTCATCGGCCAGTCGGGTCCCCGTCCGGTCGAGCCCGAGCGCGTCCAACGCGCCGAGCGCCGGCGGGCCCAGATCGCTGCGCTGTCCGGGAGCGAATAGTCCCGGCTCAGTTGCGTCGCGCGAGCAACTCGATGACGAGCGCCGCGGTCCACGAGAACTCGGGCGCGCCATAGCCGCGTCCGCTGAGCGGCGAGAAGTACTCGCTACAGCCGGCGTTGTCCACGAGCTCGAGCGTGCGTTGCCGGAGCTGCTCGGCGAGGTCGTGCTCGTCGTGATCGTCGAGCGCTTCGACGATCATCCAGTTCATGTTCAGCCAGGTCGGACCCTTCCAGTAGGCCTCGTCGCGGAACTCGGGCGCGTCGGTAGGAACGGTCGGTACCGGAAAGCGCGGCCAGAACCCACTGGTCGCGCGAAGCCGCGCGATCAACGCTCCCGCGCGCTCGGACGACGACACACCCGCGAACAACGGCAGGAACGTCGCGATCGTCGATATCCGCAGGAGCTCACCGGTCACGGCGTCGCGCGAAAAGTACTCACCGGCGTCCTCGTTCCACAGCTCTTCGATTGCGGCAGTCGTGCGCGCGAAGCAATCCTGAAACTCAGGTGGGAGGGGCTGGTCCAGCTCGGCTGCGATCAGCGTCAACGATCGATTGGCGGCGGCGAAGATCGCGTTGAACGCGAGATCTTGGATCAGCACCGATCGAGAGGGAGGCATCCGCCGCAGCTCGAACCCGTAGCGCTTGGCGAGTCGCGCGAGTACGAGCATCCCGAGGCCTTCGTTGTCGGTCGGTCGCTGCACCGACGGCACGTACTTCGTGTCGCGCCGGAGGAACCGCATCACGTGGGCGAGATGTAGCCGTGTCGCTGCACGTGCCCACCACGGCAACGGCATACTGGCCAGCGCCTGCATCCAGGGTGGCGTGGTGTCGAGTCCGCATTCCCACGGATGGATCAGCGTGACCAGCCCGCACTCGTCCGGATCGCGATCGCGATAGAGCCACTCGTGATAGGCGACGAGCTTCGGGAACAACTCGGCGAGGAACGGGGTCCGCTCGCCCGACGGCAAGGCCTGCGCGACGCGCCATGCGGCGATGGCCGTGACCGGTGGCTGCGTGATGCACGACGTCTCGACGCCACGCGGCGCGAGCGGGTTCTGCTGCGACTGCCAGATCCGGGTGCTGCCGACGTCGAGCGCGTCGTCGGCAAAGAGCATGTGCGGCAGCATGCCGTTCGACCATTGCCCGCGGAAGAGCGCGCGCAGTTCACCAGCCGCTCGCCGTGGGTCCACCCGGGCAAGCCCGATCGCGATGAAACACGAATCCCACAGCCACTGGTGCGGGTACAGCGATGCCGACGGGCAGGTCCAGGCACCGCGGCGGTTCCGGTCGAGGACCTCCTGCGCGCGGCGTGCAAGTTCCGCAGTATCTATCCGACGGCCTCTCGGTATGTGTTGGGATTCGAGAACTCCCGCCACTCCGCGACCAGGTCGCCACGGAAGCGCAGGAACATCACATTGCGCGACCGTCGTTCGTCGTCGGAGCTCACGGAGGGCCGCCCATCATGGGCACGCGACGGTACGCGGCGAACGCTCCCATGTCCTGATCATCGCCCACGCACACGCGCCGCAAGGTGCGTGGGTGCTCGATCCCAACCTCGGGCCGCGCGTGCTGGACCGCGTGGTTGTCCCACACCACGAGGTCGCCCTCCTGCCATTCGTGCACGTACAGGTGCTCGGGGCGGTAGAGGTGCGCGAAGAGTTCTTCGATGAGCGCCGTGCTCTCCTCGGCGTCGAGCGGTAGGAGCGCATCGGTCTGCTGCTCCCAGACGGCGAGGATCTCCTCCCCGGTGTCGCGGTGAGGCCAGAGCACCGGGCGGCACATGTGCGGGTAGCTCTCGTCGAGTCGTCCTTCTCGGACGCGCACGCCGGCTTCGCCCATCGAACTCGCGACGTCGATAACGGCGCGCGCCTGAAGCCCGGTGATGCGCGTGCGGAGCGCAGCGGGCAGGTCGTCTGCCGCCGCGACCGCGCTGGCGAACCACGTTTGCGTGCCGGTTTCGGGGATCTCCAACCCGTAGAGCGAGAGGGCCTCGTACGGCGAAGGAAAGAAGCCGTAGTCGATGTGGAACGCCGCGGCCGTCGAGCCCAGGACACCGTCCGCACGGTGGTTCGACACGAAGCCGACCGACCGGAGTCCGGTTCGCCCTTCGAGCGCGACCCGCCCGAAGGGTTCCATCACCGCGACGTGTTCGTGGTCGTCGAGCTCCTGGCCACGGAACACCAGCAACTTGTGGCGACGGAACGCGTCCCGCAAGTCGCGCTGTGTGGCTTCGTCGAGCGGGGAGTGGAGGTCGATACCGCCGACGGCGACACCAAGTGCGCGTGACAGCTCAGCGAGCTGCAATGTGGCCACCGCGCCGGACGCTATCACCGCGCTCGCGCTTCCTCTACGATGCACGGGACCGAGCCGGTCACTGCGACGAACAGAAAGAACGAAGGGGGACGGGATGGCTGCCGAGCGACTCATCTCCGCCGACTCGCACGTCGCGATCAACCAGGCGCAGGTCAAGCAGCACCTCGCGCCGAAGTTCCACGAAGAGTACGACGCGGCGATCGTCGAGTTCGGGCGTCGGATGTCGGAGTCGGGTGCCGCACGTATGAACGCGGCCGCGCTCGACAAGCGTCCGCATCCCTCGGCTGGTCGCCCGGGCTATTCCGATCCGCACGAGCGCCTCGCCGACATGGACACCGATGGTGTCGAGGCCGAGGTGCTGTATTGCGAGGTGAGCGCGTTCAGGTACCTCTACCTGTGCCGCGATGGTTGGCGCGAGGCGACACGCGCGTTCAACGACGCGATGCTCGAGTTCGGCGCGGTCGACCCGAAGCGGCTCATCGTCAACGCGCAGATCCCGATCCACGACATCGACGCCGCCTGCGAAGAGGTCGAGCGCGTCGTGTCGCTCGGTATCAGGTCGTTGCAGCTGCCGGTGTTTCCAACTGAGCTCGGCCTTCCCGATTACTTCCATGAGCGTTACGACCCGCTGTGGTCGCTCATCACTGACACCGGCCTGCCGATGTGCTGCCACATCGGCCTCAACACGAACCTCGACGACCTCGTCGCGCGCGATCCCACCCCGATGATGGGGGTGATGGTCCCGATGGCCGCGTTGTCGGCCGGCGAATCCCTCGGCATGTGGATGCTCACCGGAGTGCTCGAACGCTTCCGGGATCTCAAGATCGTGTTCGTCGAGCCCGGCCTCGGTTGGGTCGCGTGGTACCTCTACATCGTCGACGACATGGTCACGCGCCAGCAGTACGAGTTCCCCGAGATCACGGAGCTCCCGAGCGCGTACTTCCACCGGAACATCTTCCTCACCTATATCGAGGAGCCGGACGCGATCCAATCGCTCCGTTACCGGCTCGGCGTCGAGAACATCCTCTGGTCCACCGACTACCCACACCCGGTGTCGAGCTGGCCGAACTCGCGTGCGCTCGTGGAGGGGCAGTTCCGGGGGGTACCCGACGACGAGCGCGAGCTCATCGTGTCGGGCAACGCGACGCGTGTCTGGAACCTCTGAGAGCGGCCGCCGAAAGGCGGACGCTCGGGGCCCGAGCGGCCCGGCGCCCGAGCCGGTCGTCGCCCCGATCATTCATGGGGACGACCGCTACTTCTGGGACGGTATCGCCGAACACCGGCTGCTGATCCAACGCTGCGTCGCGTGCGGAACGCTGCGCCACCCACCGGCGCCTATGTGCGGCAACTGCGGGTCGCTGGAGTGGGACACCCAACAGTCGAGCGGACGTGGCCGGGTGCTCACGTGGATCCTGTCGCGCCATCCGAACGCGCCTGACGAAAGTGCGCGCGTCGTGGTGCTCGTCGAGCTCGACGAGGGCGTGCGCGTGGTGTCGAATCTCGTGGACGTGCCGCACGACGATCCCTACGCCGCGTACGACGACGTGACGGTGGAGGTCGACTACCGCGAGCACGACGGCGTGCTGTTGCCGGTCTTCCGCCCGGCCGCGAACTCGTGAACGGCGACACCATCGTCGCCGGCATCGGCCAGACCGAGTTCTCGAAGGACTCGGGCCGGAGCGAGCTGCAGCTTGCGGCGGAGGCGTCGCGCGCGGCGATCGTCGACGCCGGCCTCACGCCCGCCGACATCGACGGGCTGGTGACGTTCACGCTCGACTCGAGTGGCGAGCTCGACCTCATGCGCGCGCTCGGCATGCAAGAGGTTCGCTATTGGTCGCGCACGCCCTATGGCGGCGCGGGCGCGTGCACCACCGTGCAGCATGCGGCGATTGCAGTCGCGTCGGGCGCGGCGAACGCCGTGCTCGTGTACCGCGCCTTCAACGAGCGCTCGGGCCGCCGCTTCGGCCAACCAATGCCGCAGGCCGGACCGCGCACGCTCGACTGGTACTCGACGTTCGGCATCAGGACACCCGCCCAGATGTACTCGCTCTGGTTCCGCCGCTACATGGACGAGTACGGCGTGACCAACGAAGACTTCGGCCGTTACACGGTCGTTGCCCGTCGCCATGCGGCCACGAACCCGAGCGCGTGGTTCTACGAGCGTCCCATCACGCTCGACGACCATCAACAGTCGCGCTGGATCGTCGAACCCGTGTTGCGACTGCTCGACTGCTGTCAAGAGAGCGACGGAGGAGTGGCGCTCGTGATCACCAGCGCCGAGCGCGCGGCCGACCTCCGGCAACCGGCGGTGCGCATCGAGGCCGCAGCCGACGCCCATCTCGGTGACGGGGGAGTGATGTACAACTACTACCACCCCGACCTCGCGGTGTTTCCCGAGGCGGAGTTCCTCGGCCGCCAGCTCTGGGAGCGATCGGGGCTCGGACCCGACGACATCGACGTGGCGATGCTCTACGAGAACTTCAGCCCGATCGTCTTCTACCAACTCGAGGCGTTCGGCTTCTGCAAACGGGGCGAGGCGAAGGACTTCATCGCCGACGGCAACATCGACCTCGACGGGGCGCTGCCCGTCAACACCAACGGTGGCCTCCTCGGAGAGGCGTACATCCACGGCTTGAACAACATCCTCGAAGGTGTGCGCCAGGTGCGCGGTACTGCGGCGAACCAGATCGCACACGTCGACCATGTGCTGGTCGCTGCGGGGCAGAGCGGGCTCGTGCTCGGCCACGCGTGACAGAAGGAGTTCGGATGACCGGTGTGCTCTCAGATCTGAAGGTGCTCGATCTGTCGTGGGGCATCGCGGGGCCGATCGCCGGCATGCTCCTCGCCGACCACGGCGCGCAGGTCACCAAGATCGAGCCGCCCGGCGGCGATCCGTTCCGTACTCTCACGGGTGCGCGTGTATGGCACCGCGGCAAGCGCAGCGCGGTGCTCGACCTTCCTGCCGATCGTGACGTGTTACTCGAGCTCGTGGCCGATGCCGACGTCCTGCTCGAGAGCTTTGCCCCCGGTACCACCGAACGGCTCGGCATCGACTTCGAGACGTTGAGCGCGCGCAACCCAAGCCTCGTGTACTGCTCCATCACCGCATACGGCCGCGACACGCGCCATGCGCACCGTCCGGGCTACGACGCGCTCGTCGCCGCGCGCACGGGCATGCAGTGGGAGCAGCGCGGGTGGCGTGGCGGGGCGATCGCGCGCATGTCGGGCGGCGAGCCGAACCTTCCCGATCTGGAGCCTCCCGAGGGCTGCTGGGACGGCACCGATCGGCCCGGGCCGCTATTCCCGTACTCAACCTGGCCGAGCCTGGCCGCGGCGTTCCTCGCGACCGCTGGGATCAGCGCTGCGCTGCATGCGCGCGAGATCACCGGTCGCGGGCAGTGGGTCGAGACGTCGCTCCTGCAGGGTGTGTTGGTCGCGACGTGGGGTGGGTGGCAGCGCGCCGAGCACCCGGAAGCGCCGGGCTACGACACCTGGATCTTCGACTCGCGCACGACGCGCGGTCTCTTCGAGTGTGGTGACGGGCAATGGGTGTGTCAGTGGGTGCCGAACCCAGCGTTCGCGCTCGGCGCCTCGGAGGGTGACGAGCTTCGCATCACCGCCGACACCCGGGCGCCGCGTGACGACCCGACCCGCATCAGCCCGAACCCGGAGGAGATCGTCGTCCTGCACCACTACTACCCGCTCATGGCCGACGCGTACCGGAAGTTCCCGGCCGACGAATGGGTGCGCCTTGGGGAGCAGGTCGGCATTGCCATGCAGCCGATCCGTTCTCCCGAAGCAGCGCTCGCCGATCCTGCGTTGCTCGAAGACGGGTGCGTCACCGTGGTCGTCGACCCCGAGCTCGGCCCCATCAACCAGGTCGGCATCACGTACCGGTTGTCGGCGGCACCGACGGCCGTACGTGGCCCCGCGCCGCTCGTCGGCGAGCACGACGACGAGGTGCGCGCCGAAGCTGCAGCCGGCACGTCACGCGAACGCAATGCACCCACGGGCAGCTCGCTCGCCGCGCCGCTCGACGGCATCCGGGTGCTCGACCTCGGTCTGGCCGTCGCCGGTCCGTTTGGCACCCAGCTGCTGTCCGACCTCGGCGCCGACGTGATCAAGATCAACGCGCTGCACGACGGGTATTGGCACTCCACTCACATCGCGATGGCCTGCAACCGCGGCAAACGCAGTCTCGCCGTCAATCTGAAAGATCCGCGCGGCATGGAGGCGTTGTTGCGACTCGTGGCCAGCGCCGACGTGGTGCAGCACAACATGCGCTACGACGCAGCGACGCGTCTCGGCGTTGGCTACGAGTCACTGAAGCAGATCAATCCGTCCTTGATCTACTGCCACACGCGCGGCTTCGAGCGCGGGCACCGCGAAAACCTGCCCGGCAACGACCAGACCGGCGCCGCGCTCGCGGGGGTGATGTGGGAGGACGGCGGAATGGGTGCCGGTGGCCGGCCGATGTGGAGCCTCACGTCGTTGGGCGACCTCGGCAACGGCTTTCTCTCCGCCATCGGCATGCTCCAGGCCATTTATCACCGCGACCGCACCGGCGAGGGGCAGTTCGTCGACACGTCCATTTTGAACGCGTGCCTGATCAACTCGTCGTACGCGTGGCTCACCGCAGACGGCCACGCCGCGGAACGCCCGCACCTCGACGCGCAACAGCTCGGCATCACCGCGCTCTACCGTCTCTACCAAACGCGGGAGGGGTGGCTCTGCCTCGCGGTGATCACCGACGCGCACTGGGAGCATCTGTGCAAGGCGCTCGGTCGTGACGATCTCCTAGGTGACGAGCGATTCGCGAGCGCGGCGGGCCGTCTCGCGCACGACGCCGAGCTCTGGTCGACGCTCGAGGACACGTTCGCGACGCGCACCGCGGCCGACTGGTTCGAGCTCCTCGATGCCGCCGGTGTTCCGTGCGAGATCTCCGACGACATGTTCGCGCTCGGGGTGTTCGACGATCCCGAGCTGATCGAGCGGGGGTGGGTGACGAGCTACGAGCAGGGACTCGTCGGGCGCCTCCACCAGGCGGGGCTGCTCTTCGACTTTTCCGAGACACCCGGTCGCATCGCCGGCCCGCCCCTGGTCGTCGGCGACTCCACGCGCGAGATCCTGCGCGAGGCCGGCTACGACGACCCAACCATCGACGCCTTGCTCACCGACGGCGTGGTGCTGGAGGCCAGGTAGACGCTTCGTTGTGATTCAGACCTGGCGTTCGGGGACGTGTTGGCCGACTAATGGTCCCCGCCCGCGCGTCAGGCGTTCCGGCTCAGCACATAAAGCGCGGCAAGCCCGGCATCCGCGGGGTCGTCTGAGTCCAGCATCCCGGTCCACGCCACCCGATAGCCAACCTTCTCTAACACGCGGCACGAGGCGCGGTTCGCCTTCTGGGGTGTGACGACGATTGTGTCGACACCGGGGTAGTGGTCAAAGACGGTGGCGCTGAACGCCTCGATCGCGGCGGACCAGTCGGGATAGTCGCCGATCCGGTAGCGCTGGATCATGCCGGCCTCTCGTCCGCGCAAGAGAATGATGAAGACCTCGGTCGGCTCCTCGCCGCGGATCCGGGGTAGGTATTTGGCTTCGACACCACTGCGCGCGGACGGATCCTTCCACCAGCGCCGCACGTGCTCCTCGCGCAGCCAGCGGGTCAGCCGGGGGAGATCCTCGATGCCAAGCGACCGAAACGAGACATCGTTCATCCCAGGAGCCTGTCGCACGTGACCACGCTA
>CAAGKR010213155.1_pt1 | contig 18672 bp, 20 predicted proteins | sample 2556971 | NCBI WGS metagenome assembly CAAGKR01 (sample SAMEA5207829, study PRJEB30636) | soil metagenome | biome: forest; feature: boreal; material: soil | place: USA | collected 2011-09 | depth 1 m | reverse complement strand
CGCAACCTGCGGCTGCCGGCGACGGTCATCCACGGGAGCAAGGACCCCCTGGTCCACCCGTCGGGAGGCCGCGCCACCGCAAAGGCGATCCCCGGCGCTCGCCTGCGGACGATCGACGGCATGGGCCACGACCTGCCGCGCGATCTCTGGCCGACCTTCGTAGAAGAGATCTCCTCCAACGCCGCCCGGGCCAGCCGGGGCGCGTCGGAGAAGCAGCCGGCCTGAGCCCCATTGGCGCAGGCCGGCAACGGCGGCACTCGATGCACCTAGGAGGAGCACTTTCCAACCAGCCCGAGAGGCTGGATCGGCTCAATGCCCTGCGTAAACGGCTTCTGGCTGAGGCGACGATTCAGCCGCGGTCAGCCACCAAATTGCGAGGGCGCTGTGGTTCATTGCAGGCCGCGATCCTTCAGATCTTGGCGAAGACCGATCGGGCCATGAGCGTAGGGGAGATCCATGCTTACGTGCAGGACCTCCTCGATAGCCCAGTCTCCAGGGACAGCGTCAATAGCTACCTGTCGGTGGGGGCCAAGGGAAAGAAGCCCCTGTTCAGGCGGAGTGGGAGGGGCCGGTACCGGCTGAGCCCTTCTTCGCCTCTCGCTCCTTGCTGACGTTTGGCCACCATTCAGAGGCGTTCAGCACGTGCGCTAAGCGCCAAGGACCTCCTTGAGCAACTTCTTCAGATAGCTAGCATCGGTTAGGTCTGACTCTGTATTGATGGTTCTCCAACCATCCTTAGCGGTACTTGCTGTGTAGTAATTCTCGGGGCACCCATCTTTGAGAACGAATATGCGTAGATCGCGTAGTGCGGCGATCGTGTCATCGAGGAGTTCAGGTCGCTTATGTGACTCGAGTGCAGCCAGTACGGTGGCCAGACCTGGGCTGCCATCCGTTATCTCAAGAGCACTTCGAAGCTTTGCCGGGATCTCATCGTCAAGTTCGTTGTCGCGCAACAACGGCTTGATCGCGGTTCCGAAGACGTAATCTAAGTCGGCGATAATCGCCGGGCCATCAAGACCGAGCTGCTTATAGAATTTCTGAGTCGGCCAAAGACTTCCCTTTCCCTGCACGAAGGAAAAGAAAGTGAGCTTGCCCTCCGGGAACGATAGGCCGAGAATCTCGATCAGCCGCTCATAACAGCCCTGATCATGTGGTCCCTCTACGAGAATCACCCTGTCGGCAAACAGGCCCTCAAGATTGCCCCTTAATCCGAGGCTCTGCTTTACCTTGTTCATGTCGATCTCTTCGAGACTAGCGGCGACCGCCTTGGTCCCAAACGCTGCGCCTTTGGTGACGCGGCGGTAACCCGCCAAGGAGTCCTCGTTAATGATGAACGGCGAGTGAGTCGTCGTTACAACCTGATACTGCTCCACTAGCTCCATCAGTACCTGTCCGAGCTGATGCTGGGCATAAGGATGGAGAAACGACTCAAGCTCACCAATTAAGAAGATGGGTGTCGGCCTGCTGCGGTATCTCTCGCCGTACCTTGCTAAGACCTTCAGAAGGGCAAGGAGAGCGGCGCGTTGTAGCCCGTGACCCTTTTGCTCCACCTCAGATCGGTGCCCGTCGTCAAGAAAAATCTTCATCTCCTTGGCAATAACGTCCTGATCCGGCAGACCGAATTCAACAGTCGGAACGACGTCAGCGAACTCGCCCATCAATTCGTCTTTCAGGTGATTCTCGAATGCAATCAGTTGCTCAGATCGCTCTCCCGGCTCGGTACCATGGAGGAACGCATCCAACTCGGTTAGGGTCGTCTGGGTCTTCTCCTTGAGTTCTTCGAAGAACACGCCCAGCACCTCGCGCTTGAGTTTGCTCAGTGCCGTGCTCTGGGTGTTCTTAAGCTCGTCGACGGTGTCCGCCGTTGCCGGAATGGAAATGACTTCGGGCAAGACTTTGAGAAGATTCGTTTGAAGGCCAGAGGGATTATGAATCCCCCCAGAGTCCGTCTTTATGCCGAAGTCAGTCTGATCGGCGGCTGTGCCTAAAGTGCGCCGGATTGTTAGATTGCCGGCCTCGTCCAGCGCGTTCTTTACAGCTTCAGCGTGGTTACTGGTGCGGATAAGGTGGGTAAAGTCGCCAACCCCGGAGAAGACGCCTTCTATCTCAACCGGGACCTTGGAATCGTGTTGGAGCTTCAGGATGTCTGATGCAGTCGGCGCTCTTGTGGCTAGTAGGAGCTCTATTGCTTTCACGTAGTGCGACTTTCCGGCATTGTTACGGCCTATGAAAAAAGTGAAATCAGCCAGGTCAACAGTGTCTTCCACTATTGGCCCAAGGTTCTTGATGGTCAGTTGTCGTAGCGTTACTAGTGCCATTGTTTTTTAATTATACGGCGAAATGTGGAGTTGAGTAAATCGGCCCACGTCAGACGTGCGGTTTCCACGATAACCGAGTTCATATTTCGGCCGGGTCCCTGGCATCATGCTTCGCCGCGATAGCGGGAAGCCTTATGCGCGGCTTTGCGCTGGATTGGAACTCATCGCGTTAAACAGCATTGCGATCTCCTCGAACGGCTTTTGGTCGCTCGTTGCGGCCTGAGCGATATAGAGAGACTTCGCCCTTGCAACAGGCGAGAGCCCCGCGTGTGTCGCGAACGTGGCCAGGACCTGCTTACCTGGGATCAGTGCCTTCCAGTCGTCGGAGTCGGTTGAGATAGCCGACTCGAGTTTCGTGTACGTGTCCTCGACCTCTTGACGCACCGTACTGCCGTCTAAGGCGGATGTCACTCGGTCCAACTCCTTGGAGGCGGCAGTTAGAAATAAGTCTTGGGTCTCTGTAACCGACTTACCATGGCAGTCCCTAGGCATGAGATCGACACTCCCAACTTGGCGACGGAGGCTTGACGATGCAGAGAGAGCAACAGCGTAGGACACGAATTGCGAGGCGATCTCACGTAGCTTCTCTCGGATCTGCGCCGGGTCACGCAGCCAAGAGTCCGCAGGCTCCATTGCTGCAAAGGCCTCAGCCCAGACGAACTCATCGAGAAAGTAGTTCTCAAGGTGGTATCGACTGAGACGGCGTAGGCGACCGTCCGAACTAGCCTGCTCGGAGGCCGTAGATGGCGGTGGTGCTGAGTCGCCATCACATAGCATAAAGAACTCGACTCCCCAGATCGTCTGATTAAGTACTGTCTCATAGACCGTGTCAAAGGACTCAATAACGTGCTTACCACCGGAGGGAACAAGCACAAGCTCTGGATGAAGCTCTCCGAGAATGGAGCCATAAGTTTGCTTGTCGAGGCTCGATTCCTCGCCCTCAATTAAAACAATTCGCTTGCCGAGCGCGACTATCCCGATTGACTGACCGAGCAACCGCAGCGCTTGATTCGTTTCGTCGGACTCGGCGACCGGAATTGCTTGGTTAACAATCTCCCCATCAGTGCTTTGCTTTGACGGCGCAATGAAGACCACTGACTGATCAAGCGACGACGAGATGACGTCGGGTGAATGTGTGGATAGCACGAACTGATTGCGTTTTCCAATCGAGCGCATCGTACGCATTAACTTGTAACTCAGCTCAGGGTGAAGGTGCAGCTCAGGCTCGTCGAAGAACACGATGCAGTCACTAGGCTGGCGCAGCAGAAAATCGAATGCTATGTTGATGACCTCTCGCTCGCCGGAGCTGAGGCTGTCGAAGTCGAACGTCTGATCGCCCTGGATGTACTGGAGGCGTTGCAAGCGCGCCTGCGGATCTGCGAGCCGCTTGGGTCCAAGGAGCATCTCAAAAACGCGCTTGAATTCCTCCATGGGATCTGTAAAACCGAGCTGCATCACATCGCGACCTTCTGACCTGAGCTGGATAGCGCGATTGGCGATTCTCCGCTTCTGTCCCTCGATCATGCGAAACATCGAATTGACCGTGTCCTGAAAGCGGTCGCGCATAAGGCCGAACGTCGAATCCCATGAAATCGACTCCTCCTCAGGGTCCGGCATGTCCCAACTCCATTGCATGGGCTGCAACGCGCTGATTGAACGATCGCTCTCGATGTTCACGAGGCTGCTTGACCATTTCGTACGTCGCCGACCGGCCTGAAGTGTCTGGGTCAGGCGTGCTGCATCCTCCGAATCAGTAAGGTCAAGGTCCGCTTTGTCCCATGCGGCTCGCTCCGCCTCTACAGTGGCCGACACGGACGCTCCCACCACAGGTCCTCCGGCGCCGGGATTGCGTAAGGAGCTGACGATTGAGTCCAGCAGCCTGGTCTTGCCCACGCCATTTGGACCAGCGAGCACCAGAACGTCAGAGAGGTTATCGACCTCGAACCGCCGCACGGGCAATGCATCTTGAACAGCGATGGATGAGAGCTTCATAGCACGAGTCTATAGCCATGCTTCGCGCTGGGATTTGGGATCGAGACAAGTCCCAAGGACGCCACACCTCTGCTTTATAAGTTTGCTACTGCGCGAGTCTTGGTAGAGTCGGCAAGCTCTTGATCGGGAGCGGCTATGCGTCCGAGCACTTCCTTGGTGTACGGCCGCTTTGCTGTCCTATCGGCGACGCTCAGAAGGAAGTCCCGAACGGGGCCGCTGTTGAGATAACCGACCATTGCCTCGGCCTCATCCTCGTCTGCGAAGGGGAGCATGTAGCACGTGTCGTCGACGAGAGGTGGACGCCCTGACCCATCAGGGGAGAGCACCGTGAAGTGCGGCTCCTTGTAAAAGCCGGAAATGGCCACCTTGAACGGGGCCAACGTGTAGGGACCAACGCCAAACAACATGAAATCTGGCTTGCCTCGATAGATGCTTGATCCGCGAGCCGCAAAATGGCTGCGATGCGCCGCGAGGTAGCAGGCCAACTTGGGCCAACGTTGCGCCAAGTCTTCCAGGGGGCCAGAGAGGTCATGTTGATAAAGGGGAAACCTTCGCCGTGAGGGGCGACCGGAGGCGACATCCGAACTCTTGAAGAACGGGCACAGCATCTCGTCCTCAATGTTGACGGGCTCGTTGGAGCCGTTCACTAGGCCACCCGGGACTGATTTCAACTCTAGAACCTTCGTCAAATCATGCTTGATGCCCTGGCGCCACACAAGTCCCTGTCCATCGCTGGCCTCGATTGTCCGCGCATCGAGATAGCGCACAAGGTCACCGACGAAGACACCCTCGACAATCCCAGCCGCTCCGGAGAAGGGCCGTCCGAGCGCCTCGGCGAGAACCATGCGGTCGATGCTCTCAACGCTTTCTCGCTGGAATGTGAGTTGGAGCAGACCAGCCTCGACTGACGCGCCGAACCACTTTTGAGCGTCAATACGGGAAAAAGAAGCGGCCACCAGGCCGGGTACACCGAGTAAATCCTTAGCCATCTTGATAGCCACGGAACGCTTGATCAAAAACGCCAAGCGCACTTCGCTAGCGGACGAGAGCGCCGACAGGACTGACAGCAGGATCGCCTCGGCGATATCGAAGTTTGCCTTGCCCGTTATAGCGTCGAGGCCGCGCAGCCCAAAACGGTTCAACTTTGTCGGCAGGTTCTGGGAGGCGGCGCCAGCCTGAGCTGCGTTCGTTACCCAGGGAGGGTTTCCAATAGCAAGGACCGTCTTATCATCAACATCCTCGCGCAAGTCGGCCTGGTCAAGACCGAAGGCGTCCTTACATTCGATTTTGGCATTGAGGGAGCGCTTTGTCGCCACTGCCCGTGCGCGAGCGGTATAGCCTGCATCAACGTCGTAGGCCACCCATGGAAGGTGTCGGTGGGTATCAGGTACTGTCGATAGGAACACTCCCTCGCCAACGGTCGGCTCAATCAGCACGTCTATGCCCGAGAGGTCCACAGCACGCCAGACAGCGGTAGCCAACTCAGGTGGTGTTTGAAAATCACCAAACGGATCGGGGCCTTTGATTCCCGAAGCCATCGTTAGACGATCTCCAGTACACCGGGAATGTCGCCTGCAACAACGCGACCGTATTGAAGCCTCCATTGCAGAGCGTTGGATATCGTCAGGTATCCCTGCGCAGGTGGATTCTTGACGAGGTGCTTAGCGTACTCATACAGAGAAGTTTCGTCAGCGGGAATATTTTTCTCGACAAGAAAGGCGAAAACGTCATCCGCGTTTGCGGCGTTTTCAAGGATCAGTTTTCGGAGGCCCTGCGTCGTCTGAAAGTCTGCTGTAAGGCGTGCGGGAATATGTCGCACCGCCGTGAATTCGACCCTGCACTCACCATCTTGCTCGCTCTTAGAGTAGACGAAGACGATGAGGTCGTATCCAAGTCCTTCGATCTTTTGCTTGAAACTGCCAAAAGGGGACGACGATTGCGGCTGACGAATCGACGTGACCTTAATGTCGGTGTTGAAGCTCGGCAGATCAATGCCTTTCGCGGCGTTGCCCTCGGCCGCCTCAATAATCCCGATGTCTCGCAGACTTTTCTTGAAGGCAAGCTCGATGTAGGTTCCAACAGCCTTGCCATCCGTCACGCCAAGCAAGTCGGGGTGAGGGGTACGAGAAAACTTGCGCGCAAAGACCTCTGCTTGCTGAATGATGGGCTTCGATGACAACGTCATGACACCGACTCTAGCTTGGCTCTCGGACAAGCGCAGAAGCGCTTCTGTTCATACTCATGCTCCATAGCACTCATAATGCACCCGGCTAGTCCTATAAGTCAACGTTCTGCAAGGCCGGACTCGTGGTCTGCCCTCAGGACGATTTGGGTTTGCGGACCACGGCGTCCTTGACCTCGCGCACGTCGCGGTTGATGGCATCGAGCCTGTTGAGAACGGCTTCCTCGAAGGATTGGCCGTTGGTTGCCCGTCCGGCGGCACGCAGCAACTCGGCAGGGTCGATTTCGAGGGTCGCAGCAATGCGCTCGATGGCCTCATCAGCCGGTGGGCCTTGAGCGCCCAGCTCCAGCCGGGAGAGGTTGGAGGCCGACATTGGAATGCGCTCGGCCAGTTGGGCCAGGGTCAAGCCACGCTCGCGGCGGAGTTTGCGCACTAGCGCGCCGAGTGCCAGGGCGCGGCTGGCCTCCTTATGTCCTCTGGGGCTGGCCATGACCATCCCCTGTCTATTTCCTAGACGTTAGGGCTCCTTGCCGATTCCCGCAAGACGGGATATAGCCCGTTAGTCCGGTATACTGCCAGGCACATGGAGCCTTCCGCGATCGAGAATGGGCGCAGGCATGTTTCGCGCTGAAGTGGATGAGGTTTGCCAGGAGAATTGGGCAGCTCTGCACAGCGTGGGGTTCCGGCACTTCATCAACGTCGTCCCTGAGAAGTTGAGCGGGGACGAGTTCGTGAAGCTCATTGCCTTTGTCGCGGAGGCAACAGGGAGCAACGCGGAAGACGTGCTGCTGGGTTCGTTTTTCGATGACGAACGCAAACAGCCGCTCGACGAGCACTGTGACCTCGGCCTTTACGTCTGGCGACCACCCGGCTGGGACCCCTTGAACCCAGGGGGGAGTCAGTCGTGACGGCCGAGAGAGCCCACTTCAGCATTGACCCTGAAAGCGTTGCCGCTGCGCGGGCGGAGCTGCGGGAGATCGTGCAAGGTGCGCCAATCGCTGAGGCGGCAGTTGAGGGGTTCAGCGACTGGCAGGTGATCGAGGCGATGGAGCGCTTCTGGGCGGTGGCGATATCGGAGATAGACGCCAAGGTGGTTCATGGGGCAATTACCGAGTATCCAGGTGGCGCTCAGGAGGAGTGACGAATCCACAATGGGTAAACCGTGCAGTGGGGGAATCTGCCTAGAGGCGGCGCACAGGTCAGCGAGCCGAACACGATCCTGGGCTCGCACCCACCGGCAAGTCGGCGACCAAGTCGGCCAAAACGAAGGTCAAGTTCAAGTTCTCCTCCATCACGCCTAGGGCGACATTCAAGTGCAAGCTGGACAAGGAAGCCTTCAAGCCCTGCAAGTCGCCCAAGACCTACAAGGTGAAGCCCGGGAAGCACGTCTTCAGGGTTGAGGCGATCGACGCCGCCGGGTCTGATCCAACACCGTCAAGCTTCAGGTTTAGCGTGCCTCGGCGGCACTAGGGCATCAGTCGCCCCTTGTATGTCGTAGTAGATATACGGCATTTTGTCCGGCGACACCATTCGACCAGTAATCCGAATTAGCGCGGCTTTCGCCTCAGCAAGGCTGCCCTGACCAGCAAACTCATCCATCTCTCGCCGCCAAGACCACCAGCGGCGCATGAGGTCACGACCCCGCACTATGCGTCGTAGACCGACGTTAACAATTTCAAATTCCTGTCGCCTGAGTTGGCCGGGCACTTCACGGTATGCACACACCTTCCTGGACACCGAACGGTAGGCGGAGCAGACAATTCCTCGTTCTGCCTCGTTGAACGGCAGCGCCGTATGCCAGCTATCAAGGTAGCCGTTCAGTTCGGCCCGAGCGTCTGCCGGTAGCTCAGACGGAAGACCATTCGACCTAATCCTGTCTTCAAAGCTCATTGACGCCAACAGCGCACGGTGGTCACTAACAAACCATCGACGTTCGCCGTCAGTGCGAACGGGAGCGTCCTTTGATCCTTCGATAAGAACATCAAGGGCACCAATACCTAGTAGATAGGCATCGCCTGGATTTTCATACCAAGCGGCTGTACCACGAGCTTCCTCAGTTGCCACAAACGATACCTCGTATAACCTTACTATTCTAACATGAACAGTATAAATTGTCCAGATTACGCCTATGGCCGTCCATAGTTTGTCACCCGCATCTTAAAGTTAACGAACCGCTGGTATTCCTGCTCACAATAAGAGCAAGAAACAGGCGGGCCAACATTAGTGAGGGCAATTCCGCCTTCCATAATACCGTCTGGCAAGTGGGCGAGTAACCGGTGATGGGTTCGGAGAAGAACAGTTGACCAAGGTATATAGGTCAAGGCAGGAAATGGCGCCGTATGGGGATAAATTACCTCTACCGGGTTAATTGGCGGCGGACTACGCATGTGGTGTCCAAACTGGACCTGGATCGGCCACTTGATTGACATTGCGATCCAATCGCCAGGGCCAGCGCCGGAACCATATGTATACGCATACATGTGCAAGTACGGGACCGGGATATTATTTGGATTGAAAAGACTGATAGAAAACTCAACGATGTCGCCGAGGTGAACTCTCAGCGGGACACCTTCTTTGCCAATAGTTCCACAGTTGGGGTGAATGGTACGGTCGCAGGCGTGAAAAATGTTACCACCGCTAACCTGGACAAACTGTGGGGTAGTGCGGCTGGAGACATGCTTTACCACCTGCCCGGTAGTTGCGTCGATCACAGACCCAGGCGGAGGGACAGTCATAGACCGCGAGCCGCCGCCTAAGACAAACGACTTAATGAGGTAGAAGCCTGCTACAAGCAGTAGCGCCGTAACGAAACAGGCGAGTACGCGGCGCGCCGAGAGCTTCTTCCGCAAAAGGGAATCCGGCCGCTCAATAGCGAGGCCGCCGCGACCGTCGGACTGAAACGGCGAGCTAGAGACTCCTTCGGCGCCCTGGACCTCCTGGTAAACCGTACGTAATTGTAGTGCGAAATCCCTCGCCGTACGTTCCCGGTGGGACTTGTCATATGCGCCTTTGGTCTGTTTGCCGCCGAGGAGAAGCATGGCCTTCTTGCGTCGATCCACATACCCCCAGCCGTAGGTTGTATCGACGCCCCAGAGAATTTCCAGGGCCATGCCGTATTTGCCATCAAAGCGCTCGGCTGCTTTTTTCATGGCGCATTTGATACGCCCGTCATCGAGATCAGCATTCGGGCAAACAGCGTCCGCGATTTGGATCAGCTCTGGGAGCAACAGCCTCTTAGTGATGTCCTGTCTAAGCCCGAGCACCCGAAGCCGGACAAGCTCTACGTAGAGCGGATCGTCGCTCGCCTCGGCCTTTGATGCCTCCAGGTCGGCGTCAACTGGTGGCTGTTCGCTTGCCATCGCCTCGAATCTTCCCTGAATCTCCGAAATTTCCTCGATTTGTCCTGGCGAGCTGTGGTCGGCTTCTCCTTACGAACTCAAGCTCAGGAGTGCCATGAGAACTAGCTATCCGAAACCGCAGCCTGCCGCACTAGCGACATCCAGGGCCTTTCTGGCCCGCCTCGTTGCTGGTGGAGCCCTCACCCCATTTCAGGTGGACTGGATCGGGACGATCTGGCTCAATCTCGACGCCGATGCTTTCGCGCATCCCTATCTACAGACGGTGCGGGAGCATACCCGCGCCTACCTAGAACGGGCGAGCTAGCCATGCCACCCCGCGTCTGCCCTCAACCAGGACCCCGAGCCCCCGGCCCTGATTGTTCGCTATACGCCTACAGGCTCGCCTTCCGTGAGGAAGCCCTCCGCCTGGCCATCCTCTCCGAGGGTCGGACTGGCCCGGACCTAGCCGATCTGGTGCGTTCTGAGTCTGTACGCGTCGGTCGGCCACAAGCGCTGCTGCCCTCGGCGCCGGCACCGGAGCCGGTACCGCTGCCATCCCACCTATCCCATCTCACGAAGGAGACCCCATGAATAGATTGCCCGCCCGTCTCACTGACGACGGGCTCCCACCGCGTCAGCTCGCCCGAGCCATACAGCATCAACGCCGCACTGAGCTGGCGGTATTCGACCATCACCTCGAAGCCCGCTACCTGGCGGACTGTGAGGAAATTGATGCTCACGCCCTCTCCGAGGTAATCAACACGGCCCTGGAGCTGGAGATCGGCAACCTGGATACGGGTCTCGCGCTCGCAGCCGGGAGCCCGGCGAAGTCCGAGCTGGTGGCGAGAAAGATTGCCATGCAGTCAAAAATCAATGACCGCAGGATCTCTGCGCGGTTCGGGGGGTGATGGGCGTGCTGGTAATCGCGCTGATGGCGACAGCGGCCTTCCTGGGCGGACTGATCGGCGGGCTGGTCGGAAGGCGGCAGCGAGGCCGCTGGGCCGAACCCGTCCCGGTCGAGCGCCTGGTGATCGACCCGCTGGAGGCTGCCGAGGTGGATCAAGCGGCGGTGGCTTGGTCACAGGCCCACGGTCGTCCTGAGGCCGCTGGCCTGCTAGCCGACAAGCTACGGCTGGCATTCGCCCTGAAACACCGGCCCCGGCGACCGGAGTATCGAGGGCGGTGGGGCCGATGATCTGGATTGCCCCGCTGCTCATCATCGCCGTCGTGGTCGGCTTCATCGTCTGGATGCACAGTGACGAGCCGACGCCGGCAATAGACCCAGAGGAGGCCACCCGCGCTGCCGTGGAGCTGTACCGCATCCGCAGTCGCCTCGACGTGGCTTGGACGCGCACCGAGCTACGCCGTGAAGCCACCCGCATACGCCGGTTGATGGCTGAGGAGCTGGACGACGAGGGGGAGCCTGGGGATGTCTCATGAGCGCGCTGACCCGGCTGGCGGTCGTGGCGGTGGTGATCGCCGTGGCGTTGGCGATGGCGGCGCCCTACATCCACGACTTGTTCGTGCCGGTCGTGGCGATCTTGCTCCTGGTCTACGTCGGCCGTCTCATCTGGTGGTACACGCAATTGTGAAAATTGCTGTTCACAAACGAAACAAAGTCGTGCATACTAATACGTGTGTTCACAAACGAAACAAGCCAATGAAGGGAGGTAGATATGGGACACCAAAAGCAACCTGAAAAGCGAATTAGGATTCGCTCGAAGTCGCTGGAGCAGATTGACGAGACGAAGCTGTCACTGGCGCTGTGGCTGATGGCCAAGCGCATCGTTGAAGAAGCCGAGGAGGACGACCCGCTGGACGCCGAACCGACTCGGCGAAAGGCGGCGTAGTGGTCGGGCTGGCCTTGGTGGTCGCGCTCCTCGCGTTCGCCAGTGGCCTGCTGGCCGTAATCAGTTGGCAGGAGCGCCGAGAGCTGAAGCTGCAATCGGTGCGTCTGCGCTTTGGCGCCGACGTGAGCGCTGAGGCGGTTGAAGCCGTGCTGAGCGGCATCTCCGGCCTACCGCGCCGAGCGCTGGTGATCCTCGAAGTCCTCGCTGACGAGCACGGCATCACCCATCGACTGCACGCGCCGGCCGGCACGCTTGAGCTGCTGCGGAGCCAACTGCGCGGCGTCTTGCCGGGAGTGCGTTTCGATCCGCTGCCGGATAACGACGAGGATGGTGGGTGGACTGATGCTCGGCGCCTGCGCTGGTCGGGCTTTCATCCCGTCCTGCAAACCGATCAAGCAGTCGAGACGACGGCCGCCCTGCTCGGTGCCTTCTCGGGCCTTCACGCCGGTGAGGGTTTGCGCCTGTGCTGGCTGTTGTCATCGACCCGCCGACCGGGACTGCCAAGGCGCGACAGCCAGGCTGAGCGCCAGCGCCCAGCCGGACTCGGCTGGCTGGTCGAGCGCCAGCCTTCGCCAGAGCAACTGCGGGCGCTGCGGCAAAAGTACGCCGCGCCGATCCTGCACGGCCGGGCCGTGGTCATGGCCAAGAGCCAGAGCCCTCGACGCAGCGCACACCTACTGGGGCGCATCATCGCCGTGCTGCGCTCACGTCACAGCAGTTGGGGGCGCCTCAGCGTCGCCAGGCAACGACCGATGGCGATTGATCAAATGAGCCGTGGCCTGCACCGGGGGAGTCGCTTCTCACCGGCAGAGTTGGCGGGGATTCTCGGCCTGCCAATAGATGCGCCGCGCATTCCGGGCCTGACCCTGGCAACCGCCCCGCAGCTAATGCCGGCGACTCGTCTGCCGCGCAGCGGTCGGGTCTACGCCCGCTCGGACTGGCCGGGCATGGAAGATCGACAACTGGCCCAGCCGGTGATTGGCGGGCTGAGTCACGCGCTGGTGGTCGGGCCGACCGGCTCCGGCAAGTCGCACCTGTTGGCCAGTCTCGTCTCGCAGGACATGGAGGCCGGTCGCGGCTGTTTGGTGCTCGACGGCAAGGGTGACCTGGCCCGCGACGTGCTGGCCCGCGTACCGGAGAGCCGGCGCGGCGACATCATCGTGCTCGATCCCGGTGTGGCTCTGCCCCTGCCGGGGCTGCGGGTCTTTGCCCCCGGCAGCGACCCGGAGCTGATCGCTGACCTGGTGCTCGGCATCTTCCGCGAGCTGTTCGCGGACTCCTGGGGCGTGCGCTCAGACAAATGGCTACGGGCCGGGTTGGTGACGCTCGCCCACGACGACCATGCCACGCTGGCCAGCCTGCCGCTGCTCTTTTCCGATGACCGCTACCGCCGGGAGCTGGTCGGCAAGCTGCGCGATCCGCTGCTCTTGGACACCTGGGCGTCCTTCGAGGCCATGAGCCCGCAGGAGAGAGCCAACCAACTCGGCTCGCCGCTCACCAAGGTCAGCGAGGTCATCGGCCGGCGGGTGGTGCGAGCGGTCCTGGCCCAACCGGAGCCGAAGCTCGATCTGCGGGACGTGCTGGCGTCGGGCAAGATCGTCGTGGTGTCGCTCTCGGCGGGGCGGATCGGTGTACCGGCATCGAGGTTGCTCGGCGCCCTGGTGATCCATGAGCTGTTCCAGGCCGTGCAAGCCCGATCTGCCCTGGCGTCGTCACGGCGGCGCCCGTTCTTCGTCTACATAGACGAGCCGAAAGTGCTGGCGGATGTCCCCGTGCCGCTCGACTCCATGTTCGAGATGGCCAGGGGCCTCGGCGTCGGGCTGACGCTGGGCGCGCAGTCGCTGACGCAGCTACCGCAAGCCGTCCAGCGGGCGGCACTGACCAACGCCGCCACCATCGTCGCCTTCAAGCAGGCCGCTGATGACGCTTCGCTGCTGGCCCGCGAGCTGCTGGCGCTGAGCGCCGAGGAGCTGCAAGCGCTCGGCCGCTTCGAGGTCGCCGCACGGCTGGGGCTCGGACCGGGGGACACGGCCCCTGTGGCGACCGGCGTCACCCTGCCGCTGCCGAAACCGAGCAGTGACCCGCGAGCTATCCGGCGGGACTCGGCTGAGCGCTACGGCGCCTCGTTGGCCAGAGTCGACCAGGCGCTGCGCGAACGCCACGGGCTGGGTGGACGAGTGGCGCCGGGAGCCAAGCCGGATGCCCCCGTCGGCCGGGTGCGGAGGTCGCCATGAGGGCGCTGAGAAGGTGTCCGGTCGGTTGTCCGCTCGCGTTGAGCACCGTGTCTGTCGTGCCCCTGTTGTGGTGCGGATTTCGGCGTTTAAGCGACGCGACTCCTCTGCCTGTGGCTAGCGGTGTTTTCCAGCCGGGAGGTCGGCCATGAGTCGGCTGAGCGCAGCGGGGCTACTCGCACTCGCAGAGGCCATACCCGAGCGTGAGCGCCGGATTGTTGAGACGACCGGACGGCTGCGGCTCGTGGCCGGAAAGCAGCTTGAACGACTATGCCTGAGCGAAATCGGACAAGCTGCCTCCCGCGCCCGAGCCGCGCGGCGGGTGTTGGCTGGTTTGAGTGAGCAACAGATTCTGTTCAGGTTGGAGCGCTCCATAGGCGGAGTGCGTGCGGGGAGCGCTGGTCACGTCTACGGCTTGGGGCCGGTTGGCAAGCGGCTGATCGCCTACTGGCAGGGCGAAGGGCTGGCGAGGGTGCGCACGCCGCACGAGCCCGGCTCGATCTTCGTCCGCCACACTCTGGCGGTGGCCGAGATGTACGTCCAGCTCATCGAGGCCGAGCGAGCCGGCCGCTTCGAGCTGGTGGCCTTCGAGGCAGAGCCGGACTGCTGGCGTCCCCTTGCCGGCGCCTACGGCCGGGTCGAGACCCTGAAGCCCGATGCCTTCGTGAGACTCGGCGTCGGCGAGTTCGAGGAGCGCAGCTTCATCGAGGTCGATTGCGGCACAGAGGGCCGGGGGGCGCTCTTGCGCAAGTGCCGCCGCTACCTCGCCTATTACCAGTCGGGCGTCGAGCAGGCCGAGAGCGGCGTCTTCCCGCGCGTCGTCTTTTTGACGACCAACCAGGCGCGGGTCCGGCTGCTGGTCGACGTCTGCGCCAGCCTGGCGCCGGAGCACTGGCAGCTATTCAGCGTCGGCACGGCGGACAAAGCGATGGGACTGCTGAGCGGCGAGGCGGCTGCTTCCGCAGCATCGATCACGCGGGGGCGGACATGAACGGCAAGCTGCCCGCTAACAGGCGGAAGCCGCTGCTCTACGGCGATATGGAACGGTGGGCGGTGATCAAGGCCGACTGCCTGACCTTCCTGCCGCAGCTTCCCGATAGCTGCGTGGAAGTCATCATCACCGACCCGCCGTATGGCATCGGCTTCCACGGCGCCGCCTGGGACAGCGGGCGGTTCACCAAGGGGGAGCTGTTCTCCCGTTGGACGCAGTCGTGGGCGAGCGAGTGCCTGCGGCTGTTGAAGCCCGGCGGCTACCTGCTCACCTTCGGCGCTCCGCGCAAAGTCCATCGCCTGGTGGTCGGCATTGAGGATGCCGGCTTTGAGGTCCGTGACCAACTGCTGTGGCTCTACGGCTCGGGGATGCCGAAGTCACGTCGCCTGCCCGGCGGACTGGGCACCGCCCTGAAGCCGGCCTATGAGCCGATCCTCCTGGCCCGCCGGCCATTCGCCGGCAGCGTCGCCCGCAACCTCTCCGAGCACGGCACCGGGGCGCTCAACATCGAGGCCACCCGCATTGCAGGCACCGACCGCGACTACTGGCCAGCCAACGTCGCGCTCTCCCACGAGCCCGGCTGCCTCGACGGGCGCTGCTCGGAGGGCTGCGCCGTCGCCACGTTGGACGCTGCCCAGCCCGGACAGCCACCGAGCCGCCTCTTCTACTGCGCCAAGGCATCCCGCGCCGAGCGCGAGGCCGGCTGTGAGGAGCTGCCCGCTCAGGCCGTCGAGATTTTCGATGGAGGCAGCGGGAGGCCGCGCCGCAACGTTCACCCGACCGTCAAGCCGCTGGCCCTGATGCGCTGGCTGGTGCGCCTGGTCTGCCCGGAAGGCGGCCTGGTCTTCGATCCCTTCGCCGGCAGCGGCAGCACCGGCGTGGCGGCGGTGCTGGAAGGCAGGCAGTTCGTCGGTATCGAGCGCGAGCCGGCCTACGTGGCGATCAGCCGCGCCCGGTTGGGGCATTGGGCAACGGTGACCGGAGAAGATCAAAAAAGGTGTTCACAAACGAAACGAGATGCGGTAAAATGGGAGTAGTTAAGGGAGAACCCAGCAAATGACAGAGGAACAAGCTCGCAAGGTCGGCTCGCTGATCGCAACCGGCCGGGCCAAGAAGAAACTTTCGCTGCGCGAACTGGCGCAGTTGACCGGCATTCCGCCGACGACCATCACCCGCATCGAGCAGGGCGACTACAGCCAGCCGGCACCGGACAACTTGGCGCGGCTTATCGAGGCCCTGGAGATCGACCCGGCCCGGATCGACCGGATCAGCCGCAACTACCTGGCCGACAGCCTGCCGAGCGTCGGCACCTACTTCCGCAGCAAGGAGAAGGCCAGCCCGGAGGAGGTTGCCGAGATCGAAGCCGCCGTTCGGGCGATCCGCAAGAAACACGAAAGGAGGGAGCGCCAATGACCGACAGGACCAACTCAGATGCGCCGCAAAGCGGACTGCTTGAGCGGCTGCGGGCATTGACGCCCCCGCGAGCCTTGACACAGACCGAGGCGGAGTTCGTCGCGGAGCGACAGGCCACGCTTTTACTGAGCGAGCTGGACGTGCGGGCGCCTGCCGTGCCGCATTCCGTCATTGACGAGCTGCCGTTTCTCACCGTTGCGCGCCGCGCGGGCTTCCCGACTTCCGGCATGGCCACTCGAACCGACAGCGGTTGGGTGGTGGTGCTGAGAGGCGATGAGCCGCATGTACGGCAGCGCTTTTCCCTGGCCCACGAACTCAAGCACGTGATTGATGATCCGTTCATTGATCGGCTCTACCCGGCCCGTGGTCACTACCGCTCCGATGAGCGGGCCGAGCGTATCTGCGACTACTTCGCCGCCTGCCTGCTGATGCCGAAGCGCTGGCTGACCCGAGATTGGTATGGCGGGCGCCAGAACATCGAACGCCTGGCCCAGCGCTATCGGGTGTCTCGTCGCGCGATGGAAGTGCGGCTGTCTCAACTTGGTCTGTCGGCGCCAACCCCCCGCTGCATGGGGGCCGAACGGGAGGTCGTGGTATGAGCGAGGAGCAGGGGCGGGCCGTCATCTACCTGCGGGTGTCCAGCGCCCAGCAGGCCGACAAGGATTACAACGCCGAGGGGTTCTCGATACCCGGCCAGCGTGAAGCCTGCCAGCGCGAAGCTGAGAAGCTGAATGCCGAGGTCATCGAGGAGTACGTCGACCGGGGCGAGTCGGCCAAGACTGCCAACCGGCCGGCCCTGCAAGCGATGTTGGATCGGCTCAAGCAGGGCGATATCGACTACGTGATCGTTCACAAGCTTGATCGCCTGGCCCGCAACCGCGCCGATGACGTGGAGATCGTGATGCGCATCCGCCAATCCGGCGCCCAGCTTATTAGCACCAGCGAGAACATTGACGAGACGCCAGCGGGCTTGTTGCTTCACGGCATCTTGTCCTCAATGGCTGAGTTTTACAGCCGCAACCTGGCGGCCGAGGTCATCAAGGGCACAACGCAGAAGGCCAAGAAGGGCGGCACGCCGTTCCGGGCACCGCTCGGCTATGTCAACAGCCGCACCGTGGTTGAAGGCCGCGAGGTCCGCACCGTCACGCTCGACCCCGAGCGGGCGCCGCTGGTGCGCGAAGCCTTCTGCCTTTACGCCAGCGGCGAGTACTCGCTGTCTGAGCTGGCGGCGATCCTGGAGGGGCGCGGCCTGCGCACTCGGCCGACGCGGAAGGTGCCAGCCCAGCAGGTCGGCGTCAACCGGCTGGCCTCCTTGCTGCGCAACCCCTACTACCTGGGCATCGTCAACTACGCCGGCAAGACCTACAAGGGCCGCCACGAGCCGCTGGTGGATGAGACGACGTTCCAGGAGGTCCAAGACCTGCTCGATGCCAAGCGCCAGAGCGGTGAGCGCTCCTGGCGCCACTTCCACTACCTGCGCGGCAGTCTCTATTGCGCCGAGTGCGGCGGGCGGTTGATGTACAACCGGGCCAGCGGCAACGGCGGGACTTATGAGTACTTCATCTGCGCGGGCCGCAAACGCAGGGCCTGCTCGCAGGGCTACCACCGCGCGGCGGCCGTCGAGGCGGCGGTCGAGCGTCGCTACGCGCACGTGCGGCTCAGCAAGAAGGAGCGTCGGAGCATCCGGGAGGCGGTACGCGCCCATGTGGCGGTGATCGCCGAGCTGGCGGCCCAGGAACTGGCCGCCGCCAAATCCGAGCTGGCGCGGCTGGAGGCCGAGGAGCGCAAGCTGCTCAAGGCCCACTACGCCGACCAGGTGAGCGAGAGCCTGTTCGCCGAGGAGCAGGCCCGGATCAGCCGGGAGGGAGTCGGCGCCACCAAGCGCATGGAGGAGTTCAGCTTCCGGCACGACCAGGTGCTGGAGGCCCTTGACGTTGCCCTGTCGCTGACCGACCGCATCCAGGCCGCCTACCGGCAGGCCAGTCCGAATGAGCGGCGGCTGTTCAACCAGGCTTTCTTCGAGCGGCTGGAAGTCGGTGACGAGGAAGTCGTCCGCCACAAGTTGGCCGAGCCGTTCGCGCAGCTCCACGAGCAGAGGACTTCAAGCGAGCATGAGCGCCTTGCCCCGATCTATCTCCGGCGCCGTCCGAGCACCGCCGAGGCCGAAAGTGGCGCTCTGGTCGGCGCTGGCGCAGGCCCAACGCAGGCTCGAAACGCCAAAACCTCCGGCCCGTTTTTTGGGGCCGGAGGTTGTGACGTCGGAAGTTTGGTGCGGCTGAGAGGAGTCGAACCTCCACGGAGTTTCCTCCACACGGATCTGAACCGTGCGCGTCTACCAGTTCCGCCACAGCCGCAGG
>CAAGKR010529131.1_pt1 | contig 18681 bp, 16 predicted proteins | sample 2556971 | NCBI WGS metagenome assembly CAAGKR01 (sample SAMEA5207829, study PRJEB30636) | soil metagenome | biome: forest; feature: boreal; material: soil | place: USA | collected 2011-09 | depth 1 m | reverse complement strand
GAGCCGGCCGATGAGCGCGAGGGTCAGACCCCGCCGGCGTAGCTCGCGGATGCGGGCCAGGCGCTCGAGGTGCTCGGGCCCGTAGAAGCCGAGGCGCCCCTCGCGCCGGGGCGCGGGGAGCAGCCGGCGCTTCTGGTAGAAGCGGATCGTGTCGACCGACACGTCGGCCTCCCGTGCCAGCTCCTCGACCCGCCACTCAGGGCTCATGGTCACATCCTAGGAGCGATCACTCCCAAGGTTGCAGGCGGGCTGTCCCGGTCGAACCCACTCCCATAGGCGAAGGCGAGAGCGAAGCGAGCGTCGAGCTCGTCAGCGAGCGAGGGGCGCAAACGAACAAACGCACGCGAACCGCAGCGAACGAGCGAGCGAGATATTTCAGCTACTTGTCCAGACGGGCTTGCGCTTCTCGGCGAAGGCGGTGGCGCCCTCGATCGCGTCGCCGGCGCTGAAGACCTCGAGCGAGAGCTCGTAGTTGCGCTTCCAGGCCTCGGCCTCGGTGAGATCGAGGGCCTCGCGCACGAGCTTGCGGGAGACGCGCACGGCGACGGGCGAGTTCTCACCGATGCGGTCGGCCAGGGCGACCGCCTCGTCGAGCACCTGCTCGACGGGAACCACGCGGTTCACGAGCCCGAGCTCGAGCGCGCGCGACGCGGTGATCGGGTCGCCGGTCATGGTGAGCTCGAGCGCGATCGCGAGCGACACCCGCTTGGGCAGCCGGATCAGCGCGCCCGCGGCGGCCATGAGACCGCGTTGCACCTCGGGAATCCCGAATCGGGCGGTGTCGGCCGCGACCACCAGATCGCAGGCGAGGACGATCTCGAAACCGCCCGCGAGCGCGGGCCCGTTGACCGCCGCGATGAGCGGCTTCGGGAAGTCGCGCGTCACCAGCCCGGCGAAGCCGCCGGGCGCCGCGGCGATGCTCGCACCACCGCCCTTCGCGACGACCTTGAGATCGGCCCCGGCCGAGAAGACCGGCCCGGTGCCCGTGACGACGACCGCGCGGACCCCCGCGTCGGTCGCGGCGGCATCGAGGAGCGCGGCCATCGCGATGCTCACTTCCGGGCTGATCGCGTTGCGGGCCTCCGGTCGGTTGAACCGCAGGATCTCGACCATTCCCCGTCGCTCTTGCTCGACGATCGCCATCGTGTCTCCCTCTTCGCTAGGGCGGCAACGTAGCCGCGGCGGCTGCCAGCGGTGCGTCGATCGCCATCGTGTAGCCGGGTCGCAGCGTGCGCACCGCGACGAGCACGACGATCATCACGATCGCCGAGCCCGCAGTAACGGCCCGCAGGCCGAAGTGGTCGGCGAGCAGCCCCTGGAGGAACGCGCCGGCCGGGTACATCGTTCCGAGCACCACGTTGTTCACCGAGAGGACACGACCGCGGAACTCTGCGGGCGCGCGTTGCTGCGCGATCGTCGTGAAGCTCGAGAGTGACGCGAGGTACAACGACCCGACGACGAGGATTGCCAGGGCCGACAGCGGGAGGTTCGGCGCGACGGCGTACAACACCAGGGCGATCGGGACGAGCGTAACCGATCGCACCATGATCCAGCGCATCCCGCGGCGCCTACCGAGCGGCCCGATCGCGAGGGCCGCGCTCACTGCGCCGATGCCCTGTGCGGTGACGAGCACCGACGTGCCGCCCTTCCCCGCTCCGAACACCTTGATTGCCATCGCCGGGACGAGCGCGATGAACGGCGCTGCGAGCAGTGTGTTGAGGCTCATCGTCTGGATCACGACGCGCAGGCCCGGGTCGGCGCGCACGAGGCGGAAGCCGCTGCGGATCGCCGCGACGATCTTGCCCGCGCGCGCGTCGGCCGCCGGGCGGGGCAGCGTGATGAGCAGGAGCACGACGATCACTGCGAAGAAGCTGACCGTGTTCGCCCCCAGTGCCCACGGGATCCCGCCGAGGGTGATGGCGACGCCCGCGAGCAGCGGGCCGACGACGCGCCCGAGGTTCCATTGCGCGGAACCGAGCGCGATCGCGCCGGGGAGATCTTCGATCGGCACGAGGTCGGGGATCATCGCCTGATACGCGGGGAATCCGATCGCGGCCGCGCAGCCGCTGCCCAACGCGACGAGCACCACCACGGTGGGTGCAGGGTGGCCGATCACCATCAGAGTCGTGATGAGGCCGGCGAACATCGTCTGCACGGCCGTCGTGGTGAGCAGGATCAGCTTGCGGGGCATGCGGTCGGCGAGGGCGCCACCGACCGGCCCGAGGAACGCGGTCGGGACGAAGGCGGCGGCGGCGACGAGTCCCGGCCACACCGCCTGACCGGTGCGGGCGGTGACGTACACGCCGAACGCGACCGTCTCCATCCAGGTTCCGATGTTGCTCACGAACGCGCCCGACCAGAACAGCGCGAAGTCGCGGTGACGGAAGGGCGCGAACGACTCGAACCTGAGGGGCTTGAGCGGCTTCGGCGGTTTCAAGAGGACGACGTCGATCTACGAGGGCCAGACCGGTGGCCGCTTCTCGAGGAACGCGGTGATGCCTTCGCGCGCCTCGGGCCGCCCCGCGTTCTCCGTCATCACCGGTGCCGCGACCGCGTAGGCGTCGGCTTCGGTGAGGCCGTCCTGCGCGTAGAAGGCGTGCTTGCCGAGCGCGACGACCTTCGCGCTCGACCGGCAGATGCGAGCGGCGAGCGCGTCGACCGCGGCGTCGAGCTCGTCGGGCGGAACCACGCGGTTGACGAGCCCCCACTCGGCGGCCGTCGCGGCGTCGATGGGGTCGCCGGTGAGCAGCAGCTCGAGCGCGCGCTTGCGGCCGATCGCGCGCACGACCGGCACCATCGGTGTCGAGCAGAACAGCCCGATGTTGACCCCCGGCGTCGCGAACCGGGCATCGGATGCGGCTACGGCGAGATCGCACGCCGCGACGAGCTGGCACCCCGCCGCCGTCGCGACACCGTGCACGCGGGCGATCACCGGTTGAGGGATCTCGTGCACCGCCGTCATGAGCTCGACACAGGTCGCGAACAGGTCTGCGTAGAAGGCTTCGGGCCGTCCGACCATCTCCGAGAGGTCGTGGCCGGCGGAGAACACCGGCCCCGCACCCGCGATCACCACGACTCCGACGCGATCGTCGCCACCCAACCGTCGTAGCTCGGCGAGCAGCTCGCGCATCGCGGCGAGCGAGAGTGCGTTGCGACGCTCGGGCCGATCGAGCGTGACTCGCGCGACGGGACCGGTCAGGTCGACACGTAGGGTCGCAGCGCTCATCGCGTCCGTGCTTCCGTCATCATCGGCTCCCTCATGATCGGTTCCCTCACGCCGAGCGGCTCGAGCTCGACGATGGGATCGAGACGGCCGGCGAACCGGCGCAAGCTTCGCAGCACCGCGCGGCCGGTCAGCACGATGAGGATCGCGTTGGCGAGGGCGCCGGCCGCGTCCCACGCGAACGACGATGCGATGTAGAACGACCAGTAGCGGTGCAGCGTCTCACCGGTCGAGAGGTTGGGTGCGTAGGAGAGCGCGCCGCCGTCGACCTGGAACGGCCAGAACCAGAGGTTGAGGATCGCGCCGTAGACGAAGCCCCACACCCAGCCGTATCCCGCGAGCACTCCGACCTCAACCCCCGGGGCGAGCCGGCGGGTGAACCGGCCGAGCAGACCCGCGCCCGCGCCCATCCAGCTCAACGCGAGCATCTGGAACGGAAGCCAGGGCCCGATCCCGCCGGTGACGACGGCCGAGACCGCCATCGCGAGCAGGCCGAGGAGCAACCCGAACCGCGGTCCGAACGCGACACCGGCCAGGATCACGAGGAAGTAGATGCCGTTGCCACCGCCGGGAAGCGCGAGGAGGCGCAGCAGACCGGCGACCGCGCTGAGCACGCCCAGCAACGCGACCGTCGTGCCCGTCATCGTCCCCCGCCGGACCTCGAGGGCGATCGCGGCCACGACCGCGGCGCCGACGAGCGCGGCCCACAAGGGCGCGTCGCCGGAGTGGGCCTGGTCGGGGAGCGCGTGGCCGGTGAGGAAGAACGGCCAGAGAAATGCCGCCGCGCCGACGACGACGACGAGGCCGTAGACGAGTGCCGGGCGCACGCGGGTCATGGCGTTCATGGCGTTCATGTCGGCAGGGACCCGGTCACGGTCGCCGCGGCCGCGAGGCTCCGCGCCACCTCGTCGACGGTGAGGAACGGTGGGACGACGCGCAGCACCTGCGGCGCGAACAGCGATCCCGACAAGACGTCGCGCGCGGGGCCGTCGGCGACGATGTCGCCGTCGCCGATCACGATCGCGCGCGATGCGCTGCGCGCGGCGAGCTCGACGTCGTGGGTCGCGAGGACGACCGCACCACCTTGCTCGGCGTGCGCGCGGATCGCAGACCCGAGCGCGGCGCGCGACGCCGCGTCCATGCCCCGAGTCGGTTCGTCGAGCAGCAGCACGTCGGCCCCACCCACGGCCACCGCGGCGATCGCCACTCGTTGCCGTTCGCCCCCCGAGAGACTGCGTGGGTGCCGATCGCGCGCGCCGTCGAGGTTGAGCCGCTCGAGCCACGTCTCCACCGCTGCAGGATCGCGGCGGCCGAGCAGCCGAAGCGTGGCGGCGAGCTCGTCGGCGACGGTGGGGGCGAAGAGGAGGGAGTTCGGATCCTGCGGCACGTACGCGACGCGAGTTGCCCCCGCGTGCTCGACCGTTCCGGTCGCGGCGGGAACCAGGCCGGCGAGCGTGCGGAGCAGGGTGGTCTTCCCCGAGCCGTTGCGTCCGAGGAGCGCGACGACCTCGCCCTGCGCGAGGTCGAGGTCGATGCGTTCCAGCACGCGATGTCCGTCGACGGCGACGCCGAGCCCGCGCGCGCGGAGCACAGACGGCCCGGGCTCGGGCCGGCGCGTCGGCTGCGGTACCGGGTGGCGAGGATCACCGGCGGCGCGGGCGCGTGCGTCGCGCACCGTGAGCGGGAGCGGATCCCAACCGAGCAGGCGGCCGAGGTGGGTGACCGGCGGCGCGCCGTCGTATCCCGCGAGCACCGCGGCCGGTGAACCGGTCGACGCGATGCGCCCGCCGGAGACGAGCACGGCGCGGTCGGCAAGCGGCGCGGCCCGTTCGAGCCGGTGCTCGGCCAGCACGATGGTCGTGCCGAGATCCGCGTTGAGTCGGGCGAGCGCGGCGAGGACGTCGTCGGCTCCCTGCGGGTCGAGCTGCGAGGTCGGCTCGTCGAGCACGAGCACGGCGGGCGCCGCCGCCAGCGCACCCGCGATCGCACACCGCTGGCGCTCACCTCCCGAGAGGGTTGCCGGAGAGCGATCGCGCAGATGCGCGATGGCGAGCGCGTCGAGCACCTCCTCGACCCGGCGCCGCATCGCGTGCGCGTCGGTGCCGAGGTTCTCGAGCACGAACGCGAGGTCGGTCTCGACGTGGTCGACGACGAACTGCGCCTCGGGATCCTGGTGCACGAAGCCGACGAGGTCGGCGAGGTCGCGCGGCCGGTGCGACCGGGTCGACCGATCGCCGACGAGGACCGAACCGGAGAACCGCCCGCCCGACGAGTGGGGCACGAGCCCGTTCGCGCAACGCAGCAGCGTGCTCTTGCCCGAACCCGAGCCTCCGATCACGATCACGACCTCGCCCGCGACGATCTCGAGATCGACGTCGGCGAGCGCGACTGGTCCGCCCGGGTACGCGAAGCCGACACCCTCGTAGACGAGCGTTCCCGCGGCGAGCGACGCTGCGTTCACGCGGCAGCGCTCCCGGCGAGGGCCGGCACGCTCAACGCGAGGAGCGCGAGCACGACGAGCGGGTGGAACGGTGGGAGCCCGGATCCGGTCGGTGCCCACCGGAGCGAATGGTCGCCGAACGCGCCGAGCAGCGCGAGCCCGATCGGGGCGACGAGAACCGCGGCCATGACGCGCCCGTCGAGCGCGGTCAGGCGGCGGGGTCGGTAGCGGACGCGCCGTGCCGCTGACGACGCGGTCGCGATCGCAGCGATGAGCAACGCCAACCCGAGGCCGCCCGAGATGGCCGCGGCGAGGTGCGCGCCGCCGACGAGCGCGACGAACGCGCCACCGAGACCGAGCAACCCACCGAGAGTGCCCATGGCCGCGACGCGCTCGCCCCGCCCGGCCGGTCGGTGACCGAAGCCGCGGGCGTCCATCGATTCAGCGAGCGCGACGGCGCGTTCCATGCCGCTCTCGAGCACCGGGACGGCGTGACGGACGAGCCGGCCGCGGCGCACGACCACCCCGCCGGTGCGGGCCCGATCGGCTTCGCGCGACGCGCGGAGCGCCGCGAGCGTCGACGGCACGAACGCGAGCGCGATCGTGACGACCAACCCGAGCTCGTGGAACGCGCGCGGTGTCGACTGCAGCACCTCGTGGTGGGAGACCACCGCGTTCCACGCGCCGAACACCGCGATCACGACGACGATGACGAGCGCGTCGGCGAGCGCCTGCCAGAGCACCTGGCGCTCGATCGTTCCACCGACGCGGAAACCCCCGAGCAGGCGGGGAAGGTTCAGGTGGGGCAGGGTGGCGATGGGCGTGCCGAGACCGTGGGTCGTCGCGACGGTGAGCACGACGCGCAGCAACCCGAAGCTCGCGCCGAGCGCGAGGAACACCGGGAACGCGCGTGCGAGGCCCGTGCGGCGCCCGTGCGTCTCGACCACGAGCACCGCCACGAGCAGCACCAGGCTCGCGTAGAGCACGTTCGGCGCGAGCTGCACCGACACGACCGCGGCCGCCGCCCAGACGATCCAGGTCGCCGCGTGCAGCGTCGGTCGATCGGAGGACCGGCGGTTGGAGGGCAGGCGGTCGATAGACACGGCGCCAGCATCGCGCGCCGCGCCACGCTCCAACCTGGGGGTAGCCTCTGGGCGACAAGGTCACGCGCGACCCGGACGTCGCGTGTGGTCCTCCGAGTGGAGGACGGGGGAAGCCGGTGAGAGACCGGCGCTGACCCGCAACTGTGAGCGCCTCCCGGGGCGCCAGCCAGGATGCCCACCCTGTCCGCCGGCCCACGCCGGTCGAACCACCCCAGGGCCGCCGTCACGGTGGCCGGTCACAGGGCCCTCGAGGTGCGGGGCCTGCGGAGGTCTCGGATGGACGGCGTTCACTCGATCGACGGCTCGCAGCGGCACGCGCGCCGGGTTCGCTCTCGTGGCCGGATCCGCCGGTTCGCGGTGTCGGTGCTGGTAGCAGTGGCGGTCGCCGCCGGTGTGGGCGGCAGTCTCGGCATCGGTATCGGCGTGACGGCCCTTCCGGCGCGAGCCGCGACGATGAACCGCGCGGCCGTCGTCGTCGAGGTCGACGGCGTCATCCACACCGCGAAGATCACGTTCTCGACCGGCTCGATCAGTGGTCTCGACGCGCTGCGCAACGCCGGGTTCGACCCGACCGTGCGGGTCTTCGGCGGGAACGGCGGCGCGGTGTGCGCCCTCGCCGTGGGCGGCGCGACGATTGGCTGCCCCGCCGACGGCACCTGCCTCACCTGCGCGGCGCCCGACTACTGGGCGTACTTCCGGGCGCTCGCAGGTGCGACCCGGTACACGTACTCGGTGGCGGGAGCCGGCAATACGCAGGTGCACGACGGCGACGTCGAGGCCTGGTCGTGGGGCAGGGGTTCGGCGCCGTCACCGTTCGTCTCGTTCCACGACGTGTGGGGGCCGGACGTGACGACGACGACCCGTCCGCCGGCGACCACGCCGACGACGCGCCCACCGTCGCCTCCCACGTCACCGACCACGGTGAGCGGGCTCGGACCGCGTACCCCGATCCTGTCGACGTCGGTTCCGCCGTCGACGTCGGGTACGGCTACGAAGGCGAAGTCGTCGACGACGGCCCCGCGCACGAAGTCGTCGACGACGGGACCGATCACGACGAACGAGGTGCGTGCCGGCGGCAGCCGCAAGATCGCGACCGCACCCGTGGTCGCGCGCGGCGGTGGCGGGTCGCCCTACGGGCTCGTCGGCTTCGCGTTGATCCTCGCCGCGCTGCTCGCCGCGATCGTCTTCGCCCGTCGCCGCCGTTCGACCGGGCCGGGCCTGCCGACCTGATCCCTGGTACGACGTTCGCATCGCATGCGATGCAAACGTCGTACCAGCGAGCGACGAAGCGTCAGATCAGGTCGGCGCCGGCGGAGGAGCGCGCCGCGGTGCAGGCACCGGCCGTAGAGCACGGAGTGCGGCCGTTCGCGGACCTCGGTCGGCCCGATTCTTCCGCACCCGTGTCGACGCCGTTGACCCCCTCTGCCGTCGTTGCTATAACACCGTGATATCGCTCGCCCGTCGATGGGAGGCCCGATGGCCGCGATCACGAACCCGTTCCTGCTCGGCAACTACGCCCCGGTGCACGACGAGCTCACCGACGAGCACCTCGAGGTGTCCGGTGCGGTGCCACCCGAGCTCTCGGGCCGCTACCTGCGCACCGGACCGAACCCGTTCGCGATGCCGGAAGGCCCGTACCACTGGTTCGTGGGCGACGGCATGGTGCACGGCGTCGAGCTCCGCGACGGACGGGCTTCCTGGTACCGCAATCGTTGGGTGCGCACGTCGACGATCGCGACGGCGCTCCGTGACCCGCAACCCACCGGGCCCACGCCTCCGATGTACGACTCGAGCAATACGAACGTGCTCGGGCACGCGGGTCGCATCCTCTCGCTCACCGAAGGCGCCATGCCGTACGTGCTCTCGCCCGAGCTCGACACGCTCGGCCGAACCGATTTCGGCGGAACGCTGCCGACCGGCTTCACCGCGCACCCGAAGATCGATCCCGTGACCGGTGAGATGTACGGCTTCGCCTATTCGTGGGCCGACCCGAACCTCGTGTACCACGTCATCGACGCGAGCGGCCGGCTGGTGCGGAGCGAGGCGATCACCGTCGGTGGACCGACGATGATCCACGACTTCGCGCTCACCCGCACGCGGGTCGTCTTCTTCGACCTTCCGGTCGTGTTCGACCTGGGAATGGTCGAGCGGGGCCTCGCGATGCCGTATCGGTGGGACGACGAGTATCCCGCGCGCGTCGGCATCATGCCGCGCGACGGGGGAGACGCCGACGTCTCCTGGTTCGACGTCGAGCCCTGCTATGTGTTCCACCCGATGAACGCGTACGACGACGGCGACACCGTCGTGATCGACGTCGTGCGGCACCCGACGATGTTCGCCAACAGCGTCGAAGGACCGAACGACGGCGGCACGCCGACCCTCGACCGTTGGACGGTCGATCCGGCGGCGGGCAAGGTTCGCGAGGAACGACTCGACGATCGGGGGCAGGAATTCCCGCGCGTGAACGAGACGCTGCTCATGTCGCGGCACCGTTACGGCTACGCGGTCGAAACCGTCAGGAGCGAGACGGCATTCGACACGGCTTGCGTCCTCAAGCACGACCTGCACGCCGGGACGACCGAGCAACACGACTTCGCCAACGGCGGCCAACCGGCCGAGTTCGTCTTCGTGCCGGCGACCGATGCGACCTCGGAGGACGACGGTTACCTCATGGGGTACGTGTACGACCCGACCCGCGACTCGAGCGACTTCGTCGTGCTCGACGCGCACGACATCGCGGCACGCCCGATCGCGACGGTGCGATTGCCGCAGCGGGTGCCCTTCGGTTTCCACGGCAACTGGGTCGCCGATCCGCGGTGAACCTGAAGAGCCGGTTGAACATGCGGCGGCGACTGGTCTCTCCGTAGACTTGACCCAACGGTCAAGTTCTCGGGAAGGGTGATCCGTGGCCTCCGAAGAGCAGCGCGTCCTCGATCTGTGCGAGCGACTCATCGCCGAGCACGACCCGGTGACGACCCGGCCCGAGGTCTTCCTCGGCGCTCAGTACGACCTCGGGATCGCGTGGGTGCACTTCCCCAAAGGCGACGGCGGACTCGGCCTCTCACCCCGCCTCCAGAACGTCGTGAACGCGCGACTCGGCGAGGCCAAGGCTCCCAGCGCATACGGTCGCAACCCGATCGGATACGGCATGGGCGCGCCCACCGTCGCGACCCACGGCAGCGACGTGCAGCGCAAGCGCTACCTGCGCCCGCTCTTCACCGGCGAAGAGGTCTGGTGCCAGCTCTTCAGCGAGCCCGGTGCCGGCAGCGACGTCGCGGGCCTCTCGACCCGCGCGGTGCGCGACGGCGACGAGTGGGTCGTCAACGGGCAGAAGGTGTGGACCACGCTGGCGCACGTCTCGCGGTTCGGCATGCTCATCGCGCGCACCGATCCCGACGCGCCGAAGCACAAGGGCCTGACGTATTTCGTCGTCGACATGAAGGCGCCCGGCGTCGAGGTGCGGCCGCTGGTGCAGATCACCGGCGAGGCCGAGTTCAACGAGGTGTATTTCACCGACGTGCGCATCCCCGACACCGAGCGATTGAGCGATGTGGGTGAGGGGTGGCGGGTCTCGATCACGACGCTCATGAACGAGCGCGTGTCGATCGGTGGAACCGTCGCGCCGCGGGGCAGCGGGTTGATCGCGACGGCCGTGCGCACGTGGCTCGACACCGATCGCACCGATGCCGTCGCCAGAGACCGCCTGGCCAGGCTCTGGTGCGAGGCCGAGGCGTTGCGGCTCACCAACATCCGGGCCTCGCAGAACCGCAAGCGGGGCACGCCGGGCCCCGAGGGCTCGGTCGCGAAGCTCATGATGGCCGAGCTCAACCAGCGCATCGGGAGCTACGTCGTCAACCTGCTCGGCCCCGCGGGCGGCCTCTACGACGGCTACACGTTCGCCCGCCCCCGTCACGCGCTCGATCTGAGCACGCCGGTGAAGGCGTTCCTGCGGGTGCAGGCCAACTCGATCGAGGGCGGCACGTCCAACATCATGCGCAACATCCTGGGCGAGCGGGTGCTCGGCCTGCCGGGCGAGCCGCGGGTCGACAAGGACCCGCCCTGGAGCACGGTGCCCCGGAGCTGACCGCCCGAGACCGGCCAAAGGCCGCTCGAGCGGCCGTTTCTCTCGCTCATCGCTCCGCGTCACGGGCCCGGCGGCCGATGAGGAAGGGTGGCGCGACGAACGGTGGATGCTGGCGCGCCCGAAGTGACTCGGGCGGCGCGACGGCTCTTGACGGTGTCGGTCGCGCTCGCGGTGAGCCTGGCCAGTGTCGTGTCGGCGGCGGCCGCGCCCACGACCACGACGACGACATCGCGGGGCACCACGACGGTTCCGACGACCGTCCCGACGACCGTCCCGACGACCGTTGTGCTGCTCCCGCCGCCGCGCCCGTTCGCACTGGGCGACGACTACGGACGCCTGCTGCTCCTGCGTCGGCGCGACGCGTTCGCGGCGCTGACCTTCGCGACCGCCGACATCGCCACGTCCACGCAACTGGTTGCGCTGACCTCGGACCACGTGAAGGTGGCCGAGCGGGGCCAGGTCCAGGCACGCGCCCACGCGCACGCCGTGGCCCTCCGATTGATCGCGATCCACGAACAGGTCAAGGCGCTCGCAGTCGACGCCTACATGCTCGGGTCGAGCGTGCAGATCACGGGCGCGCTCTCGTCGTTCGCGTCGGCTCACGATGTCGTCGATCTGTCGCGAAACCTCACCTTCGTTCACAGCTCGCACGATCGCCTGCTCGCCTTGGTCGAGCTGGCGCGTAGTGAGCAGGCGCGCGCGGTGAAGGAGGTGAGCGCGGCGACGAAGGCGCTCGCGGAGGCGCTCGGCAAGTGGAACGCCGCGGAGCGGGGTCTCGCCGACGCGCAGCAACGCCGGGCAGCTGCGATCGCCGGTATCGAGCAGGCCGCGCACGATCAAGAGCGCTTCTTCGCGGACGCGACGACGTCGGCAAGCCCGATCACGGGCCCGAGCCGGCTGACGGCGGACGACCTCGTTGCCTATATCGACTCGCTCCATCTCCAACCGCATCTCACCGTGCCGCTGCGCACCCTCGCCGGTTTGTACATCTCGGAGGGCAATGCGGAGGGCATTCGCGGTGACGTCGCGTTCGCGCAGTCGATCCTCGAGACCGGCGCGTTCATGTTCCCCGGTCACGGCCTGCTCGACCCGGTCGACAACAACTTCGCGGGGATCGACGCCTGCGACAGCTGCACGCACGGAGACCGGTTCGAGTCCGCGCTCGTCGGCGTGCGGGCCCAGATGCAACTCCTGCGCATCTACGCCGATCCCTCGGTGAAGAAGATCACCGATCTCGCGCATCCGCTCGCGCTGCTCCACGAGCCCAGCCTCGGCTTCTCGGGTCACGTGCAGACCTGGTACGCGCTCGGCGGGACCTGGGCGACCGGGCCCAACTACGGGTTCCACATCTACGATATCTACCTGAACATGGTCGACCTCGCCGCACGTAGATGAGCCTTGGCCGCGCCGCGGTCGGCTCGCTCGCGGTCGTCGTGGTGGCCGGTGCGACCGCGCTCGGCGTGACCCCTCAATCGCTTCGTCACGTTCCCGCGGCGTCAGCTGAGGCGTTCGTGCGGGTGAACCAGGTCGGGTATGCGACCGGGGCCTCCAAGCGCGCGCTGCTCATGGCCAGCGGCCCGGAGACCGGCGCGACCTTCGAGGTGCGACGGGGGTCGACGAGCGTGTCGAGCGGCTCGGTCGGCGACCGGCTCGGCAGTTGGAGTGCCGCGTTTCCCGACGTGTACGAGATCGACCTCTCCGGTCTCCACTCGCCGGGTGACTACACCGTCACCGTGTCGGGTCCGATCCCGGCGCGATCGCCGACCGTGCACGTCGCGTCGGGCGCGTTGCTCTACCGACCACTGCTCGCCAACGCCCTCGCGTACTACCGGTCGACGCGCGACGGTGCCGACGTCGATCCGCGCGTGTTGAGCCGAATGCCGTCGCACCTCACCGACCGCAGCGCCACGGTGTACGCGACCCCGGTGATGGTTCACGACCTTCCTTCCACCGCGCTGCGGCCGATCGGTGGCCCGGTCGACGTCGAGGGCGGGTGGTTCGACGCGGGCGACTACCTGAAGTTCGTCGAGACCACGAGCTACGTCGAAGGGGTGATGCTCGTCGCCGGCCGCGACGAGGGCGCGCGCTTCCCCGGCGGTCCGCGTGCCCTCGATGCCGAGGCGATGGTCGGGCAGCGGTGGCTCTCGAAGATGTGGGACGACGCCTCGGCGACACTGCACCTTCAGGTCGGTCTGGGCGGCGGCTCGCCCGGTTACGTCGGCGATCATGACGTGTGGCGGCTCCCCGAAGCCGACGATGCCCTCTCCGTCACGCCGTCAGACCCGCGCTTCTTCATCAAGTACCGGCCGGTGTTCGACGCCGCGCCCGCCGGCCGGCCGATCAGCCCCAACCTCGCCGGGCGCCTCGCCGCCGACTTCGGCCTGTGCGCGCAGGAGCTCGCGGTTCGTGATCCGAAGACGGCCGGCGCGTGCCTTCGTTCGGGCGAGCACGTCTACGCGCTCGCCGAAACCCGCGATCCGAGCCCGCTCGTCACGACCGTGCCGCGCGACTTCTACCCGGAGACCGCGTGGCGCGACGACATGGAATGGGGCGCGACGGAGTTGGCGCGAGCTCTGCAGTCTGGTGCGTTCGAGGGTGCCGGTCTCGCCCATCCCGATGCGGCCTTCTACCTCGGATGGGCCGCACGGTGGGCCCACGCGTACGTGACCAGCCGGTCTGCAGACGACTCGCTCAACCTCTACGACACGAGCGCGCTCGCGCACATCGACCTCGTCGGCGCGCTCGACGCCGCAGGTGACCCGTCGGGGCTCGCGATCGATCGCGCCGGATTGCTCGCCGATCTCCGCCGCCAGCTCGCCATCGCACAGCGCGAAAGCGCGGCCGACCCGTTCGGCCTCGGCATCCCCTACGCGGGGCCCGACGCAACCCCGCACGCGCTGGGCATCGCGGTGACCGAGGCCGGCTACGAGGCGCTGAGCGGAGACGCCAGGTTCCGGGTGCTCGCGCAGCACCAGCTCGACTGGCTGTTCGGCGCCAACGCGTGGGGCACGTCGTTCGTGATCGGGGCGGGCGCCGTGTTCCCGCACTGTCCGCAGAGCCAGATTGCGAACCTCGCGGGCTCGCTCGACGGCCGGCCACCGGTCGAGCTCGGCGCGGTGGGCGACGGTCCGTCGGCGCTCAGCAACCTCCACGATCTCGGGCTGCCTGCGGGAGCGCGGCACTGCCCGCCCGACGGCACCGACCCGTTCCGCGCGTTCAGCGGAAAGGGCGCGCGCTATCGCGACGACGCGCGTTCCTGGCCCACGGTCGAGCCGTCGCTCGACTACACCGTGCTCACCCTGCTCGCGTTCTCCGAGCAGAGCAGCTAGCCCGAACCTTAGGCTGACGACGGGTGCCTTCTTCGAGCACTGGCTCGGCTTCGACCCCCGCAACGGGCTCGACTGGCTCGACTGGATCACGACTCCCGAGCAGCTGCTGCTCGAGATGACGCGAGGCGGCGTGTTCCACGACGACGTCGGCGAGCTGACGCGGGTGCGCGCCGAGCTCGCGCAGTACCCGCACGACGTGTGGCTGTGGCTGCTCGCCTGCCATCTACGGGCGACCGTTTCGGGTGTTGCGTTCGGGTCGGTTCGTCGACGCATGCCTGGCCCGCGTCACCGACGCGCAACTGCGCGAGCAACCGCTGATCGGCGGCGTCGAGCAGTGGTCGGACAGCACCGACGTGCGCAGCACGCCTGCAGTCTTCCGCCGGGGTCGCGGTCTTTACGGCTCACGCGCTCGTACGTCGCGCGAGGAAGAGTGAGGTCAGATAGGGGCGGGTCACCGCATCGGCGAAGTCTTCCTTCGCGATGCGCTCGAGCGCGTCGAGTGTCTCGTTGCGCCGGGCCTCCGGAAGTGCGAGCCACGGCGAGTACGTCGCGAAGAGGCGACGGATGCCGAGTGCGTCGTGGTGCCCTTCCCACGCGACGACGTGGTGCTCGACCGGCCCGAACCTTCCCGTCGCGTCGATCTCCGCGGTGCGCGCGGGTACGTCGAGGGCATAGGGGGTGCCGGCGAACGCGTCGACCCGCAACTCCGGCGCGAGCTGGTGGAGCATGGGCCCGATCGCTTGGTGGAACGGATCGGGCCGGTCCGGATCGCCGAACACGGTCCACCAGAGCGCGAGCCAACCTCCGGCGCGCAGGTGCCGTGCCACCTTCGACAGGCCGACCGCGGGATCGACCCAGTGGAACGCCGTCGCCGCGGCGACGAGATCGAAGTGCGCGGCCGGCAGCTCGGCCGACTCGAACCACCCGACGACGACCTCGAGGGGACGGCCGGCCGCACGGCCGCGCAGGCGCTGCGCGAGCGCGGGCCCGGGCTCGACCGCGGTGACGTTCGCTCCGAGCTCGAGGAGCCGCATGGTTGCCTGCCCGGTGCCCGGGCCGATCTCGAGCACGCGACTGCCGGCGCCGCATCCACACCGCTCGGCCAGCAGCGCGTAGATCGCTTCCGGATACGGCGGCCGAGCGTCGTAGCCCTCTGCGCCCGCGTCGAACACGGCCCCGAGCTCGAGCCGTGTGTCGTCGTCCACTGCGCCTACGCGAGCTCGAAGAGCTGCTGGAAGAGGGCGAGGTGCTCGGGGCGGTGGCGCAGCATCTCGGGATGCCACTGCACCGCGAGCACGTGCGGCGCGCCATCGACCTCGATCGCCTCGACGGTGCCGTCGCCCGCCCACCCGACCGCGCGGGCCCGGTCGCCCAGCCGCTCGATGGTCTGGTGGTGCAGCGTGTTGCCCCCGAGCGTCGAGCGGCCGAGCGCCTTGGCGATGCGGCTCTCCGGGTCGAGGGTGACCTCGTGGACGGTGTCGTTGTAGCGGTCGTCGCGCGAGTGCTCGGGCACGTGCTGCACCAGCGTGCCGCCCAGGGCGACGTTGAGCACCTGGATGCCGCGGCAGACGCAGAGCGTCGGTTGGTCGCGCTCGATCAGCGCGTGGCACAGCGCGATCTCGGTGTCGTCGCGCCCCGGGTCGGGCGGTCCCGTCTCGGGTGCCGGAGCCGCTCCGTAGCGCGCGGGCTCGACATCGCAGCCACCGGTGACGATCACGGCGTCGACGGCGTCGAGCGCGCGGTCGAGCTCGGCGCGGTCGCCGGGATCGATGATCGGCAGGATCACCGGAATCGCGCCGGCGCGCCTCACGGCCTTGACGTAAGGCACCGCCGCCGCGAAGTGGAGCAGCAGCATTCCCGACTCGTCGACGAGTACCTGGTGCGCGGCGATGCCGACAACGGGAAGGCCGGACGTGGTGGCAGCCATCACATGATCTCGAAGTAGCGTTTGAGCTCCCAGTCGGTCACGGCCTCGGCGCTCGCATCGCCACCGGTCGTGTGGAACATGAGCCACTCCCAACGACGGGTGTTCGTCCAGAAGTCGACGAAGCTCGTGCCCAGCTCTTCGCGCAGATGTGCGTCGGCTTCGAGGGCGTCGGCGGCCTTGGTGATCGTGTTCGGCAGGTGCGGGTAACCCTCGGGGAGACCCCAGCCGGCGTGTGGGAATGCCGGCGGCGGCTCGATGCGGTGGCGGAGCCCGGCCAGCCCGCCCGCGAGCACCACTGCGAGGACGAGGTAGACGTTGGCGTCGGCCGCCGCGAGCCGGTGCTCGATGCGCGACGCGGCTGCCGATCGGGTGAGCACGCGCACGGCCGTCGTCTTGTTGTCCTCGCCCCACGTCGCCGTGGTGGGCGCGGCCGCCCACCCGACCAGCCGGCGGGAGGAGTTGACGGTCGGCGAGAGCACCGAGGTCGCGCCCGGCATCGTCGCGATGAGGCCACCGATCCAGTGCCGCATCGTCTCGTTCGGCTCACCCCCCGCGGTGTGGAACACCGGCGTGCCATCGCGGTCGGTGAGCGAGTGATGCACGTGCAGACCGTTGCCGTACTCGGTGGTCGGCTTGGCCATGAAGGTGACGCAGTAGCCGAGGTCGATCGCGGCCTCGCGCAGCACCTGGCGGGTGCGCATCGCCCGGTCGGCTGCGGTCACCGGCTCGGCAGGCTCGAGGTTGACCTCGAACTGACCCGGCGCGCCTTCGTCGCTGTATGCCTCCCAGGGGATGCCGAGCGCATCGAGCCGCTCGAGCGCCGTCTCCATGAACGCGCGTTGGAGGTGCGAATTGTGGAGCAGGTACGCGAGCGCGGACGGCGAGGAGAGCGGTGTGAGGTTGCGGAAGCCCTTGGCACGCGCCGCCTTCAATGGGTCCTCGAACACCATGCCCTCGATCTCGAACGCGGCCTTCGCGCGCAGACCGCGATCGGTGAGACCCTCGACCATGCGGGCGAGCAACCCGCGAGAGCACACGGGGAGCGGCGTTCCGTCGATGTCGACGTGGTCGACGATCACGTTCGCGGTACCGGGTCGATCGGCCGGCGCCACGAGTGTCGAGAGATCGGGGCGCTGATGGATGTCGCCGAGCGCATCGCGTCGCCAGTCGTCCCACCACGCGAGGAACGGTGTACCGCCCACGTCGTAACCGAACGCGAGCTCGGTGAGCGCGGGTCCGAGCGGGAGCGAGTGCTCGAACTTGGAGCGGCGGAGGTGCTTGCCGATGACGAGACCGTCGAGCGAGACACCCTCGGTTCGCACGGTTCGCACGTCGTGTGCATCGAGCCATGCGGTGAGCGATGTGGCATCCGTGGGTGCCGATTGAATGCCGGGTGCCGGATGCAAGCTCAACCCCCGAACATCCATGCGATCGAGCGCCCGGTGAGCTCGGCTAGATGCTGCAGCGAACCGACACCGCAGAGCTTGCCGTTCAGCATGTCCTCACCGAGCACCGAGCCGCCGGTGAAGACGGAGATCAGGGCGCGGGCGCTGCCGTGCAGCTCGTACTCCGGCGGTCCGTCGCCGAGCGTGAGCCGGGCTTCGTCGTCGGTGCAGACGACGAGGAGCGTTCCCGGCATGCGCGGGTGGTCGCGCGCGAAATCCCAGAACGCGCTCGCCTCTTCCTGCCACGTCCCTGCGGGCGGATCGAGCACCTTCGAGGCGGCGAGCGCGAGCTTCAGGTGCCGGGCCGCCCCGCGAACCTTCGGCTTGGGTGCGTTGGGCTCGTTCAGCTTGGTGAGGTCGGCCTCGATGACGACGCCGCTGTCGGCGGCCACCCCGTGCTCGAGGCTGACCGTGCCCTTGGCGAAGCGGATGGTCACCGCTTGCGGGTCGACCGACGACTTCAGCGCGACGACCCCCCGCATGCCTCGGAGCTTCGACTCCAGCGCGGGATTGCGGGCCGAGCGTTGAAGCGTGGCGCCGAGGATCCGCACCAACGGCGTCGGGTCGTCCTCCAGCGCGATCTGAACCGGTGCACCACCCGCCATGAGCACCTCCGGTCGCCGGGCCTGCGGGCGATGACGCTACCGTCTGCGTTCGAAACGCGTGCGAGGGGAGCCCCGGTGGACGTACGGAAGATCGAGGATGTCGAGCCCGTTGTCGAGCACAACGGCACCGTGCCGGTGTGGTGGTTGGTGAAACCGCGTGAGATGTTCGAGATCACCAAGGGCGGGCACCTCGAGCTGGTCAACGAGTTCGAGGTCGCGGGCGGCGGGTACGTGTTCCCGCACGACCACCCGACGCACGAGTTCTATTACGTGACCTCCGGACGGGGCACGATGATCATCGGTGACGAGGAGCGGGAGATCGCGCAGGGCGACCTCGTGCACATCCCGCCCAACACGATCCACAGTCTCCGCCCGATCAGCGACCACGCACCGATCCATTGCTTCTGCTTCGCGGTGGCCGAACCGGGCGCCGGCGAGATCAACTACACCGAGCACTAGCGCGAACCCGTGGCGTTGCATCTCCGTCGACCGTCGGCGAGTGATCTCGATGCGCTGCTCAGCGCG
>CAAGKR010311210.1_pt1 | contig 18696 bp, 23 predicted proteins | sample 2556971 | NCBI WGS metagenome assembly CAAGKR01 (sample SAMEA5207829, study PRJEB30636) | soil metagenome | biome: forest; feature: boreal; material: soil | place: USA | collected 2011-09 | depth 1 m | reverse complement strand
TTAGTTTAATATTTTAGTATCAAGCTTAATTGAAAACAATATAATATTTCAGTTCCCCAATACTAATGATTGTAACTATATTAGTTATCATATCATAAAAACTTTTTATAAAGGGTAATATATTTAAGATTTTAGTTGAAACCACATCTATTAACTCTTTATATTGTTTTAAACAACTTAAAATCAACTTCTAAAATTATTCCCCTTTGAATTAATAATAATTAAATAATTTAATTTTGAGTTATTAAAAAAGAGATTTAAAAGATTATATTACTATTTTAAGAAAATGGGATTCTCCTGTCCCTGCATCGAACTCAATGCTTTTAAATTCATTGATCATATCTTCAAATATTTTCCATAAAGTATCATCTTCAGCATAAATACGGAAAATATGTTCATCTTCCATAACAATCTTCTCAACACCTAAATAATCCTCTTTAAGGTCATTATATATTTTTAGGCTCATTTCTTCCATAGATTTTTCCATTAGATCATCTCTCTTGCATAAATATTTCATCTATTTGTTGTTAAACATTACAAATGATTTTTTATATATTCATTTGCTTCTTCGGGAGTTATTGTAGCAAATTTATACCTTCTATGAACATTTACTATCTCTTTGGATGCATCAATCACAAGCTCTTTGTTTGTCCAGCTTTTTAAGTTTTCCACCACAATTTCAAGACATCCTTTTTTGTAGCTTATCTGTCCTATCACATGAATAATCATATCTCTAACAGTTTTAACTTTCTCGTTTTGTAATTCTTTTAGTAAAGGTAAAACTTCTTCGGGATGCGTTCTTCCCCGGAGTTCTATTCCATGAATTATTTCTCTACGAATTTTTGGATCATCATCGTGCAAATGCATTTTTGCAAATTTAAAAGTAGGAACTGGATTTTTGAGTCCCATTTGCTTTAATGCACCCATCACTGCATTTCTAACTGAGTGATGTTTGTCTACTAACGCTTTTTCAAACGGTTTAATGACATTATCTGCATCCTTCTTTCCAATTTCTCCTAACGCATATACCGATGTTTGTCTAACTCTTTCATTTCTATCTTTCAACATAGCATCTAAAAGTCGTAATATTATCTTTTCAAGATCAATATGCCCCATATATATTCTTCCAATTGCAAGATATGCATTTTTTCTGATGTAAGTGTCATTGTCTGATGAATAATTCCAAATGGTTTCAGGGATAATTATATCATTATCAGTTACACTACCTAAATCTAAAATTGATTGCAGTATTTTATCTTCGATTTCTTTGACAAGTTTCTGCCTTTGATAGATCGTAGAATCCCATATTTTAAGCCCTTAAATTATATTAACAATTATTAAAATTTGATCTTCGGTATTTTTGTTTAAATTTACATCAAATTCACAAACCCTAATGTTTCAGCATACGAAACAACTCATTGACCTCATCCATTGTTGGTAACCTAGAAATATCATGGTATTCCGAGGCTTTATAGAAGGGTTTGTACTGTGACATTATATTCAAAACTACATCTAAGCCCAGATTATTAGATATCCATTTTATAATTGGTTTTGAACAACATTCAACATGATTTGGAAGTACTAAGTGTCTGATGATAATATCACTGGAATCATAGGCAATTTCATGATTCCTCATTATAATTTTGGAGTAATTAGAAATTCCTGAAAGATTTTCAGCACATTTATCATTTCCATATTCAAAATCAGTGATATAAACATCAACAAATCCATCAAGTAATTTCATTGCAAGTTCGGATAGGTATAAATTGTTATTCCAGATCACAGGCATATTTTCCGAAGAATTATTGATAGTTCGCAAGATATAGTGTAAATTCGGTGTAGGCTCACCCCCAACAAAATTAACATTCATTGATCCTTGCCTACGTTCTCAAGTCAATTATCAATCCAAGTTTAACCGGATCTAAAACTATTCCACGATCTGGATGTTGACTTATGTCCCAATTTTGGCAGTAAGTACATTTAAAATTACAGCCAGAAAAAAATATAATGTGGCTGGGCACTAGAGGTTTTTCTTCACCCATATGCAAAAATTCAGATGCTATTACTGGTTTAATTACTCGACAAGATCCAATTTCAAATCTACGATCGATTTCACATTTTTTTTCACACAGCACACATTTCTCTAATAAATTTTCAGCAATTTTAATTTTAAGATCGAAGTAAGAGAAATCAGGTATTATCATTTCATCCCAAGAGATTTCATTGTATTTAGAATGATATTCTCCAATTATTTGATCGTGTTCATTTATCATAGCATCCAAATCCATTGGAGATTCTGCAAATATGCTTGAAGAAACTTTCATTCTTGATGGTTTTTCATTGGATGTTATTTTAAGTAATTCTGAAGGGCCTGTCGGAGACTTCCTCCGAACTGACCTATCATATCTCGGGGGATCATTAACCAACTACCCTTAAATTTTCAACTAATATTTGAGGAAGTACAAAAGGACCTATCTTACGTTTCTCGGCTGTTGCTGCTGATGCGACTCCCATGGCTTGGAATATGTTTCCTGAAAGCATTGCCTTTTTGATTGGATGTTTTAACTCCCCATTTTCAATTTTAAAAGCATTCATTGCTTCCACAGAAAAATCTCCAGATATTGGATTTGCTGTGTGGGCCCCAAGAACGTCTGTAATCATTACTCCATCATCAATCGTTGATATCTCTTTTACATCATCAAAGTCTAGTATCAAATTGGACAAACCCACAGCAGGCACATCACCATACGATGATCTCATACCATTACCTGTGGGTTCCACTCCTCCCTTCTTAGCCGCGTATATATCGTATAAAAAGTTTTTCAATATACCTTTCTCGATTAATGGCGTTCTTTGACTGGATATCCCTTCGCCATCACTGGCTGCAGATTGAAGGCCACCTTCAAGTGTTCCATCATCATATATACTTAAAGAGTTGGATACAACTTCTTGGCCGATTTTATCTGCAAAAACAGACCTTCCCCTCTGAACATTATCAGCATTAAGTGCACTGGAAAATGTTGCAATAAGTCCTGATGCAGCATGATGATCAAGAATAACTGGAAAATCTGCAGTTTCAACTGATAATCCTTTTCGTGAATCTTTTGCAATTTTACATGCATTTTTTGCTATCTCTACCGGATCTATGTCTAAATGTCTTGATGAATCAGATTCACTTGCTGTAGACACATTTTCACCATCATCCACATTGACTGATATGTAACCTGAAAAAATAGATGAAACATCTTGAGAGACTGCACCTTCAGAATTGGCTATTATAAACTTGCTGTAGCCTGTTTGGAAACCACCAGATGTAGGTTCGCATTTCTCATCTAGAACAGTTGCAAGCATGATCTTTCCGAAACTAACCATCTCTTCTAGTTCTAGATACTCAATTTTAGGGTCAAAAATACCCTTTATATCCGGATATTTGGATTTAGGTGCAAATGCAAAATTTTCATCAACTTCATTAGATTTAGCATTAAAAATTGCACTTTTAACCGTATCTTCAAGCTTATCAAGGTTGGTTGAGTAAGAGAAACCCATCTTCCCATCAAGGATGACTCTTATTCCCACACCAAATGTAAATGCTTCCTTTGCAAAGTCGACTTTATCCTTCTTGATATCAACATTAACTCCTTCTTCCTTCTCAACATAAATTTCAGCTTGATCTGTATACTTAAGGGCAAGATCAAGTGTTTGGTTCGCTACATCATGCATCATATTTTACACCTCGAATGTCTAAAGATTCAACAATAAGTTGAAATAATATTAAATTTTGACAATGATTTATTGAAAAATACATATTTTACTAACTAATTCCAAAAATATATTTCTCAACCGCTTCTTTAACCCCGTTTCCATGAGGTTGGGTAGTTACATAATCTGCAATATCCTTAAGTTCTTGGTCAGCATTTGAAACAGCTACTTTAAAACCTACAGCCTGTAAAAATTCTATATCATTTTCACTATCACCTATTGCTAGGACTTCACTGGCTTTAACATCCATGTTTTCTGCAACTTTAATAACCGAAGATCCCTTGCTTACAGATGGATCTGTAATGTGTATTGCAAATTTACTATCGTAGATCCTAACATCAAAGTCTTTGAGAATTTCTTTAATGATTTGAACAGGAAATTTTCTGGTTATTGCTATTTCTGAAATTCTTAAATGAGAGTTCTGAACTTTTTCAACGGGTAATTCTGATTTAAGATGATTATATGCATCTAAACATACTTCAAAATTTCCAAGAACTTTCTTAGAGCCATTATATTCAATTACTCCCCCATTTTCAGCCACAACACCCCCAGAAGTTGCCAAAAATATAGATAATGCATTTGTAAAACATAAAACATTACCAGTTGTTATAATAACTGGAATTCCCAAGTCCTCAACCCTATAAATAGTATCTATTGCACTAATACAACCTCTTCTACTTTTATCAGTAATTGTGCCGTCAATATCTAGGGCTAATGCTTTTATCATAAAGTCACCTTCATTTTAATTAAATTCAAATAATTACATCGAAGGATCGAATGATCCATACCTGAAAGCTATATTACATGTACCTTCTTTACTAACCATACAAGCCCCTACAGGATTCATGGGATTACATTCAGTTTTGAAAAGTTTGCATTCTTCTGGTCTTGCCACTCCCCTAAGGATTGGACCACAAATGCATCCAGTTACAACAGGTTGAGTTTCTCCAATTTCTATATCAAATTTTTCTCTTGCATTGAAATTTGAAAATTCCTTCTTAACTTCATACACAGAATCTGGTATTTTAGGAAATCCTCTCCACTCCCGGCTGGTTATATAAAATACTTCATCGAGAAGTTCTTGGGCTTTTATATTCCCTTCTTCTCTAACAGCACGTTTGTACTCGTTTTGAACCTCAGCTTTACCATCTTTAAATTGTTTTAATACCATATAAATTGATATAAGTACATCAAATGGGTTAAATCCTGCAACAACTTGCGGGATTCCATATTTTTCAGAAAAAGGTTCGTATGGTTTGGTTCCTATGATAGTTGATACATGTCCTGGTTCAATTAAAGCATTAAGATTGACTTCTCCAGATTCTATAAGAAATTTAAGGGCCGGTGGTATGAGTCGGTGGCTTGATAAAACTGAAAAATTCTCAGGAGGACCATTTACCAATTCAGCAGCAGTAGTCGGTGCAGTTGTTTCAAATCCCGCAGCCATGAAAACTACTTCATTATCTGTTTTTTGTGCCATCTCAACTGCATTGTTCACTCCATAAACTATCCTAACATCAGCGCCATCTGCCTTAGCATCTGCTAAAGATCCTGTAGTTCCAGGAACCCTCAACATATCTCCAAATGTTGCGATTGTAATACCTTCCCTTGCAAGATAAAGACACTCATCAACCTCCCTTGATGGCACACAACAAACTGGACATCCAGGCCCTGCAACAATTTCTACCTCTTTAGGTATGAGAGTTCTGATTCCATGCTGCATTATGGTATGTTCATGTGATCCGCAAACATGCATTATCTTTACTGGTCTTGAGATTTTTTCTATTCTTTGTACAATTTCTTTAGATAGGTTTTTCATTATGCCACCATGATAAGTTTTAATAATTGAAATTTAGATCGTTATAGTACAATAATTCATTTACAATATTCTTTTACCTTGATATAATCTATTGTAAAAACAGATAGATAAAAATAGGTGTAGATAAATTCAGTATTAAATCTTATTTGTCATTTATAGTAATCAAAAATTATCATAACTAGGTGGATCAATGGATAAAATAAACATAGCTGTTTTAGGTTTAGGAACAGAAGGCAAACATGCTGTTAAAAGCCTTCTTGATTATGGGAATCATGTTTACGGTTCTGATCTTAATAATGATATTAATTTGTCCGAATTGGGCCATGAAGATTTGGATATTGATCTTGGTATGCATAACATAGCAAAGATAAATTCAGCAGATGCAGTAGTTCTAAGTCCTGGTCTATGGCACACAAATATTGCAAAAAGCATAATAAAAGAGAATAAACTTCTTTCTGATGTTATTACAGCCCATAGATCAATTTTTACAATTGCTGTAACTGGAACTAATGGAAAGACAACCACATGTTACATGCTGAATGATATACTTGAAAAATCAGGCTTAAATGTTCTTTTAGGAGGAAATGCAGGGGGAGGTTTTGACGGATATACCAAACTGATTCTTGAAGCATCAGAAAATAGATATGATGTTATGATAGTGGAAGTTTGTGATATGACCTTGGATTATGCATCGTACATCTTCAACATTGACATGGTGATAGTAACCAATATTGGATATGATCATATGGGTTATCATGTGTCGTTAGAAAATTACAGAAAATCTGTTTGTAAGTTTTTAAAGGGAAAGAAACAAGCTATTCTAAATGGAAACGATTCTTTACTTATAAAATGTGTTAACTGTGCTCATAAAACATTTTTATTCGATTTAAACCATCGAAAATTGAAATTATTTGGAGAATTCAATCAAGAAAATGCATCAGGGGCTTTTAAAGCTGCAGAACTTTTAGGAATATCTCCCAAATTTATAAATAAAGTTTTAAGTAATTTCAACAGCGTTAAGGGTAGAACTATATCTATCAATTTCATTAACTCTAAAATCATAATTGGAAAAACAGACAATCCTGATGCAGCAGCTGCTGTATTTAATGAAGCCAAAATGGATGTTATAATAATCGGAACACCTCGAAAAAGTGAAAACCATAGATATAGTATCTTAAAAGAGGTCAAAGTTGCAAAACCAGATCTTGTAGTATTATTTCCAGGATTAGAGGATACCACTGACATCGCCAAAGAAATATTAAAAACTGAAGGGTACAATGGCGAAATTTGCATATTAGATGAAGTTTCACAAGTGGTGGAATTGGCATTAAAATGTACCAAAAAGTATAAAACCATATTCATAGGTGGAAATGGTCAAAAAAAGATTATGTCCATTCAAAACACCTTAAATGAAATTTCAAAAAGTATTAATAATTATTAGTTAATATCATATTATTATACATATTTTCACTTTTTAACTACAATCTATAATCAAAATCATATACTATAAATAGTTTTTAGCACAATAATTATTTTAATAAAAGTGCGGGAATGGTTTAGGAGATGTAGTATGATAAGTGATAGGAGGGGTTTTTTCTGGTAAATTATTTAAAAAATCCCGGAATTATAATATTGATATTAGTTATTTTAGCTGTTGGAATGTTTTCTATTGCAAAAACTGTAGATGCTTATGTTCCTGCTCAAAGTCCTGCTGAGATTTCATCGGTTAATATAGGAGATACTGTTTACAATGGTAATCTTGTTGTTAGTAGTAGCAAAATTCGTAAGGTTCCACTTATTTATCATCCAGAATATTTAATTGAAGATTTAAAAGATAGTCAATATAATGACTTTTTCACTGCAATTACAACGGGATCTGTAGAAACTCCGATAAACGCCATCACAGGAGGTAATATATCTCGGAGTGGTTATGCAATGGGATTCAATGGTCCGGGTATGGTTGTTGTAACCGGTGGAAAACTGGAAGTAACGCCACCAGGAACTTTTGTTTGGGGTTTTAAAACACCTTATACTTCTGCAGTTAAAACAGCAGAGGGAATAAATATTGTAACTCAAAATAAAACAGTTAAAAGTGTTTCAGCTGCAGATATAAGTAACAGTACAGTACCAACTAACTATGTTACAGCTACAGCACTTAAACAGTGGTATAGTGATTCTGAAATAGGTGATTCAATTAGTTTGGATTATTCTTTGGCATCATTCAATGATGGCAGGAATATTATGACTCCTAGCCAGATTAAAACACTTCTTGGAAATGATACTATAAAATATATGTCAGAGTATCCTTCTGGAGCTCCGGTTATGATTTACAACGCAGCTACTAATCAGAATGTTGTAGGGACAGGTAACAGTGTACTGGGATATTATGCGCAGTATAACAATGCACTACGTGAAGAAAATGCAAGGACATTTGTTAAAGGATGGAACAACACAGTTATTCCGCCACATACATGGGCTACAGGAAAAGATGATGTGACATTTACGGGTGTTTACGATGCATCAGAAGGAGGTTATCCCTCACATGGTGCTTGTCCTCCTGGAAGGGCATTAAGAGCTGCTGTTATGGCAGCAGGGTGCCCTCTACCATCAGGTATGAGTAGTGGATTTTTATCCGTAACAATCAGTGTTAATCCATCTTTAGGAATAAAAGTGTATAATCCAACAAATTATCCTTTAAAGATTGTTATATGGACCGTGGGTAGTGGTACAAGTATGCAAATATTTGCCAAAGCCATACAATACACCCCTTAAATTCTTTTATTTTACTTATTCTTTTTGTAATTGTATTCTAATTATTTCAACATCATTTAATAAAAGCTTCCAATATATCATATAAAAGGTGATTGTATGGTTTCAGCAGTTATAACCGCGGCAGGAAAAAACAGAAGAATGAGAGAAGACCTATTATCCAAAAGTATGAAAATAGAACACAAACTGCTCATGGACCTCAAGGGTAAACCAGTAATAATACGTACAATAGAAAATGTTCTTGAATCTGGAGTTAAGAATTGTGTAGTGGTGCTTGGCCATTATAGTGATGAAATAAATGATGTTTTAAAAGATTTTTCAGATAAGAGAGTAAAGATAATTAACAACCAAGATATTAATTTTGAATTGTCACAAACACTCCTTAACGGGGTTAAAAATATTGAATCGGGTTTATGTCTCTGTGTAGCTGGTGACCAACCAACTGTTACCTATAAAACTATGACAAAACTAATAGAAACTGCAGTTAAATATGAGAATCCAGAGAATATAGTGTCAATATTGGCAAGAAAAGAAAGTGGTTTTCTAGAATCTGCGGAAGGTCTAGGTATGCCATTCGTATGCCATTCAAAGCTACTTTTAAACTATCTGCCAGAACATCAAGACAATTTAAATCCAGTGTTAAGGGAGATGAAATCTAACAATGTAGTTTTCTATGGAACCCCCACACTTAACGATCTTGAGCTCGTGAATATTAATAGATACAACGATTATTTGTATGTTAAAAACAGATTTTAATATAATTAAAGTAGAAACTCCTATTTATGAAAAAAAATAAGATAAATTGGTATACTTATATTATAAAATTTAATTAAAATTTCTTCTTTTCAACTTCTTCTTCCAAGAGATCCAGTCTTTCTTCAACTTCTTCAATCAATTTCCCCATTTTTCCAACCAATTGAAGAATGTCAAATGTCCAGTTTGCAACCAATTTGTTATCCATCTCCCCCTTTTCTATGCAACGGGTTATGATCTCTCCTAAACTTTTAACCTCATCAAGTACTTCGAAAACCTGTTTTTCTTCAGACATTAACTTTCACCTCAAGGTTTATTTACTATTATTTTGTTTGTTCTTTGATGTAAAATTTTCTGAAAAAAATGTTTCCAACATTAAGGTTTATTGAAAAAAATAACGCGTTAAATAAAAAAAGAAGTAATTATTTTGAAAATTAGTATTAAAGCGCTTCTAGTGCGTTAACAATACATCCTATATTTTCACCATTCATCCCTACTATGACATCATCGGATTTGATATCAGCAAATTTTCTTGAACCATTGCATCCTAATGTTATGTTAGGTCTTTTGGTTGTATATGGCCCCGCCACAGCGTCTCCACAGATTGATTGAATTCCAGCAAAATCTGCTTCAAAACGTCCCCCTAGAGTGTATACCATTGCTTGAGCTAATTGCATAGCTTGTTTAGGGTTGCATATTACGACGACAACATCTGGATCAAATGGTGCGGTTTCGAGTGGAGCGTAAACTATCGCTTTCATAATGGGATCAATTTTTGGAATTGCGTCAACAGTTCTCTTAGCAGACCCTAAACTTGAAAATCTTCCAAGTGAATAATACATTTCACCAGATTTTACTTTTTCAGGCGGTTCCATTAGTCCTATTGCTCCGGCTCCACCTTTACATGATTGCTCTTTTGCGGTTGCATAAAATGTTGATCCTTGAGAAGCCATCTGGACCATTTCACAGTGCCTTACATTCTTTTCGATCTTTGAAATTCCTTCAGGTACGTCTTCTTCTTTCAAAACAAGTTTAATTGCTACGGGAGATTTTTCTAATTCTAACTTATTCTTTATCTTCAGTGATAAATCTTTATATCCGTTTACATCACAACTACTCATGATTTCACCTCTGATCATAATGTGTGGGAACATCAATATATTTTTAGTTATAACGGTGTGAAGTACCCATTTAATTATAACATTTTAATTAACGTGTGTTAGAAGAAAAAAAAGTAAAATTTAGATTTTTTCAGTAAACTAAGACAATAATTACTTTAAAAATGATAACCATAGAATATCAGATACTTTAAATAAAAATCTATTTTTGGTTTATGCTTTAGATCTTGCACCGTCAACTAATTCTTTTATTTTGGATTTTATATTTGAAGTGTTTTCTACTACTGTCCCAGTTACTATAATATCTGCACCAGCTAATGCAACATTTGCTGCATCTTCACCTGTTCTGATTCCCCCACCCACGATTACTAGGGCATCGCTAGTTCTTTTTACCATTTGAATCATTTCCTCAGGAATGTGCTGATTAGCGCCTGATCCCGCTTCTAAGTAGAGCAGTTTCATGCCCATGAAATATGCAGCCATAGCATATGCAGCTGCGAGATCTGGTTTGATCCTCGGGATTAGCTTTGCGTCACCAACCCATCCAACTGTACCACCGGGCTCAACAACTAGATACCCCATTGATATGGTCTCAATTCCCATCTTTTTAATGATTGGTGCCCCCAATGCTTGTGCACCAGTTATCCAATAGGGATTGCTGGAATTTAAAAGGCTCATAAAAAATATAGCATCAGCATATTTACTAACACCACTTATATTTCCTGGAAAAAGTATTATGGGTACATCAACATTTTCCTTGAGTGCTTTTGCCGTTGCATCAAGCTCTGTTGAGTCTGATGTAGATCCTCCCAACATTATTCCATCTGTACCTCCAGAAACTGCCTCTAATGCAATTTTAACCGCATTTTCAGGACTTTGTTCTTCAGGGTCTAGAAGGGTAAGATGTATCTTATGATCCTTTAGAGATTCTCTAATATAATTTTCAACATTCATCTAATCACTCGAGTTCAAATTAAATGTTATACAAAAATATTACCAAAAAAATATATCAAAATCAATAATTAAATATTTCTAAATAATAAAATTAAGTTCATAATTTAACATGAAGGTTATAACCTCCAGTTAAATTAGATATGAACTATTTAACCTCTCGATTCCTTTGCCTTGTATCTTAAGCCCTTGTAACCGCATTTTCTACATGTTTTAGCGGTTGGAGGGTTTCTTGCATTGCATTTAAGGCAAATTTTAATCTTGAACAGTCTATTTTCTGCTTCTTCGAATCTAGCCATTTTTAGCCTCCTATAAATTCATTTTGAATCTTTACAACTTCTGCACTTGTTTTAGCGCATGAATATGCCTCTAATAACTCATAGTTGAGTTTTAGAAAATGAGGTCCCCACTTGAACTGGGACATTATTTCAACAGCATTATCTTTAAGCCCCACTATATAAAAAGTTGCTGCAATAGCCTCTGCAGTTGAGAGTTTACATGGTTTTCCATAGTTGGTTGGATTGGATGCAACAAGGAAAGGAAGAGTTCTATGGTACTTTTTACCTTTGAACATGATACTCGACTTCTGTATCCTGTTCCATGAGCAGTCAAGACCCACAATACCATTTTTTTCAACAATTTCTCTGTCCTCTGGTGAAGCTGACTTTTCTGTGAAGGGATCTAGTACAAGTGCCCCTCTGGGAAGCATGTTTAGTTTTGTAACTACTCTAATCTTGCCCTGTTTTTGAAGTTTCACTGTTGTGCATTTCTTTGGGTCGCACTGTTCTGCATGGTACACTGTTACATTCATGATTATACATCTCTACCTTAAACTTTCCACTATAAAAATCATTGCAATATCACCAGCTATATTTTTACCAATACACTAATGTTGTAAACAAAGTTCCTTGTAATTCATCGATCATATATCATTACGTTCATTTTCTAATATCATTGATACTGCACACCCGAGATTTGTAATATCCTCAAGATCATAATAACGCCCGCCCGAAGCCATTGCAAGCTCCATATTCATATCTCTACCATATTTAACTGCAAGTTCAAAGTTCACAACTATAGTATGTATTTCATTCTCTTTGAGTTCACCAGCAATTTTCAATGCATCTTTCCGGGGATTTTCATCAACTGCAACATTTGGCATGCCATCTGTAAGTATCAGCATCATAGGCACATATTCTTGCTTGAATTTTTCTTTTTTAAGGATCTCAAATCCCTTTTTCATACCTGATGCTAGTGGAGTAGTGCCACCAATGGTTATGTTGTCGATATGTTCCCTAAATGAAGTTGCTCTCTTGGTTGTTGGGATTATAACTGCAGCTTCTTTACCCTTAAACCCAACAACACTTATTTTATCGCCTTGTCGGCCTGCATCCTCAATGACATTAACTAAAATATCTTTTACCCTTTCAGCCTTTCTTTCTGAGTACATAGATCCACTGAGATCTACAACAAGAGCTAATGAAGCTTTTGCGCCATGTTTTCGAACTTTATGCCTAAGATCTTCACTTTTGACATTGATAAATCCATTAGAACTCATAGCAGCCGCCCTTATAGTCGCATCAATGGCAATATCATTTTTTAAATCTTTCGAAAGCCTACTTTTGACATATTTGCCCTTTTGAGTAGTTGAATCAACCCGTCTACCATAGAGTTTTCTCTTTTTTTTTCCTTTAATTTTAAGCAATTTTTTTATATCAATACCTTGTTCACAAGAATTTATATCCTCTTCCTTTTCAAGACTCTTAAGTTTTTTACCTTTCTCCTTAGTGTCGGGATTCTTATTATCTAAGGATTCAGGAGCATGTTCTCCTTGATCTTGAACAGTCTGATTTTCTTGATGCTTTAGTTTCTCTGGTTTCTCGCCTGATTCTTGTTTTGGTCTATTATTTTCGGTTTTTTCTTTCTGATCTCCAGCTTGTTGGGTTCCTTCAAGACTCTGCTCATTACCACTGCGATCTTCTTGTTTATCAGAATTTTGTTTTTCTTCTTTTTCCTTTTTTTTCTTAGAAATATCTTCCATGGCTTTTTGAACCATCTGATTAATTTTATTTTTGTTTCGAGATGATTTTTGGACCCTTTCACCCAGTACAAGTAAAGCTGCCTCCTCCACATGATCTATGTTTACTTCATCCATGTTTTGGTATGCTGCAATTGTCTTTGAAGTCTTTAAAATTGCTATATCTGCCCTGTGACCATCAACTCCAACTTCCATACAAACATAAGCTATAACTCCCATAATATCTTTAGAAACAAATACTTTCTTGAGCATTTCCCTTGCAGTAACAATACTCTCCAGTATCAAGCCTTGTTTCTTCTCGAACTTCTCTTTGAATGCTGATGGATCCTTTTCAAATTCTTCACGCCTCTCCATTATTGTGACCCTTTCTTCCAAATTCATGATGCTGTGAACTGTGATATGAAGGCCAATACGATCTGATAGTTGAGGTCTGAGCTCACCTTCTGCAGGGTTCATGGTACCTACTAGCATGAAGTTGGATGGATGTACAACAGAAACACCTTCCCTTTCAACAATGTTCACGCCATATGCAGCAGCATCCAATAACACATCAATTAGATTGTCGTCCAAAAGGTTAATTTCATCAACATAAAGGATATTTCTATTAGCATCAGCAAGTATTCCAGGTTCTAATGCTTTAATACCTTCCTTTAAGGCTTTTTCTATATTAATTGATCCAACAACTCTATCTTCAGTTGAACCTAGTGGCAGTTCAACTACACGCATGTTTTTAATTTCAACCTCAAAACCATCTGTTTTGCAGGAATCACAGAGTGAATCTTCATCATCAGGGTCGCAGTTAAAAGCACAGCCCTTAATCACTTTTATTGGAGGCAGAAGATCTGCTAAAGCCCTGACAGCTGTTGTTTTTCCTGTTCCTTTATCTCCCTTAATTAGAACGCCACCAATGCTAGGATTTATAGCATTCAATATTAAAGATTTTTTAACGTCATCTTGACCTACAATTGCTGTAAATGGAAAAATAAGATTTTTCAATAGTCTCACCTTTTATTAGAAGTGTGTTCCCTTGATTTATTTATCTGATCAATATATTTAATTGTTTATATAAAATTTAGAGGATAAATACTTAGTCAAAAATGGTATTTATCCCGAAGATATGCTTACTTTAACTCGGATTTTTTTATAATTTTAAAGACAACTAATAAATAATACACTAAACATAGTTAAATTTGGTGATAATATATGTGCACAGTAGGAGGGCCAATGGCCGATATTAAGATGAAAAAACTTAAAACCAAACGTTATAAATGTTTGGACTGCGGAAACGGATTTAAAGGCATTGGAAAACGAGTTGTATGCCCATCATGTCAGTCCGACAACGTCAAAGAATTAGATTAAGTCCTAATGAAATTTTATTTTTAATTGGAAGTTCGGGAGAATTAGGCCTCTCTAAAACAGGTCGTGACATGCAGATATTCATAGGAACGCCTGAAAAAGAAGAAATTGTTGTTTTTCTAGGGAAGGATGATTTAATAGCTGTTTCTACGTTTAATGCAGGATTAAAAGAAGAAATTGGAATAAAATCCATGATTTATCTTCTTAAAGAATTCTCATCACCAATAATAGTCCTTCCTAAAGATCATCCCACTTCAAAAAGGCTTAAAATGGTTGTTGCATGTGGAGATCATATCAGATTAGATTGTAATGTACAGGCCGGAACACATCCAGAACAAGACATTCTATGTGCATGTAAAGATCTCTCGGGGTTAGATATAACAGCCGTGCCAGATGGTGTTGAAATAGAAGGAATTATTAAAGATTATAAAATTGAAAAAATAGGGCAATAACGCCCCAAAATCTGTGAATACTACTAGAAATAACCCATATTAGCACGAATTTAATCAACTAATAATTTAATATAGTAGTAAACACTAAATGTATAATATGATTTTTTACGAATTTTATCAGATATTTGGACAAATAGTGTTTGTTATTGTTTTAGTAATACTCGCACTACTTTCCGTGACTTTGATATTAGGAAAACTTTTACTTAAGGAAGATAAACTTGTTTTTCCCCGACTTTTGCTTTTTACTATAGATATGTTCTATGGGCTCTTCAAAAAGTTCTCTGAGAATGTTGGAGTGGACGCTAAAATAGTTGATCAGATAGGGGTAGAAGTAAGAAACAATGTCAACGAAAAATACTTTAAAAAAATAGAACCACAAGATAAAATATTGGTTCTTCCGCACTGTTTAAGGCATACTGACTGTGAAGCTAAACTCGAATCCTCAGGTCTCGTCTGCACAAATTGTAATAGATGTGTTATAGGTGTTCTTAAAAATAAAGGAGAAGGTATGGGATTTAAAGTGTTTATCATACCGGGTTCAACTTTCTTAAAGAAAATACTTGAGAAAAATGATTTCAAAGCTGTTCTTGGAGTTGCTTGTTATCAAGATCTTAATTTATCAATGATGAAACTTTCAAAGTTTTCATGCCAAGGAGTTCCACTATTAAAAGATGGATGTATCAATACCAAAGTGGATCCAAAAGTTGTACTTGAAAAAATGGGAGAAATCCAAGAAAAGGAAAAACGTTCAGGAATCAGCGGCTGTGACAATGAATCATACAATCCCAAAACTTTGTAATCCTGTTATTTTTTAATGAATTGGAGATTCTTTTTAACTTTAATATTTAAAATTTTTATAATTTATAATGCGAACTATAAAATTACTACAGTACCAGTTGCATAAACTCATCACATGATGTCTTTATTCCTAAATCTTGACAATATAAAATGTATTAATAGTATATTATTAAATTCCTAAAGTTTATTTATTTTATTGACCAAACCCAAACTATTCATTAATATTATTTAAGAAAGTTATTTATAGCGAGGAATACCCCAATGGAAAAAGTTCTTTTTATATGTGCAAGTCCGCGTAAAAATGGTAATACTGCCCAAGTACTCTCAGAATGTGCCGAGGTTATAGAAAAACAGGGATTAAAAACAGAAATCATTTATTTAAGAGGTAAACACATTGAATCGTGTCACGCATGTGGCAAATGTGCTAAAATCCAGAAATGTAAGATAGATGATGGATTAAATGAGATAATAGATAACATTAAAGATTCTAAAGGGTTCATAGTGGGAACTCCAGTATACTTTGGAACAGCAAGGGGAGATTTGATGGCAGCACTTCAAAGAATTGGATACGTTTCAATGAACACTACCCGATTCCTTTCATGGAAAGTTGGGGGCCAATTGCAGTTGCAAGGCGTGGGGGCCAAACATCTACAATTCAAGAACTTCTTATGTTCTATTTAATAAATGAAATGATAGTACCCGGTTCAACCTATTGGAATATGGTATTTGGAAGAGAAAAGGGAGAAGCTATCAAAGATGAAGAGGGTATGCGAACCATAAGAAAATTTGGAAAAAACGTTGCTAAACTCATAACCCAAATAGTATAGATAATTTATATGAATTATATTCTATAAAAAACTTAAATATTGTACAAACGAGTAAATCATGCCAAATGGACAGCTATATGATAAGTATGCTGCATACTATGACAAAATATATGCACATGTGGATTATAAAGGAGAATCTGAGTTCATAAATTGGGCTGTAAATAAACATAAAACTAGTTCCGGAGTTGAACTATTAGATGTGGCTTGTGGAACAGGATCACATGCTTTGATTCTTAAAAATAATTTCAATATCACAGGAGTAGACATAAACGAAAATATGCTAAAGATAGCCCGTGAAAAGGTTGCAAAAGCAAATTTTATCCAAGGGGATATGAAACAACTTGAAATAGGATCTAAGTTTGATGTGATCATCTGTATATTTTCAGCTATCCATTACAACACTAATTACACAGAACTTGAGTGTACACTAAATAATTTCTATAATCATATGAAAAATGGTGGAATTTTAATCTTTGATTTAAGTTTTAATACAGATAACTGGATTGAAGGAATTGTTAGTTTAGATACTTTGGTTGAAGAAGAACTTAAAATCGCAAGGATATGTCAATCCAGACTAGAAAACGGGATTTTCAATGCTAATTTCGTTTTTCTTGTGAAGGATAATGGTGAATTTGATTTTGACATCGATGAACACAAGTTAGGTGTTTTTGAAATAGCTAAAGTTAACAAGATAATGGAAAAAGTAGGATTTAAAACGTATATATACGGGGATTTCACATTTGAAATGTGGAAAAGTGAAGAATGTCAAAGACCAGTATATGTGGGGATTAAAAATACTAAAAGAGGGAGATAATATGAGAATAGCAGTTTCGGTTACAGACGATGAAAAATTTACTGAACATTTTGGAAGGGCTCAGAAATTTCTCATCTATGAATTCAATGGGGAAAAGACCGAATTTATTGATAGAAGGGAATATATTAAAATTCCTGGTGAAAAACATCAATGGGGAAAATCTTTAAAGGTAGTTGATGATTGTGATGTGGTTATATGTCTACAGATAGGAATGACTGCAAAACCCGGGCTAAAAAGTATGGGTAAAAAAGTTGTAGAAGATGAAGGGCCAGTAGAAGAGGTTTTAACTAGATTTGTTGAGCATGAAAAATTCATGAACAAACCACTGAACTTCTAGAATGGGTAAGATATAATAAATATATATACAATAATAAATTAATTCTCAAATAATTTTTAATATAATTATTAGGTGCCTAAAAAATGAAAGTATTAATAACATATAACTCAGTACACCGTGGAAACACAGAGAAAATCGCCAAAACAATGGCAACAGCAATTGAAGCAGACCTCATTAAATACGACAAAGTGGATGGCTACAACATCTTTGACTACGATTTAATAGGCTTTGGCTCTGGAATCTATTACGGCAAAGCAAACAAAGAGTTTATAGAATTTATAGATAATTTACCCCATGTAAAAAAACGGAATGCATTCGTATTCACTACTAGTGGTAAGGAAAATCCGAAATATATTGATGCTCTAGCAGATTTACTTTCAGAACATGGTTTTGAAGTTGTTGGTAAATTCTCGTGCAAAGCATTTGATGTTTGGGGCCCATTAAAACTAATTGGCGGCATTAACAAAGGTAAGCCAAATTCAGATGACCTTAAAAATGCTGAAACTTTTATTAAAGGCTTAATAGAAGATTTAAGTAATTATTAACTAAGCTTATTGAATATCAATTATTATTTTTTATCAGTTAATATTCGATTAAGAATTTGTTCCTATGATAAAAACTATATACGATGAAGTTAAATTCAATAAGCACGGTGTAGATATCAATCCTAATACTGTTTTTAAAATTGTTACATGATCGGGTAATGGATCTTCAACAATATTTATAAAACATGAATAAGAGTTATAAAATAAATGATTTTAATCTAAAATACTTGATTATGATTTTTTGTATTATATCCCAAATATGAGTTTTTAATTATAAATTTTTACAGGTAAGAGTGATAGAATGGCTAAAGCAAGACGTAGAAGAGTGAGAGATACTTGGAAAGAAAAAGAATGGTACAC
>CAAGKR010168504.1_pt1 | contig 18726 bp, 18 predicted proteins | sample 2556971 | NCBI WGS metagenome assembly CAAGKR01 (sample SAMEA5207829, study PRJEB30636) | soil metagenome | biome: forest; feature: boreal; material: soil | place: USA | collected 2011-09 | depth 1 m | reverse complement strand
TGAACATCCTGTCGCTCGGCTACTACGCGGGCGCGGTCCTGATGCTGATCGCGGCCGGCGCGAAGATCTTCATCGGCGTCAAGGCTGAGGGGAAGGCGCTGGAGGCCATCGCCGCGCCGCTCTCGGTCGTGGCCTGAGATGAAGGGAGGACCCGGCTTACACTGATGACGTGAAGATCGAGAGCCCGGCCTTCACCCAAACGGATGTCCGGGCTTTCCTCGACGAGCTCCTGGATCACGAGCGGATCGCACTCGCCGAGCGGCTGGAGTCCGATTCGTCGCGGCTGGCCACGCTGGTCCAACCGGGCATCGAGCAGGGCAACGGCGGCGGGCGCTGGTCCGGTCACGAGATCCTGGCCCACATCGTGGTGCTCTCGAAGTTCTACGGCATGCTGACCTCGCAGGTCGGCGCCGGCAAGCTCACCGAGGTGGACCTGCTCAACGCCGCGCAGAGCCGGGACGTCGCGGCCGAGCCCCTCCTGTCGCTTCCTTCCGCGACCCTGCTGGCGATGGCGCAGCGTGACCACCAGCGAACGGCCGCCTACCTTCGCGCCGCCTCCGCCCTCGACCTTGCCCGCCGCGCCATCATAATCGGCAACGTCTCGATGAGCGCCCACGAAATCGCCGCCCTCCCCCTCTGCGCCCACCTCGAGATCCACCTCGACCAGCTCGACCAGGCGCGCGTCCGCTGACTCGCTACTACGAGGACTTCCACGTCGGGGAGGTCATCGACCTCGGCAGCGTCATGGTCAGCGAGAGCGACATCATCGGCTTCGCCAGCCAGTTCGATCCCCAGCCGATGCACGTCGACCGGAATGCCGCCACTTTCACCATCTACGGCGGGTTGATCGCGAGCGGCTGGCACACCGGCGCCCTCTTCATGCGGCTCCTGGTCACGAACCTGATCGCGAGCACCAACAGCATGGGCTCGCCGGGCATGGAAGACCTGCGCTGGCCACTGCCCGTGCGCCCCGGGGACACCCTCAGCGCCCAGATCGAGGTCCTCGAGCTGCGGACCTCCAACAGCCGGCCGAACATGGGGATCGTCCGCTGGCGCGGCGAGGTGCGCAACCAGGACGGCCGCCTGGTGATGAGCGCCACCGGGACCAACTTCTTCGGCAGACGACCTACGGGGGCTAGCTCTAGCCGGGGATTTTGACGAAGAACACGTCGGTCGGGCCGTTTCGGCTCGCCGGAGTCGCCTGGACAAACGCCGCTCCGAAACCGTCCGGCAGGCCGACGAGACCCATGTAGTCGCCGATGAAGGGGCCGTATCGCGCGGCCGGCGCCGCCCGGAGGTCGAAGGGCCCGGCCACGTGCCGCTCGGTCCAATGGGAACCGCGGTCCTTCGAGCTACTGAACCAGACATCGGTGTCCAAGGTCGCGCTGCCGCTGACGAAGTAGCGGAAGTCGAACCAGAGCAGCCCGGCGGTCGCATCACCTGCCACCGCCAGGGTCGGCAGGAAGGCTTCCGGCTTTTCCCGCACCACGGCGTGGGCCGGTGACCAGTGCAGGCCTCGGTCTTCGGATCGCGCCACCCAGATGCTCGACTCAATCCCCGGATAGTTGACGAACCAGCTCACGTAGACCGCGTTGCCCGCCGCTGTCGCGGTCATGTCCTGGCCGAAGAAGCGCAGCTGGCTGCCAGACCCGGGGTCGACGGCATTCGTGTAACTGAAGTTCGCCGCATCGATCGGGGTCGACCAGCTCTGTCCCTGGTCCTTCGAGCGGATCACCCGGATGGTGACGGGCAGCTCGGGTGGATGCGGGCTGCCGGGAAGCGACGACGCCTCAACGAAGACATCAAGCAGGCTTCCGTCGGCCGTCATCAGCAACTGGTTCTGCTGGGCCTCGTCGCCGCCACTGTAAATGGAGGCCGGAGCCGACCAGGTAGCGCCCCCATCCGTGGTTCGCGCGAAGAAGACCTGGTCAACGGAAGGGTCCGCACTCGTGGTCGCCCCGTACTCGACCCAGACCACGGAGGCAGAGCCGGCGTGCCTGGGGTCGGCCAGGATCGCTTCCTTGTCGAGGATCACCGGCCCTGGCTGGCTCTCGACGATGGCCGGGGGCTGCCAGGTCACCCCGCCGTCCCGGGAGACGTTGACCACCACATCGCGCGTCGTGACCCCGTCCGACGGCGGTCGGGTGACGAGCGACGAGACATAGACGGTGTGATCGGGCCCGATCGAGACCCACGGGTCCGTCGCTGCGGCGTAGATGCCGCCGCTGCATGCCGTCAGGCCAGGGAGGATGGCGTCGGACCAGTGGGCGCCGCCGTCCGTACTGAGCGCCGCCATGTTGCCGGGGCCCGTGGGCGACCCGAGCTCCTGCCAGGTTGCAACCAGCCGCTTCGGGTTCTGGGGATCGACAGCGAGGGATGGCTCCCCGGCATGAAAGGGCGCGGTCGCGGACCCGCAGCTCGCCGGGATCGAGGGCGGGCGGCTGATGATCACCGGCGCAGCCAGCGGGCTCACCGGCCGGGCGGGTGTTGTGGGGTGATCGGTGCAGGCCGCCAGGATCAGCAGCGTCAGCGGCGCGACCAGGTAAGAGGCGCGCATGCGCCAATCTACCAAGCGAGGATCAGGCGGCGGTCTGTTTCCAGCTCGGGGGCAGCTGCAGCCCGCTGCCGGACCGGAGGCAGGTCGCCAGCAGCGCATCGAGGTCCTCGGCTTTGAGCGGCCGCGAGAGGTGATACCCTTGGCCCGCGTAACAGCCCATCGCGTTCAGGGCGGCCGCCTGCTCGGGGCGCTCGATCCCCTCGCCGATGGTCAGCAGCCCGATTGTGTTGCCGAGACCGATGACGGCCCGAAGGATGGCGCCGTCGGCCACCCCATTCCCGATGCCGCTAACGAAGGATCGATCCAGCTTGAGTATGTCGACCGTGAATTCGCGCAGGTGGCCGAGCGAGGAGTAGCCGGTGCCGAAGTCGTCCAGGGCGAGGGCCACGCCTCGGGAGCGAAGCTCCTGCAGCGTCTGGGCAATCCCAACCGTCTCCTCCATCAGCACGCTCTCGGTCAGCTCCAGGATCAGGGCGCGCGGATCGAGCCCGGCGGCGTCCACGGCGGCGGCCACATCGGCGAGGATCCCCTGGCCCTGCAGCTGGTGCCCCGAGACGTTGACGCTCACCATCATTGGTGGGGTCGACGGGTAGCGGACCTGCCAGCGCCGGACGTCGCGCGTGGCCTGCTGCAGCACCCAGCGTCCGACCTCGACGATCATGCCGGTCTGCTCGGCAAGGCCGATGAAGTCGGCCGGGTAGAGCAGCCCACGACGGGGATGGTTCCAGCGGATCAACGCCTCCACACTGTGGATGGTGCCGGTCTCCAGCATCACGACCGGCTGGTAATGGAGCACGAACTCCTGGCGCACGAGCGCATCCTGCATGTCCCGTTCGAGGGCCATGCGGTCCACCGCGGCCTGGTGCTGGGAGGCCTCGTACTCGACGTAGCGCGCCTTGCCCCGGGCCTTCGCGATATACATGGCGACGTCAGCGTTCTTGAGCAGTTCCTCGGCCGCCTCCTCCCCCGAGACCAGACCCGCCATCCCGATGCTGGCGTGGATGATCAGCTCGCGTGACGCGATCGAAAACGGGGTCGACAGCTGGCGGGCGATGCGGTCCGCGACGCGGGCGGCGATCGACTCGTCCTCCATGTTCTTGAGCAGGATGGCGAACTCGTCACCGCCGAGACGGGCGACGGTGTCGCCCGGTCGGAGCGTGGATTCGATGCGCTTGGCCACGGCCCCGAGAAGCTGGTCCCCGGCCTCGTGGCCCAGCGTGTCGTTGACCGTCTTGAAGTCGTCCAGGTCCAGGAAGAGAACCGCGATCCGGCGCTCGTCACCGCCCTGCAGGGCGTGATCAAGGACGACGCGGAACGCCGCGCGGTTGGGCAGGTTGGTCAGGGAGTCGTGGAAGGCCTGGTGGGTCAGTTTCTCCTCCAGCGCCTTGCGCTCGCTGACGTCTCGCGTGTTGAGCACCAGGCCGTCCACGGCCGGCACCAGGAGCAAGTTCGTGATGGTCACCTCCGAGGCGCAAAAGGATCCGTCCTCGCGCTCGAGGCGGCATTCGATCGCGATCGGCGGCCCCTCGATATTGATGGCCTCCTCGATGCGCCGCAGGACCTGGGTGCGGTCCTCGTGATGAACCAGCTCGCCGAACTCGGTCCCGATGAGCTCACGGGCACCGTATCCGAAGATGCGCTCGACCGATGCGCTCTGGTAGCGGATATGCCCGGTCCGATCGATCAGCGTGATGACGTCGGAGGAGTTCTGCACCAGCGACCGGAAGTGTTCCTCGCGCTCGCGCAGGGCAACGGCGTTCGACTCGAGTTGGCGGTTGAGCGCCTGGTTGTCGACCAGCATCAGGAACTGCCGGATCACCACGAGGACGACAACCAGGAGCAGGCCCCAGAAGACGACGCGGTCGAGCTCGCCCGGCTGCAGCTCCTCGATCCCGGCTGTGATGGCCGCGGCGGCCACGGGCAGGTACGGAAGGAACATCCAGACGCGGCCCTGCACCCCGTCCTCGGTGGCGGCGGCCTCCCTGGTGGACGCCGCCCGCAACGCCGCGACCGCGATCAGCAGGTAGCCGGCGACCCAGCCGACGTCGACCGGGTTGCCGGGGCCGTAGCTGTTGGTGGTCGTGAGATAGGCAAAGCTGCTGTCGGCCAGCAGGTTGGCGAACAACCCGCCTCCGAGCAGCAGCAGCGGCAGCCGCGTGACCCTGGGCGCGCGGGAGGCGAGGATCAGGATCATGGTGCCGATCACCACGTCGCCCGCGGGATAGGCGAGGCCGATGAGCTGCGAGACCGCGCCGCCGGTCCCGGCGCGATAGACCGTTCCCAGCACCGTCGCCCAGCTCACGATCAGAAGCGATCCGGCGATCACCAGGCCGTCGAGGACGGTTCGGATCATCGATGTCGCGCGCGAGGCCGCGGACGGAAAGCACAGCACCCCGGCGATCGCCAGCGGCACGGCAAGCAGGTACCCGAGGTCGGCATACGACGGAAACGGGGCCTGTTGGCCTTTGAGCAACTCGTAGTACGACCAGATGAGCTGCCCAGTGCCCCAGGACAAGGCCGAGAGGCTGATCAAAGTCCAGGCCAGCCGGCCGCGCCCTCGGTGGCGACGGGCCGCAAAAGCGCAGGCGGCGGCGCCGACCAACGCGGCCAGGAATTCACTCACATCATCCACCTGCTCGGTGCGCTCGCGCCCGCCCCAGCCCAAGATGAGCCAGGTGCCAGTGAAGACCACGATTGCCGCCACAGCACCCAGTGCAAGGAGGAGAGGCCGCTTCCTTAACAGGAGGCCCGTCAGAGCGTATGACACTGTTAGGTCAACCGGCGCTCAAGGCTTTTCCGAAGGCCTAGTGGGCCCGTTGTCCGGACTGCGACGAATCCGTTGCCGGACAACGGGCACGATCGCTACTCGGTGGTCTGGTCGCCTCCTACCTGCTGGCCGCCTTCGCCGGGTTGCCCTTGCTGACCCCCGGCCTGCTTGCCCGGTTGCGATTGGGACTGTCCCCCGCCCTGGCGCTGTGGCTGCTGCTGTCCACCGCCCTGCCGCTGGGGCTGGACCTGTGGCTCGGCTTGGGGCTGGCCGCCACCCTGCTTCCCAGGCTGCTGTTGACCGCCGTGTTCTTGGTGATGACTCATGCGTCCTCCTCGGGACCGAGATTTGCCGCCGAATCTGCGAGGACCCTACCCGTTGGGACTCACAAAATCAACGAACTCTGGTATCAGTGACGGTCCGTCACCCGGTCCCGTATGAGCTGGCTTGTCCCGCAGCCACGCTCCGTGCAAACCGGGGCCTAGGCCTCCGGCTCGACCGCCTGTTGCGAAGAACACGGCCATCACCTTAACGAACGGATCGCTCGGCTAGCGCTCGGCCTCCCCCACGGTCACCCGCAGCTCTTTCGACTCGCCACCGCGAATTACTTTCACCGTTTCGACCGCGCCCACTTTGAGCGTGCGCAACTTCGCATAGAGGTCATTGAGCGTGGCGACGGCGGCGCCGGCCAGCCCGATCAGGGTGTCGCCCTGCATGATTCCGGCCCGATCGGCCGGACTCTGCGACTCAATACTGATCACGAGCAAGCCGCTCTCCTGCTCGGCCTTCGCCTTGACCGCGTCCGGAAGGGCCACCTCCTGGGTCCCGATGCCGAGGTATGGGCGCTTGATCCGGCCGTCGGCGCGCAGGCTTTCCACGACGCGCTCGGCCACGTCCATCGCGATGGCGCGGCCATCGCCGCGACCGAAGACCCAGCTGTTCATACCGACCACCCGTCCCTCGACATCGACCAGGGGTCCACCGGAGAACCCGGGGTAGAGCGGGGCATTGGTCTGGATCAGGTGCTCGATCTCGCTCCCGCGCCATCCGCGCCAGGACGATGACACCGCGCTGATCGTCCCGAAGGTGGCCTTCAACCCGCCGGGCCGCCCGATGGCGATCACGATCTGCCCCGGTTTGAGATCGCCTACCTTGCCGCGAGGCATGGCGGGCGCGCTGAGACCCTCGACCTTCAGCAGCGCGAGGTCCGTGGCGGGATCCCGTCCCACCAGGGTCGCCTTCGAGGCGCCATCGCCGACCGCCACCTCGATCTCGTCCTCCTGCTCGACCACGTGGTTGGCTGTGAGCACAAGATCCTTGTCCCAGGCAATGCCGGTGCCAGCCCGGCCGCGCCGCGCATCCACCCGGACCACGCTCGCGCTGGCCTTTTCCACCAGCCCGGCGATATCGTTCGACAACTCTTTGAGAGAACCCATGACGTCTTCTGCTCCTTGTGCTCGCGAGATTTTCCGACTGCCGCCATCGTCCCGCACAACCGGGGCCGGCGACTTCACCCGCACGGACAGGGAACGACCCGGTCGTTGGAGCGGTTGCGGGGCTGCCTGACCGGCTAGGGGCTGAGCCGCTCGGCCAGGTACTTGACCGCGATCGGGTAGCGGTACTCGATGGCGTCGTGGGTGGCGTCGAAGAGCTCGAAGAAGACGTCCTTAACCCCGATGGCGGCCAGCGCTCGGCGGAAGGCCTCGGCGCCCAGGTCGAGGTAGAACTGGTCGCGCCGGCCGGCGTCGATATAGATCGCCCGCATCTGGCGGAGCGCCTCGGCATGATGGGGCACCATGCGGACCGGGTCCCAGCGGAGCCAGCGCTCCCACACCTCCGGGATGAGCATCCCGGTGAGGGGGTCATAGGGCAGGCGCACGGTGCCGTCCTCGTCGGCCGAGTAGCAGGCCGCCATGCACCAGTCGTTCAGCAATTCCCCATCGCCCTCTCGGGTGAACGCCGGCCGGCTGCGGAAGTCCTTCCAGAATTCATCGAACGAGGAGTGGTAATGATCGCGCAGGGCCCGAATCGATTTTGGAAACGCGTTCTGGTAGGACATCTCGAAGAGCGCGTCGCCGGCGTGGGTGGCGAGGCCTGCGAAGAGGTCCGGCCGCAGCATCGGCGTGACCATCGCGCCGTACCCGCCGCTGGACTTTCCGAGGATGCCCCGATGGCGCGCCTGCGGCAGCGTCCGGTAATGCCGGTCGACGAAGGGCACCACCTCGTCGCAGAGGTAGGTGTGGTACCGCCCGGTGCCGGGTGAGTCGAGGAACTGGCTGCCGCCGATGGAGGTCCAGCAGTCGACATATATAAGGATGCACGGGGGCGCGCCGCCCTCGGCGAACTGCGCGTCCGCCAGCTCGGGGAAGTTTCGCCGCAGCGCGCTCCGATTGCGCCACATGTCCAGCTGGCCGGTCAACCCCTGGATCACGTAGATGCTCGGATAGCGCCGGGTGCCGGCGGCGTCATAGCCTGGCGGCAGGTAGACCCAGAGCGGCCGCTGATGCGGATCGCCCAACGGATTGGTTTTCAGGACCGCGCTGTCGAAGACCTGCTCCTCGAATCGCCCGGCTGGCGCAAAGGACCAGGGCGGACCGACGGGCACGACCGGGTCTAGGAGTTCTGGCTCGCCTGCGGCGCGAGCCCGATGTGGCAGCTGGCCTCGCCGCGCTTCTCGAGGTATTGCTGGTGGTAGTCCTCGGCGCGGTAGAAGGCTGCAGCGGGCGCGATCTCGGTCACGATCTTCTTGCGGGACCCCTGCTGGCGGGCATCGCGGGACACGATCGCCGCCGCCTGCTGCTCGGCATCCTGGGTGAAGATGGCGGACCGGTACTGCGTGCCGATGTCCCAGCCCTGCCGGTTCATCGTGGTCGGATCGTGGTTCTCCCAGAAGACGGTGAGCAGGTCATCGTAGGAGACGCGTGCTGGATCGAACTCGACCTGGACCGCCTCCGCATGCCCGGTGCGCCCGGTGCAGACCTGCTTGTAAGTCGGATCGACGGCCGTCCCGCCGGTATAGCCGACCGTGGTGGCAGTCACGCCGGGAAGTTGACGGAAGGCGGCTTCCACGCCCCAAAAACAACCGGCAGCGAAAGTAGCAGTGCTCATGTCATCAACAACTCTACCCGTCCTCGGGATGTTCCACGCAGGTGAGGTTGAGCCGGGGCGGAGTGATGGTCGCGCGCCGACCGGCGCAAGCCGACCGCTCGCCGGCGGCGCGAGACCGTCGCGCAGCTCCGGCTCAACCTCGTCCGTTGGTCCGGCTCAACCTCATCCGTAGGAATCGGTTCTTAGGTACCCTTCATGTTGTGCAGATATGTGACAGTTTCGGTATCATGTTGGGAATGGAATGGGAAGCTCCCGTCGTTCAGATTTTGGCAGCCGCCTAATGCCGCGCCGGCGACGCTCGCGCTCCGCGATCTACCGCCACATCCGGCTGGTGCGGCGGACGCAGCGGCGGATGAAGGCTCGGCGCGTCGTGCTGATCGGCCTCATGCTCATCTTCGGGTTGCCCGTGATGGCCGTGCCCGCGCTGGCCGCTGAAGCCGTGGGCACCCTGCCTTCGGTCGATGGTCTCTCCTCCAGCGGCTTCAACCAGGACACCCTGATTTTCGACCGGCATGGCGTGCTGCTGGACGACATCGGGCTCAACGGCGACCATCGGATCGTCGTCCCCTTGAAGGACGTCTCCCCCTTCGTGAAGCAGGCGACCATCGCCATCGAGGACCGGACCTTTTACAGCAACAGTGGCGTCGACGTCGGCGGCATCGCGCGCGCCGCCGTCGCCGATTACTCGCACCATCACATCAGCCAGGGTGGCAGCACCATCAGCCAGCAGCTGGTCAAGCAGGTCTTCATCGGCCCCAATCCCCCACCCACGATCCAGCGCAAGCTGCGCGAGGCGGTGCTCGCCGTCGACCTCAACAGCCGCTACTCGAAAGACCAGATCCTCGAGATGTACCTGAACACCATCTACTACGGCAGCCAGAGCTACGGCATCGAATCGTCCGCCCGGACTTACTTTCATACGACGTCGCATGACCTGACCCTCGGGCAGGCGGCGATGCTGGCAGGGCTGCCGCAGGCGCCGACCCAGAACAGTCCGCTGCTCAATCCCAAGCAGGCGAAGCTGCGGCAGCTCGAGGTCTTGAACGCGATGCTGGCGCAGAAGATGATCACCCCGGCGCAGGCGCTCGCCGCGGGGAATGAGCAACTCCAGCTCTTCCCACCGTCGAATCCCGTGCTGGCGCCGCACTTCGTCGACTACGTCCTGCAGGTGCTGGACAAGCAATTCCATATCCGGCCGAGCGACCGCAAGGGCTACCGGATCTACACCAGCCTCGACCTCAACCTGCAGCAGATGGGCGAACGGGTGGTCCGGAACCAGATCGCGACCGCCGGCAACTACTACAACTTCCACGACGCCGCCCTGGTCTCGATGGATCCGAAGACCGGGGAGGTGCTGGCGATGGTCGGCGGCGCCGACTACAACCGCCCGGGCGGCCAGATCAACATGGCGACCACGACGACCCGGCAGCCGGGCTCCTCCTTCAAGATCTTTACCTACACGGCAGCGATCGAGAGCGGGCGGCTCAACATGGTCAGCCCCATCCTCGACCAGCCGATGACCTTCCCGCTCGGTGGCGGCACCGACGGCTACAAGCCGTATCAACCGCAAAACTACGACCAGAAATACCATGGCACCGTCCCGCTCAAGGTCGCCATGGGCAACTCCCTCAACATCCCTGCGATCAAGACCGAGCTGACGGTCGGCATCCCGGCGGTTCTGGACACGGCCCGCCGGATGGGGGTCACCTCGCTGACGGCCACGGACAGCAGCTACGGGATCAGCCTCACGCTGGGCGGCTACGCCGTTTCGCCGCTGGACATGGCCACCAGCGCGTCCACGCTGGCCACGCTGGGGATCAAGCACCAGCCTGCGCCAATCCTGCACATCGAGGATGGCATGGGCAAGCCGGTGTTCGCCTACGATGCGAAAAAGAACGAGTTCCGCGCCGTGTCGCCGCAGACGTCCTTCATCGTCGATTCGATCATGTCCGACGACCGGAACCGCTGCCTCGAGTTCGGCTGCGGGGGCGACCTGACCTTGCCCGGTCGCCATGTCGCGGCCAAGACCGGGACCACCCAGGACTTCCGGGACAACTGGACGCTCGGGTTCACGCCCAGCCTGGCCACCGCGGTCTGGGTTGGCAACCCGGACTACCAGCCGCTGGCGCACAACTCCACCGGCATCGTGGGGGCCGCGCCCATCTGGCACCAGTTCATGCTGCAGGCCCTGGCGCAGAAACCGGACGAGTGGTATGGCGTGCCCAGCGGCATCGACCGGGTAGGCGGAAATTATTACCTCCCTGGAACCGAGTCGCTGCCGGCCACGCTGGCCCAACCCTGGCCGACCTGCCGCTTTACGTCATTCAATCCGTATACGATCAGCGACGCGCAGCTGACGGTGAATGGCGTTCCCTGCGTGCTGGCCGGCTACGGAATTCCCGGTAGCCCGACGTCAGCACGCAGGGGCAAACGAGGTCGCGGTTAGTCTTTCCTAAGCCCGACGGCCGCCGTAGAAGCCGAAACCGCCGGCGACGAGCGCGAGGATGATCAGGATGATCCCGATCAGCGTGTAGCCGAGGACGAGCGCGATAATGCCGAGCACGAGGAGCAATCCGCCTCCGCCGTAAATCATGCAGCCACCTCCTTTTCCCAGAGTCCGGTGACGACCTTGCCGGAATGACGAACTGGCCCAAATTGTAAGTCGGCCAGGCCGCGCGCTCAAGCGGCTGAATTCAAAAGCGGCGTCAGGCACGCCCCAATGCGCTACTGTTTCGGCTGACCATGGCCGTCGTGCTTTCGCTGGTGACCTTCTTCTCCACCGGGCTGGGCGGCCTGGCGGCTCTTCGCTTCCGCGACCACCTCCATCTCCTGCTCGGCTTCAGTGCCGGGGCCGTGCTCGGCGTCGTCTTCTTCGATGTGCTGCCCGAGGTCACGGCGGTGAGCAAGGTCGGGACGCCGGTGATGCTGGGGACGGCCGCGGGGTACCTGGCCTTCTTCCTGCTGGAGCGCTATACCGCGCTGCACCAGAGCCGCGCCCACGAGCACGCCGGCACGCGCGAGCACGAGCCGGAGCTCGGGGTGTTGGGTGCCGTCGGGCTGTCGATCCACAGCTTCCTTGATGGGGTCGCGATCGGGGTCGGATTCCAGGCCAGCGCCTTCCTCGGGCTGGCGATCGCGCTCGCTGTCATCGCCCACGACTTCACCGACGGGATGAACACCGTCACCGTGATGCTCGCCCACGGGAACCCGGTTCGACGCTCCGCCCGATTCCTCCTGCTCGACATGACGACGCCCATCCTGGGGGCCGCCAGCACGGTCGTGATCCGCCTGCCGGGGGCGGTCCTGCCGTACATCCTGGCCTTCTTTGCCGGCTTTCTCCTCTACATCGGCGCCAGCGACCTGCTGCCCGAGGCGCGCGAGCACAAATCCCCGCTTGTGGCCCTCGCCACCGTGGCCGGAATGGTGCTGGTTTTTATGGTGACCCGACTCCTGCCAAAATAGACACGGGGTCTCACGGCATTCTCATCGGGCCGTGGTTTGATGTGGGCGGGGATAGCGGGTGAAGCGTGGGCGTTTACACAAAGTCGGCTTGGCCCTTGTGGCGGGGTGCCTGACCGCCCTGATCACGAACATCACCCCGGTGGCGGCTCCGGCCGTGTCCGCCGCGCCACCCGGCCCACCGCTGGTCGGATTTTCCTTCGGCCCGTTTTCCGTGTCACGGCTGCTCAACGAAACGCCGGCGGCGGCGCTGCGAACGCTGGTGGATACGCTCCAACCCGACCTGGTCCGCCTCCCGATCTACTGGAGCCAGGCGCAGCCGTGGCCGGATACGTTCGACTTCTCCGCGACCGACGCGCTGGTCAACGTCATCCGCCAGCACAACCGCCATCTCCGCCGGCCGACGCGGGTGGTCTTCGTCATCGGCGCCCGCAACCTCGGCTACCCGGAGGTCTACCTGCCCGGCTGGCTTCCCAACGCGCAGGGCAGCAATCTGCGGAGCATCGTGGCCAGCCCCGTCTACGCCACCTATGTGCGGACCGCGGCGGCCCACTATGCCGACCTGCCGGAGCTGTACGCCTGGCAGGTGGAGAACGAACCCCTGGACAGCGTCACGACCAACACCGACCACGCGCCGGCGCTGACCACCACCAGCGTCGACAATGAGATCGACACGCTCCGGGCCGCGGATTCGGCCCACCCGATCGTGGTGACGACCTTCAATTCGTCACACATCACGCTCGACAAGCAGGGCCGGAGCCCGCTCGCCTGGCTCTACCGGCTGCTGCCGGGCCCTAAGGCGGCCGGGCACCCCAGCGAGACGCTGCAGATGGGGGACGTCCTCGGCCTCGACGTCTACGTCGTGACCCCCTCCACCTCCCTGGCTGAAGATCCCGCCAGTGAGCGAATCGCCTGGAAGAGCGACACCATCATTTACTGGTCGGCCCAGGCGCGGCTCGCCAACAAGCAGTTGTGGATTACCGAGATGCAGGGGATTCCCTGGCAGGGCGCCCCCGGGTTCACGTCCCAGGACCTGGTCGACAGTGCCTCCGCCTACCGGGATCGCGGTGCCAGCGTGGTCCTGCTCTGGGGCGTCGAGTCATGGCTCTTCAATGGCGAGTGGATGCGCGCCGGCCTGCAGGCCATGACGACCCTGCGGTCCCCCTGATTCGCTAGCCCGTCACGATGATCGGGTCGGCCTGGACCGACTGCCCCATGCGGGCCACCCCCAGGTCGTCGGCCAGCGTCGCCAGCAGGGAGAAGTGATCGAACGGCGCCGTGAACTGCTGCGCATGGACCTGGGGCGAGGCGGTGACAAAGGGGACGCGGTCGCCGCCGCCATCCGCCTCGTCGGCGGTGATGAAGAGCACGCCGTTGTCCTGCCAGGCCGCCGAGGCGAGGATCTGGGGCACGGTGGCCGCCAGCCACTGGTCCGCCACCGCCCGGGAGCAATCGTGCCCGTCATGGCACAGGCCGGGCGTGATCCAGGAGAGCTGCGGCGTCGTCCCCGCCAGGTCGGCTGCCAGGTCCGTCATCGGCACGATGTTGGGTGGGCACTCGCCGCCGTAGTAGGCGAAGGGGTTGTGCTTGAGGGCATAGGGGTAGGTGTTGGCAAAACAGTCGCCCTTGAAGCCCTCCATGTAGGCCTTCCAGGAGACGCCGGCATTGGTGAGTTCGTTTCCCAGGCCGGTGGCGGGCAGCTGGTGATAGTTATCGTCACGGATGCCCCAGGTCGATCCCGACGTCATCGCCAGGTAGTTCGGCAGGCTCGGCGACGAGATCGGGTGGTAATCGGTGGCGACGCCGTACTGGGAGGCGAGGCTCGAAAGGTAGGGCTGCGCCATCGCGCTTTCGTAGGAGCTGTTCTCCATCACGATCACGAACACATGGGACGGTTTCGCCGGCGTTGGCGACGGGGTCGGGCTGGCGACGCGCGATGGCGTCGGCGTCGTGGCGGGGCGTTGGACGGCCGCCTGCGGGCCGGCACATGACGTCGCCACCAGCAGGAGCGCCAGCGCCGCGACCAGGGATCGCATCAGCTCTCCGCCGGTTCGAGGCTGAGGGCAAGCTTCGGACAGTTCTTCACCGCCCGCTCCGCGTGCGGCAGCAATCCATCCGGGATCGGCGCCGGGTCGATGATCGGATATCCCCAGTCATCCAGCCGCACCCGCTCGACGAACAATTCGGCGCAGACGCCCCTCGCATCGCAGGCGAGCGGGTTCACGTGCAACCGCTGCCTCATCGCCAACTCGTTCCGACCGCGATCGCCGGCAGCACCGACGGTCGCTGACTGCCGGCGCAGGCGCCCCGCAAGAGGTGCCAGTTGAGGTCGTGCGCGAACGCGGTCAGCGCACTCAGCAGTAATCCGACGGCTCCGTCGGGGTGGTGGCAGGCGCCGCGATGTCCACCGAGCTGTCCGGCCCAGCGGCGCAGGCGCTGCACCTCGGCCGCCTGCGGCCGCCCGAAGGCGACCCGCGTCATGACGTCGGCCAGGGCGGGCAGGCCGTAGAAGCAGGGCCCGCACTGGTGCGCGGTCTCGCGCGCGAGGATGTCCAGCATCCGCGCCGTCTCCGCCAGCCCGCAGGACGACGCGGGCAGCGCGAGCACCATGCCGCCGCCCTCGCCCACCGACCGGGCGCGGTCGGCATCCACCCAGGACCCGAAGAAGCCCCCCACGAGCAGCGCCTGCGGGGTGGCGGTCGCGCCACCCGCCCCGGCGAGGGCCTCCTCGAGCGCGGCGCCGGCAGGGAGCTCGATCACCCCGGGACGGGTCACCGCACCGGAGACCGTGACCAGGACCGCCCCCGGCACCGCCGGCGTCCCGAGCGAGCGGAACCAGCCGTCGCCACGACGCGCGATCAGTCCCGCCCAGGCGAGCGTCTCGACGTTCTGGACCAGGGTCGGCCGGCTGAACGCGCCCCGTTCGAAGGGACGGGGCCGCGTACCGGTCGGCTTGGCGATGCCACGGTTGATGAAATGGACCACCGCCGACTCCTCGCCGGCCACATAGCGGGAGGGGATGTCGACCAGCGACACCTTGATGCGCTCGCGGCGACGCTGGAGGGCGGCGGTGAGCGCGCCGCGCGCATCGGCGAAACCGCGGTTCACGGCGAGGACCACGTCGGCCGCGCCGACCGACTCGGCGGCAATCAGGGCCCCATCGAGGACCAGGTCTGGGTAGCTCGTCATCAGCAGGCGGTCCTTGGCGCTGAGCGGGTCCGCCTCCACGCCGTTGGCGACGACCACCGCGTGGCCCCCGCCGCGCTCGGCGACGGCCCGCCATTTCAGCCCGGTGGGAAAGCCGGCGCCGCCGCGGCCTCGGAGGCCGCTGCGCTGGATCAGGTCGATCAGCGCCGGCGAGCCGACCGGGCGCTGGCCCTGCCGTTCGAGGTTCCGGAATTCGGGTTCGATGGGCTCGATCATGAGGCCGAAGTCACCAGCAGGCCCTGCACCACCGAGGCGCTCTGCTGCTGCAAATTCTGGAGCGTGAGGTGCGTCGTCCCACAGACCGCGCTGAGCTGCTGGGTGATGGGAACCGAGCTGGAGCAGATCGTCTGCCCGTTGCGACGCACCTCGACCGTCGCCGAGGTGGCCTGGGAGTCGGCAACGTTGACCAAAACGCGAAGTGACGAGTCGGCGACATCCTGCAGGTCGAGGCGAAGTCCGCCCGCGTTGTCCTGGGTCAGGCTGCCCTGCAGGTTGTCATGCAGGCCGACTGGGAGCCCGCGGGCCGAGCCCGAAGCGCTCGCGACCGCCTGGGTGAGCAGGTTCGCGGGGGTGCCCGACGCCTGCACCCAACCGGGCTTCAGCGGCCCGCCGATCATCCAGACCAGGAGAGCGATAGTGGCGACCCCGGTGGCGGCCAGGCTCGCCAGGCGGATCGGCTCCGATTGCGGCGTGCCCACCGCGAGCCGCCACCCCAGCGCCAGCAGGACGGAGGCGACGCAGACGGCGTTCAGGAGCAGCGCCCAGCCGGCCTTGGTGTCGCTGCCGGTGCCCAAGCCATGCACGAGCGCGAGCGGCCAGCTGGCATAGGCGAGCCAGTGGGTCAGGCGCCAGAGCCGGTAGCCGAGGCGCGCCCGGATGAGGCTGGTGATGACGAGCGCCACGTAGAGCTCGGCCCCGAGGACGCCCACCCCCATCCAGATCGGCCGGTAGGACGAGGCAAACGGGATCAGCGCATCTTTCAGTCCGAGGTGCGCGAAGGAGTCGATGATGGCAGTGATGATGTGGAGCGCGAGGAAGACCAGGGTCAGCAGCGACAGGTTGCGATGCAGCTCGCCACTGACGAACCGCGGGATGCGAGCCGTTCCCCATCGATTTGTTGTCAGGATGCCAAGAACGACCACGGCGGTCAGCAGAATCAGCAGCACCATCCCGGCACCGCGGGTCGTGTACCAGAGCGGGCTGGGCCCGCTCACGCAGTCACCCTGGCGCTCGGCCAGCCGCTCAAGCGGGTGACCTCGCCACCGGCCGCGACCAGGCGGGCCGCCAGGTGATGCCCGGTGAGCCAGGGCACCGCCGCCTCGCCCCATACGATCGAGGCGGTCGCCGCGGCATTGGCATCGACGCAGGTGGCGGCGACGACGCTGACGGTGCGCCAGTGGATCCGCGCCGGCGCGCCGGTCTTGGGATCGACGATGTGGTGCCGCTCGAGACCGTCCTGGCGCCAGCGGCGCACCGTGGTCGTCGACGTGGCGATGGCGCCGGCCTTCAAGGTGATGACGTCACCCGCACCATTCAGCGGGGTCGCATGATCCTCCGCGACCAGGATGGGCCAGCCGGCCTTTGGGGCCACGCCCGCGATGGCGATGTCGCCCCCGAGGCTGACCAGCACGCCGGAGCCGCCCGCGACCTGCGCCGCGTGGGCGGAGAGGTCGGCGGCGAGGGCCTTCGCCGTCGCGCCCAGATCGATCTCGACGTCGGGCGGCAGCGTAACGGCGCAGTGCGCGTGGTCGAGCCGGATGCTTTCGTAGCCGGGGACTGGGCGGATGGCGACCTTGAAGGCGCCGTCACTCGGCAAGTCATCGAAGTCGCGATCGTAGCCGATGATCCGCATCGCCGTGCCGACGGTCGGGTCGACGGCGCCCTGCGTCATGCGGCTCACCGCAAGGGCGGTTTCCAGCGCAAAGAAGAGAAAAGGGCTGACCACGGTGGGACGGCCACCGGCTTGATTGAGCTGGGACACCTCGGAGTCGGCGCGAAACCGGCTGCAGGTCTGGTCGACGTCGCCCAGCACCAGCTGCACGGCGGCGACCGCGGCCTCGAGCGCGTCGGGCTCGGTCGTCAACACCCGCACGCCGGTGCCCAAGGAACGAAACTCGGCGGAGGCGAGCACCGCCTAGGAGCCGCCCGACACCGCGGCCGGGGGCTGGTTGGAATTACCGAAGGAGTCCTGCGGCGCCGGCTGGGGCGCGACCTGTCCCGAGTTGTCCACGCTGGTACCCGGGTCGGTGGCGGCCGGGGCGGCAGCCGCGGCGTTGTGCCCGGCGAAGCTGCCGGCGGCCACGAAGGCCAGGATGCCGGTCAGGCCGACACCGGCCAGGCCGGCCGTCCAGGTCCAGGACCGAACGGCCTGCAGCCCGCGGTCACGGTCGAGAGCGCGAGCGGCAACCTCAGGATTCGCCATGCCTCCATCATGCACGCCGAACCTGACGAAATCGTGAACGCTCGATGAGAAGAAGCTAAGAACCCGGTTCAGGCGGGCGCTCGACGGCCGCACGTTTGGCATCGAATCGCCAGATCTGCGGGAAGGCCAGCCGGATGGCGAGACAGCCGGCGAGGCTCATGAGGCCGCCGGCGACGTCGGCGATTTGCGGCGAGAAGGCACTCGCGACCGCGCCCGCCCTGGTATCCCCCAGGTATGGGCCGCTGACCACGACCATCGAGTAGACCGCCGACAGCCGGCCCCGGAGGCGGTCGGGGGCGAGCGTCTGCATGATGGTGTTCCGGGCGATGGCGCTGATCGCGTCGGCGGCCCCCGCCAGCGACAGAAAGACCACCGCGAGCCAGATCGACGCCGTGGCCAGCCCGAAGAGCGTGATCGCGAGGCCCCATCCGGCGACGGCATAAATGACAGTTCGGCCCGGGTGGCGAAGGTGCCTGACGAAGCCGGACAGCATCGACCCCACCACCCCCCCGACCCCAGGCGCGGAATAGAGAAGCCCCAGCCCGCTGGGACCGACGTGGTAGACGCTCAGCGCCAGGGCCGGGAAGAGCGCGCGCGGCATGCTCAAGATCATGGCCGTGAGGTCGAGGGCATAGCCGCTGGTGATGACGGGCGTTCGCCGCAGGAAGGCAAAGCCGGCGAGCACGGCCTTCAATGGCGACTCGGGCTGGCGGCCGATCGGGAGCTGGGGCGAGAGCAGGAAGACGGCCCAGAGGGCCGCCCCGAACGTCAGCACGTCGATCAAGTAGGCCACCGGCAGACCGACGTGGGCGATCACGAGCCCGCCCACCGCGGGCCCGGCAATGATGCCGAGCTGGAAGAGCGCAAAGTTCAGCGAGACGGCACTGGCCAGCTGCGCGCCGGAGACCAGGTTGGGCATGGTCGCGGTGCGCGTGGGCTGGTCAACGGCCGAGATCCCGGCGGCGGCGGCCGCGACGGCATACAGGTACCAGAGTGATGGATGGCCTTCCAGCGCGCCAAGCACAAACAGCAACGAGGTCAACGCGAGGAGCGCCTGGGTGATGAGGAGCAGGCGGCGCCGGTCGACCTGGTCGGCGATCGTCCCCGCCACCAGCGAGAACATGATGAAGGGCACCAGCTGGACGACCCCCAGGAGCCCGACACGCAACGACGAATGCGTCAGGACGTAGACCTGGTACGGCACGG
>CAAGKR010031560.1_pt1 | contig 18738 bp, 17 predicted proteins | sample 2556971 | NCBI WGS metagenome assembly CAAGKR01 (sample SAMEA5207829, study PRJEB30636) | soil metagenome | biome: forest; feature: boreal; material: soil | place: USA | collected 2011-09 | depth 1 m | reverse complement strand
GTCGCATGAAATCGCGGCGGCTAAACATGGTGATTCATCTCCATCAGCTCAATTGGAATTCCGGCGTGGCGAGGATCATGAAACGGAGCCCGGCCTGGTCGTCCAGGTGGGCGGTGGCAAAGGCCTGCAGCTCCGCGCGCGTGCCCTGGGCGACGTTGGCATCGACCAGCGAGCCCAGCAGTTGGTCGAGCGAGCGCGATGGCTCGGCGACGCGCGCGCGCGTCGTCGCCGCGTTGGCGAAGTTGATTCGGCTGAGCAGGGTCGAGCTGTTCATCCAGGAGGTCCCAGCCGGCCAGCCGGCGACGTTCGGTGGGTAGAAGAGCACCTGGCCCATCGGCGCCATGGCGGTGGCCGCCGCGAGGTAGCCCCTACGGTCCGCGGTGGTCGCCTTCAGGACGCTGGCGACGAGTTCTGCGGGACTCTTGATCAGGGAGCGATACGCCTTCGCCGTGTAGAAGGCATCCATCTGGAAGATCGCCTTGACCACCGCCCCGACGTTGAAATGATTGGCCTGGAAGACGTCCGCCAGGTGGCGGACGATTTCCGGCTCCGGGTTTGGGTAGGCAAAGAAGGCGAACAGGCGAGACGAGAGGCGCTCGGCCGTCGCTCGCAGGGGGACGATCATGTCCACGATGTCGTCGCCCGTGAAGCTGCCGGTCCTGCCCATGAACGTCTTCGAACCGGCATCATGGAGTCGCGGCACGAAGAGTGACGCGCTGGCGTAGCGGCGTTGCTTCGCTCCTGACAGTGTCCAACCCGTGAACGCTCGCGCGCTTTCCCTGACGTCGGTCTCGGTGTAGTGGCCGATGCCGGTCGTGAACAGCTCCATCAGCTCGCGGGCATAGTTCTCGTTCGGCTTGCCCTTGCGGTTGGTTTCCGTATCGAGGTAGACCATCATGGCGGGATCCCGCGAGACGGCCTTCAGGAGGTCGTCGAAGTTGCCGAGCGCCTTCCCTCGAAACAGCTGATTCTGGACGTAGAGCTGCGCCGGTCCGGCTTTGTCCAATCCACTGGTCAGCAGCCCGTGCCAGAAGAGCGTCATCTTCTCTTCCAGCGGCCGCGCCGTCTCCACCATGCGTTGCAGCCACCACGCCTGGAGGCTGGCAACCGTGGCACCGGCCTGTGGCATCGTGGCGGGATCGAGCAGCGGTAAGGCGGCGTCGAGGCGGGCATTCGAGACCTGGGCGTAACCGACCAGCGCCTGCGTCGCGGCGCTCGTCCCCATGGCGCTGTAGCGGTCCAGCTCGGCATCGGTGGCCCCGAACCCGGCGCGGCGGAGCAAATGGGCCGTGCGGACCCGCTCACTCGTCAGGACCGCGTCGTACGGATGAGTCAGCTGACGCACCTGGGTGAGGATCTGCTCGAGGTCGTTGCTTTTCCAGAGCGCGGCGACGCCCGCGGCGGCGGCGGTCGCGGCGCTCGCCGCCAGTACGGTGCGGCGCGACACAGGCCGCTGCCAGATGGGCCGGCGGATGGTGGGCGACGGCGTCGTCGACTGGGTGTCGTCCATGAATTCAGGCTAGGGACGGTCGGTGAAGAGACCCTGAGAGGCGCCTTAGAGTGCCCTTACCGCGTCCACCAGCCCACGCGGCGTGGATCCTGGCGGAGCCCGTCATGGGAGGAACGGCCCGGGAGGGGTTGCCCTTGCTAGTACGCGGGCTTGGAGCTGCTGGAGGTGGTCGATCCGCCCGAGTTCGACCCGGCGCTGCCACAGGCGGCCAGCGCTCCGGACAGCAACAGGCATGCGAGCAGGAAAGAGATCGATCGCTTCCTCATGACATTGTCTACTGGCCGGGGTTACAAGACCCGATTTGCGCTTGCCCGCGATCCTCACTATGCTGCTGGCCAGGAGTCCGCGTCACGCACTGGGAGGACGAGCCATCCAGGAACCGGAATCGAGGTTGGGAGCGATCGGTCGGCTTGGCATGTCACCCCAGCCGATGTCCCGAGAGTCCATCGAGAAGAAACCTCGCATTCGCGAGGCGGACAAGGTCGTGACCTCCGTCTGCCCGTATTGCGCCGTTGGCTGCAGCCAGCTGATTTACGTCAAGGACCGCAAGATCATCGACATCGAGGGGAACCCGGACTCTCCGATCAACGAAGGCACGCTCTGCCCGAAGGGCGCCGCAACCTATCAATATGTGGTCAATCCGAACCGGGTCACCACCGTGCTCTATCGCGCGCCCTACGCCGATCACTGGGAACAGCGTCCGCTCGAGTGGGCGATGGACCGGATCGCGCAGCGGATCAAGGAAACCCGCGACGCGACCTTCGTGGAGCGCACACCTGATGGCAAGCTCGTCAACCAGACGACGGCCATCGCCACGCTCGGCGGCGCCACGATGGACAACGAAGAGAACTACCTGATCAAGAAGCTCTTCAACGCCGGCCTGGGCGTCGTGTCGATCGAAAACCAGGCCCGAATATGACATAGCGCCACCGTCCCCGGTCTGGGGACAAGCTTCGGACGAGGCGGGGCGACCACCTTCCTGCAGGACCTCGCCAACGCCGACGCCATCCTGATCATGGGCAGCAACATGGCCGAAGCTCACCCGGTCGGGTTTCGCTGGCCGATGAAAGCGAAGGAGCGGGGGGCGACCGTCATCCACGTGGATCCGCACTTCAGCCGGACCTCCGCCAGCGCGAACCTGTACGTGCCCATTCGGTCGGGGACCGATATTGCGTTCCTGGGTGGGTTGATCAACTACGTCCTGAGCCACGATCTCTGGTTTCGCGAGTACGTGCTGGCCTACACGAATGCCTCGAGCATCATCAGTAAGGACTACCGCGACGCGGAGGACGGCGACGGTCTCTTCTCGGGGTTTGACGTCGAAAAGCAGAAGTACGACAACGCCAGCTGGGTGTATGAAGGCCCGCCGATCGAGCGCAGCGAGGACGCCGGCTCGCACAGCGGCCACGGCCAGGAGGGCACCAGCCCGGCGAAACATCGGCCCAATCGCGACGAGACCTTGCAGCATCCACGCTGCGTCTTCCAGATTCTCAAGCGTCACTTTGCCCGCTACACGCCCGAGATGGTCGAGCGGGTCTGTGGCACGCCACGGGAGCTCTTTCTGCAGGTGGCGGACGTCATGGCGAAGAACTCGGGCCGGGAGCGCACCGCCGCGATCTGCTACGCGGTGGGATGGACCCAGCAGGGTTTCGGGCCGCAGATCATCCGCGCGGCCGGCATCCTACAGCTACTCCTCGGCAACATGGGCCGTCCCGGCGGCGGCATCATGGCGTTGCGCGGCCACGCGTCGATCCAGGGCTCAACCGACGTCCCCACGCTCTTCGATCTCCTGCCCGGCTACCTGCCCCAACCGTCGACGCTCAAGGATGACCAGACGCTGGACAGCTACCTGAAAGGGGCGACGATCAACGCGGGGTACTGGGCCAACCTGCCCAAGTTCATGATTTCCCTGCTCAAGGCGTGGTACGGAGAGGCGGCCACGAGAGCCAACGATTTCGGTTACGACTGGGTGCCAAAGATCACGGGCGATCACTCGCACATCACGACCGCCGCGGCCATGGCCGACGGCAAGGTCAATGGCTTCGTCGTCTTCGGCCAGAACCCCGCCGCCGGAAGCCCGAACGCGAGGTTACAGCGCAAGGCCCTTGCCCAGCTCGACTGGCTGGTGACCATCGATCTCTTCGAGACCGAGACCGCCTCCTTCTGGTACGCGGCCCCGGAACGTCCCGACCCGACCCGGATCAAGACCGAGGTCTTCATGATTCCCACCGCGGCCCCCGCGGAGAAGGACGGGACGTTCACGAACACGCAGCGTTTGCTCCAGTACCACGACAAGGCGGTCGACCCGCCGGGCGACGCCCGCTCCGACCTGTGGTTCGTCTACCACCTCGGGCGGCGGCTCAAGGAGCTCTATCGCGATTCGACCAGTCCGAGAGACCAGGGGTTGCTCAACCTGACCTGGGACTACCTGCCGGAGCGCCCGAACCCCGAGTGGCGCGTCCGCGACGAGCCATCCGCGGAGAAAGTCCTGATGGAGATCAACGGCTACACGCCAAGCGACGGCAAACAGATCAAAGATTTCGAGCATCTCAAGGAGGATGGCTCAACCGCCTGCGGCGTCTGGATTTACTGCGGGGTCTTCCCCGAGCCCGGCAAGAACATGGCTCGCCGCCGGAGCCCGAGCCGCGACAACTATGTCAGCCCCGAGTGGGGATTCGCCTGGCCGGCGAACCGTCGCATCCTCTACAACCGGGCATCCGCGGATCCCGCGGGCAAGCCCTGGTCCGAACGTAAGAAATACGTCTGGTGGGACGCCGCCGCCGGCAGCTGGACCGGGGTCGACGTGCCCGACTTCCCGCTCACGAAGGCGCCGGGCACGCCGGCGAAGGAGCAGGGCAGTGGCATGGACCTCCACTCGGGTGCCGACCCGTTCACACTCAAGCCCGACGGCCGTGCCTGGCTTTTCGCGCCGACCGGTCTGAAGGACGGGCCGCTGCCGACGCACTACGAGCCGCTCGAGTCGCCGGTTACCAACATTCTTTATGACCAGCAGAGCAACCCGGTGGCGAACCGGCTGACCCGCCCGGACAATCGCCTGAGTGCCCCTGGCGATCCGCGCTTCCCGCATGTCGCCACGACCTACCGGGTCACCGAGCACTACCTGTCGGGCGTGATGTCGCGATGGAACTCCTGGCTCGGCGAGCTGATGCCCGAAATGTTTGCCGAGATCAGCCCCGAACTGGCTGCCGAGCAGGGCATCGAGAATGCCGGCTGGATCGTGGTCAGCTCGGCACGCGGCGAGATCGAGTGCCGGGCGCTGGTCACCAAGCGGATGCGCCCGCTCGCGATCGACGGCCGAACCGTGCACGTGGTCGGGTTGCCCATTCATTGGGGCTACAAGGGCCTGGTCAAGGGCGCCATCGCGAACGACCTGGTGGCGCTGACCGAGGAGCCCAACGTCTACATCCAGGAAGACAAGGCCTTCACCTGCAATGTGCGGCCGGGGCGGCTGAGATGATCGAGCAGTACCGGCGGCTGATGAACGTCGAGACGCCGCCCGCCAAAAAGAAAGCGAAAGGCTTCTTTACGGATACCAGCCTCTGCATCGGCTGCAAGGCCTGCGAGGTGGCGTGCAAGCAATGGAACCAGCTACCCGCGGACGGCTTCGCGATGAGCGGCAATAGCTACGACAACACGGGCACGCTGGGCGCCACCACCTGGCGCCACGTCCAGTTCATCGAGCAGGCAAAGGCCAACGGGAGCCGCGACCAGCAGCGCTGGTTGATGATGTCGGACGTCTGCAAGCACTGCGCCAACGCCGCCTGCCTGGAGGCGTGCCCCACCGGATCCCTGGTCCGGACTGAATTCGGGACCGTGTATGTCCAGCAGGACATCTGCAACGGCTGCGGCTTCTGCGTGCCGGCCTGCCCCTTCGGGGTCATCGATCGAGCTCCCAAGGGAGGGCACTTCGAGGCGGGGACGGCGCACAAGTGCACCCTCTGTTACGACCGCCTCAAGGACGACATGACGCCTGCCTGCGCTAAGTCGTGCCCCACCGAGTCGATCCAGTTCGGTGATGTCGAGGAGCTGCAGGCGCGCGCGCGACGCCGCCTCGGTGACTTGAAAGCGCGGGGAGAGGTCAAGGCGGAGCTCTACGGCATGCCGGAGGGCCGCGAAGCGGCCGAGGTCGGGCCGCTGCACGCCTTCTTTCTTCTGCTCGACAAGCCGGAGACCTACAACCTCCCGCCGGTGCCGCGGCTGCCCCGAAAGACGATGGGGGAGCGCTACGCCTGGAGCGCCGCCATGGGTGTTGCCTTCGCCGGCATCGCGGCGCTGCTCTTTCGCGGCGGACGCCGATGACCGAGCGGGTGCACTCCGAGGGTTACTACGACTACCCGGTCGTGCGCCGTCCAGTCTGGACCTGGGAGGTGCCCGCCTATTTCTGGCTCGGGGGGATGGCGGCCGGCGCCTACGTGACCAGTTCGCTGGCGCAATCGTTCGGGTCAGCCGAGGACCGCCGCAGTGCCGCCGATGGGTTCTACGTGGCGGCCGCGGCCCTGGTACCCTGCGCCCCGCTGCTGATCGCCGACCTTGGCCGGCCGGACCGCTTTCACCATATGCTGCGGATCTTCAAACCGCTCTCCCCGATGAACTTTGGCGCCTGGACCCTGACCGCGTTCACCCCGCTCGCCTTCGCGCGGGCCGCGACCCATGCCGCCGACCGGGGCCTTTTGTCCGGTCCCCTTTCGGCGCTGGCCCGGCTCGCGCCGCGCCGGCTCCTCGAGGTGGCGGGGAGTGCCCTGGGGCTGGCGCTGGCCGGCTATACCGGGGTGTTGCTGGCGGCGACCAATGTTCCCTTGTGGGCGAAGAGCAAACTGTTGGGCGGATTGTTCATGGCGTCGGCGCTGGCCAGCGGCTCAGCCACCGTGACGCTCCAGGCGGCCCGGCGTGGCGCGCCGGACGCGAGCCTGCATCGCCTCGCCAGGGTCGAATCCGCCGCGTCCCTTGGCGAGTTGGCGATGCTGACCGGGTATCTGGCGCAGTCGGGAGCGACGGCGCGCCCGCTGACTCGGGGTCGTTTTGCGCCCACCTTCTGGCTTGGCGCCGTCGCCCTGGGCACGTTCCTGCCCCTGGGGCTCCACGGGTTCGCGGGCCGCCGCCATGGCCGCACTCTCCGGTCGCTGTCGTTCGCTGCTGCGGTCTGCACCATGGCAGGATCCCTCGCGCTCCGGTGGACCATTTTCGAAGCGGGGAAGGCCTCGTCAGAAGATCAGGCGGCGTCCTTCGAGCTCTCGCGAGACTGACAGTTCGGCGGGGTTAACCGCCGCCGCCGCCACAGTTGTAGTGGGCCTGGTGGCAGGAGACCTGTTGAGGGGTCTGCCCGGTCGTGTCGAAGCTGGTCACGATGTTCCAGTAAGTGTTCTGCACGGTGTTGCCCATGACCATCATGGTGACGATCACCACGATCGACACCAGCGTCAGGATCAGGGCGAGCTCGATCATGCCCTGCCCCTTTTCCCTCGCCCGGCGCGAACGTCTCGTGCTCATCTCTATCAGATACAACGTGTGCGACGAGATAATCAATCGAACGCTACGGTCAGCCTTACGATCCGCCGCCGCCTGGCGCTACCTCTTGAGTTCGGAACCGGCCTGCTGGACCCGGGGAGTGGGGCTGGCCCCGACGGCGGCCGCCGTGGTGAAATGCCAGACCTTGTGAAACGCGATGCCGTTGACGGTGCCGGTCAGATCCATGCTGTAGGTCGTTCCGGGCTGCAACGGGGTATTGGCGAGGAAGGCGAAGGAGTTCTCCGTCTCATTGCTGGGCATCAAGGAAACGCCCGGCAGGTCCGCGCCGGCTGGTCCCTTAAAGTGCCAGGCCTTGATGGCGACCGTGGCGTTGCGATCGAAGGTGGCCGTCACCGGGTAGCCGATCGGGTAGGTCGCGTTCGGGGCGGGATCGGGGATCTCGTTGCCGTTGAATGCGGTGGGGACCCCGGCCTGGTTGGGCGCGGGGTAGAGGATCACCTGGCCGGTCGAGACCTCCCGATACGACATATCCATCACCTGGACGGTCAAGGGTCCAAGGTAGGCGTCGCCGTAGCCCAGCTCGAGCAGGTCGGCGCGGAGGATGGGGAATCGGTGATAGACGGAGTCGATCCAGTCGGAGACCGCTGCGGTTGGATCGGCGCGGTGGGTGATCACCTCAGCCATTGATCGACTCGGGTAGCCGAAGTGCTGGGCGCGCGTCAGGACGTTGTCTCCGACGTATCCCTGGCCGTCCGACTGCTCCTTGTGAATGCCGAGATCGCGGATGCTCGCGCTCGCCGCATTGAAGAAGGTGTAGAAGGCGTGCGCCAGCGCCGATTGGTGGATAACGGATGACAGCCCGACCGCTGGCAGACCGGCTAGCTTGCGGTAGCGATTGACAGCCGCGAGGGCGAGCGTCTGCCGGTCGGTGGCCGCCTTGTCCAGGTCGACGTACGTGGCGGCCGGGGCGGGGCTCCCCGAAGCGGCCAGGGGAGCGACCAGGCGCTGCGCCGCCTGAAGCGCCCCGGCGTCGTCCTTGGAGAGGTAGCGCAGCACGGCCACGAGGTAGGCCCCGGCCTCCTGGTCCGATGGTTCCGCTGCCAGGGCGGCACGCTCGTCCCTGGCGGCGGTGCTGGGATCGTGGTCCAGGGCGACCGCAATCTGCCCCAGGATCTTGAGGTCCAGCGCACTCCGCGGTTGCAGCTGGAGCGCGGCCCGGTAAGCCGTTTTCGCCACGCTGTAGTCCTGCGCGAAGAGCGCCACGTCGCCCAGTTGCTCGCGGAGGCCGGCATCATCTGGCGAGAGCGATGCGGCGCGTTGCAGGTAGGTGGTTGCGGAGGGCAGGTCCTGCCGGGCGATCGAGAAGCGGGCCAGCTCGAGCAGGCGTTCGACCCAGCCCGGCTGGTCGCTCGCGGCCAGCTTGAGATGAATCAGGGCCTGCGCGTAATCCTTCGAGTCGCGGTAGTAGTTGCCCCAATTCCGTTCGACCTCGGCCCGTTCGTAATCGGTGCCGTGCTTGGCGAGATCCGCGCCTTTCTGAAGCTGCGCCTTGGCCTCCGGGTACCTGCCGACATCAGCCAGGGCTTCGCCGTAGAAGGCGCGAGCCAGCGCGGAGTTGGGCGAGGTTTTCACGGCCGCGGCCCCGATCGTGGCGGCCGCCGTCAGGTCGTTGTTCCAGTCCTCCACCCGGGTCACGACCGTCTGCACATAGCCGTCATTGGGGGCGAGCTTCTGGGCGGCCAGCGCCTGGTCGAGGGCCTGCTGCTGCTTGGTCTGGTAGTTGAGGACGAGCGCGTACTCGGCGTGCAATCGCGCGTCCTGGGGATGGCTCTTCAGCAAATCCTGAAGTTGTGCCGTGGCGGCCGAGTACTTGTTATGAAACATCAAGTCCAGGGCCGTGTCGGCGCTCGGCTTCGGGATCACCTGGTTGCACGCGACCAGCACGGCCGCGAGAACGAAAACCAGGACGCGCCGCCTCACGAACAGCAGTGTATCGAGCGGTTCCTAAGAACTCATTAACGCGGGCGTGTCACGGCATCGTCACCAGCACGTGGCCAGTGGCCACGCAAACGCCACATAGACTCACCGAGTGACCGAGCGGGCGCGCAAGCTTGACCCGGGCCGGCTCCGCGTGCTCGCGGGCGGCACGCCGACGCCCGCGCCCTCGTACCGACTGCTGACGCAGGTCAGCGCGGCGCTCAGTACCTCGCTCGACCTGGACCGGACCCTCAAGGAAATTCTGGAACGCATGAACGCGCTGGTGGCCTTCGACGCGGCCACGGTGTTCATGCTGGATGATTCGCAAACCGAGTTGCACGTCAAGGCGGCCCTCGGCGTCCCGGTCTCGTTGACGGAAGTCAAGAGCTTCAAGGTCGGGGAAGGGGTCGTCGGTTGGGTGGTCCGCCATGGGGCGACCGCCCTGATCCAGGACTCCAGCAAGGACGCGCGCTACAAGCCCACCGGTCCGGAACGCCGACCCAAGACCGTGCTGGCGGCACCGCTTCGGGCCCAGGATCATCTGCTCGGCGCTCTCGTCCTGGTCCGCGCGGCCAAGGAGCCCTTTGGTCCCGAACATCAGCGGCTGGTGGAGGCGATCGCCAGCCAGGCGGCGGTTGCCATTGATCACGCTCGTCTCTTCGAGACCGAGCGGGGGTCTCGCCGGCGGGCCGAAGCCCTCCTGGCCACCGCCCAGGCCTGTAGCGAGGCGGTCGCGCTGCCGGAATTGCTTCAAACCGCCGTTAAGGAAGTGGCCTTTACCATGCGCGCCAGTGCCACCGCCATCATCATGCCCGACGAAGATGGCCGAACCATCGAGGCGGTTTTCGATGGCGAGTCGCCCTCACGCCCCGGCCTGTTGACCCTTCCGGGCCGGCTCGTCGAGGATATCGCGGCGATGCAGGCGCTCCGGGACGCGACCGCCCCGGTGATTACCCGTCGCGAGGATGGGGACCTCCACACCGACGAAATCTGGACCGACCGGGAATGCCAGGTGGTCGCCGCCGTGCCGATTCGATGGCAGAGCAGGCTGGTGGCGGCCTTGCTCGTCGGGTTTGCCGATGCCGAGCGGCTCACCGCCGTCGAACTGGAACTGCTGGACGAGATCGGCCGCCAGGTTGCCCTTGGCATGGAGCGGCTGCGCTTGCAGGGTCGCGTCCAGGACCAGCAAAACGAGATGGCGGTCGTCGCGGAACGAAACCGGATCGCTCGCGATATGCACGACGGCCTTGTCCAGTATGTGTATGCCCTCGGGCTCCAGCTGGAGCACGCCCGTGACCTGGTCGTAACCGATCCGACGGCCGTGGCGCCGCTCCTCACGGGCGCCATCGAGCAAACCAATCACGTCCTTTCGGAGATGCGCACGTTTATCTACCAGATGCGCCCGATCATCATGAAGGAAAAGGAGATCGGCCAGTGGGTGCTGGATCTCTGTCGCCAGTTTCAGCAAGCGACCGGGATCGTGGTCAAGGCCGCGGTCGGCGAGTCCGCCGGTCAGGAGCTGTCACCCGAGATCTCGATCGCGTTGTTTCGGATCATCCAGGAAGCCCTCTCCAACATCTATAAGCACGCCCAGGCCAAGAGCGCGAGCCTGGCGCTGGATTTCGGCGCGGCCAGCGTGCGCCTCCAGATCGAAGACGATGGCCATGGCTTCCTCGTGGCACAGCGTCCGGCCCCGGCCATGGAGCGCGGGCGTGGGCTGGCCAATATCGAGGAACGCGTGCGTGACCTGGGTGCCGAATTGCGCCTCGACAGTACGCCCGGCCGCGGCACGCGCCTGGAGGCGGAATTCCCGTATAGCCGATGACGACTCCCACCATCCGGCTGCTGATCGCTGACGACCACGAAATGATTCGTCTGGGCCTTCGCTCGATTCTCGAGTCGGACCCGCGCATCCGAGTCGTGGGCGAGGCCGGCTCGCCCAAGGACGCCGTCTACCAGGCCGCGCTGCTGCGGCCGGATGTCGTCCTGCTCGACGTCAGGATGCCAGGCGGCAGCGGGATCGACGCGTGCCGCGAGATCCTGGGTCGCAACCTGGGCAGCCGCGTCATCATGCTCACTTCCTTTGCCGACGAAGACGCCGTCTATGAGTCGATCATGGCCGGCGCCTCTGGATACCTTTTGAAGGAGATCAACAAGGCGGCTTTGATCGACGCCGTCATCTCCGTCTCGGAGGGCCGCTCGCTGCTCGACCCCGAGGTGACCCGCAAGGTGCTGGAGCGGATCCGAAAGATGGCGGCCAGCACCGACGAGGTCGCCCGGGCCGCCCTGTCTGATCAGGAGAAGCGGGTGCTGCGCCTGGCCGCCCATGGCAAGACCAACAAGCAGATCGCGGCTGACCTGTTCCTCTCAGACAAGACGGTCAAGCACCACGTCTCGAACATCCTGAGCAAGCTCAACCTGAGCTCCCGCGCCCAGGCCGCCGTCTGGGCAACCCAGCACGGCTTGCTGGACGAGTTCCCGGAGAGAAAGGCAAGCTAAGCGCCCGTCCAGGCCGCCAGGCTTCGCCTGTTGATCCAGCGCCCGCCAGTTTCACTGGCGGTCCACGTTTCAATTGCGGAGAGGCTTGCGCCGGGTATCCGCCATTTGGCCAGAAGTCAGGCTGACTGGCGGATGAGGAGGGGGACCGGCGCAGGCTACGCTCCTTGATGCGCCGGGCGCCGTGCCGCCCGAGTCCAGGAGGCCAGGATGTTACTCGTCGACAAGCTCAACAAGGGCCGTTTGCCAGAGAAGCCGGATAGCGGCGGTGACGGGACGCCGGCCCCTGCTGCTCCCCTTGGCGTGAACGCCCAGAGCATCGCGTCCCGGATCCCGAACCTGGACCGCATCAAGAAGACCATTCACGAGCAGCTGATCGCCTCGCTCGGCTTCAACTCGGACAACCACAAACGGGAGGACGTGCTCCGCCGGATCGGCGAACTCGTCGATCAATACTGCGACGAGGTCAAGCTGAAGCTGACCAAGTTCGATCGCGACGAGCTGTGCGAACTGATCATCGATGACGTCCTCGGGTTAGGACCGCTCGAGAGCCTCCTGGCTGATCCGGAGGTCAGCGAAATCATGGTCAACGGTCCGAAGACCATCTTCATCGAGCGCCGCGGACGAATCACGCAAGCGCAACTGGCGTTCGAAAACGAAGGCCAGCTCCGAAAGGTGATCGACCGCATCGTGGCGCGGATTGGCCGTCGGGTCGACGAGTCGTCGCCGATGGTGGACGCCCGGCTGCCCGATGGCTCCCGGGTGAACATCGTGATCCCGCCCCTGGCGGTCCAGGGATCGAGTATCACAATCCGAAAGTTCTCCCGGGTCCCGCTCAAGGTTCAGGACCTCGTCGGCTTCGGAACCTTGAACAAAGAAATGGCTGACTTCATTCGTGCCTGCGTGCGATCGCGGATCAGCATGGTCGTCAGCGGCGGGACCGGTTCCGGGAAAACGACGACGCTGAACGTGCTCTCCAACTATATTCCGGACTCCGAACGTGTCGTGACCGTGGAGGACACCGCGGAGCTCCAGCTTCGCCAGCGCAACCTGGTCTGCCTCGAGGCGCGGAGTGCCAACGTCGAAGGCCGCGGCCTGGTCAGCATCCGTGACCTCGTGGTCAACGCGCTGAGGATGCGACCCGACCGGATCGTGGTCGGCGAGTGCCGCGCGGGGGAAACGCTGGACATGTTGCAAGCGATGAACACAGGCCACGACGGCAGCATGACGACCGTCCATGCCAACAGCCCCAAGGACGCGGTGAACCGCATCGAAACCATGGTCATCATGGGCGGCTCTGATCTGCCGTTCCAGGCGATCCGTGAGCAGATTGTCGGGGGGATCACGCTCTTCGTCCAGCAGGCTCGGCTCCGCGACGGCCGGCGCTTGATCACCCACATCTCCGAAATCACCGGACTCAGCGGCAATCAGATCCAGTTGCAAGACATTTGTTTGTTCGATCAAACCGGCATTGATCAGGATGGCAACGTACTGGGGACCTTCCGCTGGACTGGCGTCATCCCAAAGTTGCTCCCACGGCTCAAAGCCAACGGTGAAGATTTCCCGACCGCCGTCTTTGGTGCGCCTGGCCTCCAGGTGATCGACGGCGCCTCCACACCTCGTGATACGAGCGCGGCCAGCCGCGCCGTGGCGGAGTAGGCGTGTCCCGCTGGTTGTCCTGGCGGCGGCCCGAATCCGCGCAGGACGCCACCCCGCCGGCTGCGAGCCGGCCCGCCGTCGATTCGGTGCCGGCCCCGGACCAGGCCCAACTGGATGAGGCCCGTACCGTCCAGGCGGGACTCCGGCAGGATATGGCCGAGCTCCTCAAGGCCAACCGCCAGCAGGGCCGGGTCCTTGAACGAAACCAAAAACAGCTCGAGTTGGCGGAGCAGGAAGTCGATCGGCATCGAGATCGGGCCACGGCCCTGGAGAAGGAGATCGCGGGACTCCGCAGGACCTCGGCGGACCAGGCGGCCCGCATCGGGGAACTCGAGGCGATCGTGGAGAAACACGCGACGCTCGAAACGGCGTATGAAACCCTCGACCGGGAGCGTCAGGACCTAACGGTTCGACTTTCTGACGTCACCCGAAGCCGAACGAATCTCAGCACCGAGCGGGATCGGCTGATGGCGGATCTCGCGACCGCCCATGCGACCGTCGCCGCCAGGGACGCGGAGGTCGCCTCCCAGAAGAACGAGCAGGAGGCGATCGAGGCTCGTCTCGCAACCGCGGCGCAAGAGCTCGGCGACCTGCGAGCCGAGAATGCCAGGCTTACGGCGGACATCGAGCGCGTCGCGGAGCTCGAAGCGGCCCACCACCGCCTCCAACTCGAGAGTGATGCGCTGACCGCCCGGTGGGACGTCGCCCGCACGCAACTGACCGAGACCGAACAGGCCCTCACCACCGCGCAGGCCACTATCAAGGCTGCCCAGCGCCTCTCCTCGTCAGTGGAATGGCGAGGGGCCCTCGACAGTGTCCTCGACGCTGCCTCCGAATTGGTGCGGTTCGAGCGTGGGACCCTGGCCCTGGTGGACGAGCTCCAGGAGGAGCTCAAGGTCGAAGCCGCACGCAACAGCCCGATCGCGGTGAGCGAGATGTCGCGCTTCAAGGTCGGCGAAGGCATCGCCGGCTGGGCCCTGTCGCACCGGGAGCCGGTCCTGGTCCGTGACAGCCGAACCGACGCGCGCTTCAAGGCTTCCGATCCGAAACACAAGCCACGCTCATTCATCGCCGTCCCGCTGCTGGCGGACAACGAGGGACTCGGCGTTCTCACGCTGGCGCGACCCGCAACGGACCCCTTTAGTGTTGAGGACCTTCGCAACCTGGCCCGGGTCGCCACCGATGCCTCGAACGCCTTGATCAACGCCCGCCTTGTCGACCTGCTGAAACAGCGTGAGGACCGGCTGGCCACGCTCGTTCGAAAGGCTCGCGAGCTGACCGCTGCCGAGGACATCAAGGCGGTCGTCGAGTTCGCGCTATCGAGTGCGCGGGAGCTTGGCGGAGGCACGGCGGCCCTCCTGGCCGTCCGAAACCCGAAAACGCTCGAGCTCGAGATCCTCGGGTCGCACGGCCTGTCGCCGACGATCGCGGAGCAGCGCATCGCCTGGGGTGCTCCGGCGGCCGCCGATGTCATGCGGTCGGGCAAGCCGTGGGTCTCCCCGCTGCGGGACATGCTGCCCCCCGCGATGATCGAGCAGGTGGAGAAGGCCGGCCTCAAAACGCTGGTCTCCGTGCTCTGTGGTCGGCCCGATCTTCCGCAACTTACGGACGATGCCGCGCTCCTCAGCCGGTCTGATGTCAAGGCCTCGGAGGAGACCAACGGCGTTCTGAACGTCTACCGGGACACCCTCGATCCGATCCGCGCCGCCGACCTGGATCAGCTGAAGGCGTTCGCCGAGCAGGTGGCGGTCGCGATCCAGAATGTTCGCCGCGCGGATCGAGTCAAGGAGCAGCTCCAGGCGTCCGCGTCGCAAAACACCCGGATGATGGGCCGGGAACGGTATATCAACCAGCTTCTCTTCCGCATTCAGCAGTTGGAACAGGAGCTCGGCCGCTACAAGGCCGCCTGACGCCGGTCCGGTTACCCCAGACGCCGCTTCCGCTTGGCGGCGAGGTTGAGCCGGCCCAGGATGAAGGCGTCGATGACCCGGTGGGAGGCGACCACGCCATCGCCAACGCGGCGCGAGCCCTTTCGGCGGTCCGTCTTCAGGTCGATCAGGTATTTCTCCTGCTGCGCCCACACCAGCTCGATCAGACGGCTGAAGCTGACGTCGGGTTCGACGACCACCCCTTCCTTCTCGATGCGCTCGCGCACGGGAACGGGCAGTTCCTTGGCCTCGGCCAGGTTGAGGCGCTCCAGGGCCTCGAGCAGGTCGTCCAGCCGTCGAAGGTGGTAGCGACGTTCCGCTTCGTTCCCATACGCGCGAGGTGTTTCGTCCAAGCGATCCTCCTGCGGGCGGTTTATACCCGTATAACTCCGGAACCGGCGATTACTTCGAGGCCCTGTCGCTCGAGCACGTCGATGACCCGGTTGACCCCGATTGAGTCGCTGGGCATATGGCCCGTGATGATCAGGTTCGCGCCGGACAGCTGGAGTTGCTCAAGCTCGCGCAAGTCTCGATCCTCGAGGTGCATCGCCAGGATGGTGTTAATGCCGTGCTCATAATACGTGCGATAGACGCCAGCGCCACCATTTGTGCCCGCCGCCATCTGGACGACCCACCGGCCGACCGGGTTCGCCGGCGTCCCGAGCCAGAGCTCCGGCTTGACCAGGGACCCGGCCATTTCTGGGATGGCCTCGAGGGCGGTGACCAATTCGCCGGCCGTCCGGACTCGGTCGCGAGTGGACTCACGGACGAAATCTTCAAAGAACTGCCGTGCCAGGATGTCCGCGGCCAGGTGGATGTTCATCAGCGGCATGCCGAGCTTTCGCGCGGCATCGACGATCCGATCGTAGTTGGCGCTGTGCAGCGCCCGAGCGATGGGCCGCTTGCGGGCCAGCATGGTTTCCTCGGCGAGGGTCGCTGGGATCCCCTCAGCCACCATCTGCTCCTGGTGGCGCTCGACGATGGCTGGGATGCCGAGTCGTGCCGAGGATCCAACCGGATGGTGGGCGATCACCCCGTCCAGTCCGAGCTGCCGGGCGAGCAAGAGCTCACCGAGGTCGACGTCGATGCCGAACAGGACCCGCCGCACCTCGCCGTCGAGGTAGACCTGTGAATCGGCCGGCGTTGTCGTGCAGCCGGCGAGCTCATTGGCGAGGGCCATGATTTCGCTGAGGCGCATCACGACTGCGATTATGCTGGTTCGCGGGGCGCCAGGATCCCACTACAATTCCGTCCGTGCCCGTGTATGACCCCCTGAGAGTGGCGTAAGTGGAGGGCGGCTTCGCCCCAACGTTCAAGGAGGCGGTGGGTCGCTGGCGCCGGCGCCACCGGCACCCGCCGCCCAACGAAACCTGGTTTGCTGTCCATTACCGGGTCGGCTGGCTGGTTGAACGCTTGAGCACGCTGGAAAGCATCCACCTGTTGCGCCAGGGCCTCGATGTCCGGTCCCTCTCGGCCGAGCGGCCGGCGCGAAAGCGCAAGGGGGAGGATGAGGCGGAGCCGGCGGACGACTCCGTTGAGACGGCCGATGACGAAGGCGCCCCGGAGGCAGCGAACCAGGTCCCGCCTGCGGAGGGGAACCCCCAGCCGGTCACACCTACGGCCGATGGCGGATAATCGCCCCATGCGCCGGCGAGTCCGCCCGCGATGGATCAGCGCCTTGCTCGGAGGCATCGTCCTGCCCTTTGACCCGATGCTCGGCATGGTGATGCTGGTCATCGGACTCTGGCAGCCGAAGCGGAAACCGCAGCCCGAACCCCTGGACCGATGAAGGTTTACCTGGGCCGTGCCGTCAGTGGCGAGATTGGCCCGCGTAGCCTTGAGGCGGTCCAGCTCGCCCACCGTGCCCTGGTCACCTCCGGGGTTGGCATCCTCTGCGAGCGCGTGGCCGACCCCGAGTACCGGCCGGGCCTGGATCGTCCGGAACTGATCGCGGAGATGATGCGTCGCGAGCTTCTCCTGGCCGATGCTGGCTGCATGGAGATGACCGGCCGCAGTAGCGGGGTCGGGTTCGAGGCGGGCTGGCTCGCCGGCCGCGGCCGCCCCGTCCTCATCCTCCACGATGCTGATGTCGCCCCATCGTCCTCGATCGTCCGTTTCCCCCCCTTCGACCACTGCATCTCCTTCGCCTACCGCGACCTGATGGAGATCAGCGAGGCGGTCGCAGATTTCGTCCGAACGATTGCCGCCCACGTCGCCTACCGCGCCGAGGGCTAGCGACTCCGCCGGTGGTCGATCCGTAGACTGGATCGATGGGTTTTCGCGCCTGCGTCTTGACCGTCAGCACCAAGGGTGCGCGCGGCGAGCGGGTGGATGAGAGCGGCGAGAAGGTCAGCGAGATGCTCGTCCGGCTGCCCGCCGAAATCGTCGCCCGGGCGGTGGTCACGGACGACGTTGCCGACATCCGCCGGCAGGTCAAGGACTGGATCAAGGCCGCCGATCCGCATGTCATCGTCCTCACCGGTGGCACCGGCCTTGGCCCCCACGACGTCACGCCCCAGGCGCTCGAATCCCTGCTCGATTACCCCATCCCCGGGATGGCTGAGGCGATGCGGGCCGCGGGGCTGCGCAAGACCCCCCACGCCATGCTCTCCCGCTCCCTGGCCGGCGTCGTGGGCCAGACGATCATCCTCGCGCTGCCGGGCAGTCCCCGCGGGGTTGCGGACAGCCTCGAGGCCGTGATGGAGGCGCTCCCTCACGGCCTGCGAACCCTGCGCGGTGAAGTCAGCGACGCCCCGGCCGCCCACCGTCCCAGCTGACATGCTCGGAGCCGGCGCCGGATGATCCGCGTGGGGATCTCGAGTTGGACCGAGCCCACCCTGATCAAGAGTGGCGCCTTCTATCCTGCCGAGGCGACCACGGCGGAAGAGCGGCTGCGGTTTTACGCGTCCAAATTCCCGATGGTGGAGGTCGACAGCACCTTTTACGCCATCCCGAACGCGAAGACGGCCGGACTGTGGGTGGAGCGCACGCCCAAGGACTTCGTGTTCCACGCGAAGGCCTACGCGCTCCTGACCCAACACCCGACCCCAGCCGCCCGGCTGCCCAAGGACATTCGCGAGAAGGTCCCCGACGCCGGCGCCAATGTGTATTTCAAAGACCTTGGTCCAAAGGACAAGGAGAGTGTTTGGGACCGGTTCCGCGACGGCCTGCAACCGCTCCATGACGCCGGGAAGCTCGGGGCGGTGTTGTTCCAGTTCCCGAAATGGTTCCTTCCCTCGCCCTCCTCCTACCGCTTCATGGAGGATCTGCGCGAGTGGCTTCCGGACTTTCGGATCGCGATCGAGTTCCGGCAGGTGGGCTGGATGAAGGAGGCGCGTCGCGATCGGGTGCTGCGCTTTCTCAAGGACCATGGCTTCAGCTACGTGGTGGTCGACGAGCCCCAGGGGTTTCCGTCGAGCGTGCCGCCCGTGGTCGCGGCCACCGCGCCACTGGCCATGGTCCGGTTTCACGGCCACAACGGGGAGAATTGGGAGCGGAAGGGGATCAGCACCGCGGAGAAATTCCGCTACCTGTACGAGCCCACCGAACTGCGGCAGTGGGTTCCCAGCCTGCGGGATCTGGCGAGGGATGCCCAGGAGGTCCATGCCGTGATGAACAACTGCTATTCGGATTACGCCGTTCGGAACGCGCAGGACCTTGCCGGCCTGCTCGGGTCCCCCG
>CAAGKR010309220.1_pt1 | contig 18739 bp, 35 predicted proteins | sample 2556971 | NCBI WGS metagenome assembly CAAGKR01 (sample SAMEA5207829, study PRJEB30636) | soil metagenome | biome: forest; feature: boreal; material: soil | place: USA | collected 2011-09 | depth 1 m | reverse complement strand
CGGGGTATGACAGTTTTGTCGCCCAGCCGGTCATCGATGCGCTTGCGAGCGTCACCATTACCGAAAACACCAATTTCGCGGCGTCGTGACCGACATCTTCGTGTTCGGCAGTAACCTCGGCGGCATTCATGGGCGCGGGTCGGCATTCGCCGCCCGAAAGTTCCACGGTGCCCTGCAAGGTGTCGGCGTCGGTCGCATGGGTAGCGCCTATGCTATCCCGACGAAGGACAAGCGGTTGCGCACCTTGCCCTTGGCAGACATCGCGGAGCATGTGAAGGTGTTCGTCGCATACGCCCGCGAGAATACCGACCTGACGTTCAACGTCGTGGCAATTGGCTGCGGGTTGGCAGGGTATACGCCTCGTGACATCGCGCCACTGTTTGTGGACGCGCCGTCGAACGTCAAGTTGCCGCCAGAGTTCAACACGGTGTTGGCGGATACCCGCCAGACTACATTGTTCAAGGTGATACACGATGTCTAAATTTTCTGACGAACTGAACCGCCGAAGTGGTATTGTCAAGACGACACACAAAGTCGGTCTGTTGCGGTCGGCACGCGGACGGCGACCTGATGCCGCTCATGATGGACATCAAGCGCGTTTCCGAAGCGTTTGAAGATACCGCCAAGAAGTTGCATCGCAACGGCAACAGCGGCTTGAACTATCCCGCCATTCTCGACTGGATGGTCACACACTGGTTGAATGCCTGTCGCGCGATTCAGCGCGGCGACCTGATTACCGTGAACAAGGAGTACGCCACGCTGGCAGAATTCGAAACCGGCATCTTGACGAGTTCGTGTGTGGAGTCCGGCTACGGCTTTCCGTTGTTCCGGCCAACAAACTTACGCTGATGGCTGCCCAACAACCGCATCAGGAGTGGATTGACGACTGCGAGAAGTGGCGCGGTCGGCTGTTGGAAGGCAAATGGGCGCACTGGTGTGCCGACTGGGACGGTCTGCCGATTGACGAGACGTGCCCGGAGTGGCCGTGTGCCTGTGCGACATCCGCCGAGTTCATCGCGTCCTGTGAAGCCGCGGGACACCCGGAACTGCCACACTGGCGGGACGAACAAATGGTCTGTGTGCTCGACCACGACGCCATGCAGCAGGAATGTGACCTGAAACGTGTGAATGCCCGCTGTCCGGATTGCGACATGCAATTCGGTCATGGTGCAACAAAGCCTTGACACCGACAGTTCCATCGCGGTATACTTACGGCATGAATCAGCACATTCGGTTCGTCTGCAAGGACTGCAAACGCCAGATTTCCGGCTGTCTGAAGAGTTGTGACGCCCCGGCACACAAGGTCGAAGAAGTTGACTCGTGCGCCATCTGCGCGAAGAAGGACCACGATGAAAACTAACTGTTGCCATTCTTGCTGCCGCGGTATACACTGGATATTACGTGCTGTTGGTGATGTGCCTGTTGACCGGCGGCTATAAATTGGCTGGCGGCAATAAATTGGACGGAGTACCGAAATGAGTGCTGATGCGTGGCGACTGTGTCCGAAGTGCTATGCGCGTGGCACGTCAGCCCGGCAAGTCGCGTTGAAGAAGGTTGCGGAGTCGTACGGCAAAGTCAAAGCTGAAGTCTACGGCGAGATGATTGACAAGGCGCAGACCAACTTTCCGCCGCCTGCCCACGAAGAAACGTTGCGTGAAGACTACGAAATGTATACGGACCAAGACGGTCAATTTACGGTATCGTATTCGTGTTCGTGTCGGACGTGCGGTTTCAAGTTCAATTTCAAACACGCGGAGCAAATCACATGAACCCACTCGTATTCGGCACCCACGATTCCAAGACCGTCGAACAGTTGGTGAACTGCATCAACGTCGAAGAAGGTGCACGCGGTGTGCTCTGCGCGGACGGACATGTCGGCTATTCCATGCCCATCGGCGGCGTCGTGGCGTACCGGAACTTCATCTCCCCGTCGGGTGTCGGCTACGATATCGGCTGCGGTAACATGGCGGTCCGTACCCAGATTCGAAGCAACGACGTGCCGAATGGCGAGTTCGTGAAGTGGGCCGACGAGATTCAGAAGCGCATCAGTTTCGGCATCGGGCGCAACAACGACGAGAAGGTGAACGCCCCGGTGCTCGACTTGATTGCGCGAGCGGACGTGCCGGAACAGCGTAAGCTGGCGCAACTTGCCGCCAACCAACTCGGCACGGTCGGGTCAGGCAACCATTACGTGGACGTGTTCGAAGGCATCAACGACGGCTTCATCTGGGTCGGTGTGCACTTCGGCTCGCGCGGCTTCGGACACAAGACCGCGAACATGTTCCTCAACGTCGCCAAGGGTCTGCCCATCGACTCCAAGCCTTCGGACGGGGAGATGATGTCGCCACCGCTGGTGCTCGACATTCGGACGCAGGCGGGTCAGGACTACATCGCGGCGATGCAGTTGGCGGGTCAGTACGCGCATGCTGGTCGTGAGGCGGTCGTGTGGCGCGTGCTCGACATTCTCGGCACGAAGTTCAATGAACTGGTGCACAACCATCACAACTTTGCGTGGGAAGAGACGCACAACGGTGAGACGTTCTGGGTCGTCCGGAAGGGTGCGACTCCGGCATTCCCGGGTCAGCGGGGCTTTGTCGGCGGCAGCATGGGCGACATCTCCGTCATTCTGGAAGGTGTGGATTCGGAGAGTGCCCGGGACGCGCTCTACTCGACGGTCCACGGTGCTGGACGCGTGATGTCCCGCAACCAAGCCATCAAGGGCAAGCACGCGTGGGTCTGTCCACGTCTGTGCGACGTGCGGTACGTGCCGCCGCAACAGAAGCCGCCGAAGGACATGAAGTGCCCGACGCACGGTATTCAGTTGGTCAAGGAACAGGTGACGCCCGCTATCAACTTCCGTGACGTGCAGGACTCGGTGTTGGCGAAGGGTGTCATCCTGCGCGGCGCCGGCGCTGACGAAGCGCCGCAAGTGTACCGTCCGTTGCCGGATGTGTTGGCGGCACATGCCGGGAGCATCAAGTTGTTGAACGTGCTGCGCCCGCGCATCGTGGTGATGGCGGGTAAGGAAGTGCGCGACCCGTACAAGGATTAGACCCATGATTTGCAAAGCGTGTTCAAAGCGTGTCCCGGTGCAGTATCGCGCGGCCCACGCCCTGTTTCATTCACCGGTTCAACGGATGGGACAGGAAGTTCGGAAGCGCAACGCGGTGCGGACAGAGAACTTGCGTCTCAGCCGGGCCCGAAGAAAGTCATGACCGACAACCTACAGGAATGGAAGAACCTGGGCAACGTTGTCGCGTCGTCGTCGTGTCTGTCGTCGGGCTGTCAGACCGCCAATGTCGTCCCGACGGCGGCATGGACGCAGTCTGAGTTGACGGATTTCGCAGAGAAGTATCCGTCTTATTGTTACGACATCGTTGCCAGTGGCGTTGTCCCGGCTTCGCTGTTCGCCGGCATTCCGCTGCCGGTGCCGGAGTCACGACCTGAAGCGCCGCAACGATTTTGGGCGTTCTTGAAGGACTGGTGGTAGAATGACTATTGACGAACTGAAAGTTTTGTTCGACAAACACGAAGAAGACGAGTTCCTGAAGTTTGAACGGGTCACGCCGCCGGACCGGTTGTCGAATCGTCCGGACCTGTGCGGATTCTTGTGGCTCGACAAGTTAGTGCCCGGGAATTGCGACATTATCAGCGGGGCCGAGCACGATGAAATATATCTGGACGGCGACCTTGACCAACTCGCTGAGGTCGTGACTGAGTCCATCATCATCACACTTATCCGTTGCGGCGTGCGCCGCGGCGAGTACGGTCTTGAAATGTTTGCGTAAGGAGAGACCATGCAGTTTGTTGTGTGGATTGACGAAGACGCCTTGAACGCTGTCGGTGGACTGCACGGAGAGAAGACCACCAACAACGGTGTGACGATTGACGAGATGAAGGAAGAAATCATGACCGCGATGGACGACGCCGGGTTGGAAGGCTTCTGCACGGTGGAGTGGATGCCACCGGCCGAATGAATCAGGGTCAGTGGAATAAGACGCTGATTCTGACTGTGGGTCTGCCGCGGTCCGGCAAGAGCACATGGTCCCAGGAACAGGCGGTGTGGGTCAAGGGTCGGCGGTACTCTACCCCGATTGTCAGTCCGGACAGCATTCGTCTGGCGCTGTATGGTCGCACATTCTGTTGGGAATCGGAGCCGATGGTCTGGACTCTTGCCAAGTACATGGTCAAGGCGCTGTTCATCTCCGGACACAATACCGTCATTCTTGACGCGTGTAGTCTGACTGAGAAACGTCGGATGGAATGGGTGTGCGACGACTGGAACACGGTCCTGCATTTGGTGCCGACAACGGCACACGAAGCCCGCAAACGGGCCATTGACGGCGGTCGTACTGAGTTGTTGGAGGTCATTGACCTGTTCGACAGCGGTAAGCAAGACCCGGAACTTGACATCAAAGACTGGACGTATGTGTGACCAAGAAGTTTTGGACGATGTACTATTATGGTGATGCCGTCATGCGTTGTTCGCAACACCTGACACTGACGGCGGCTGTCCGTGCGGCAAAGAAATGCCAAAAGCAAGGTGGCGCACCCCATCGCGTTCTGAAGGTGCAGGACGTGACCCCGCCCGCGCTTGAGCGTCAGCGCGCGGTCCGTGTCGTCTACGACGACCGGCGCTAAATATCGGTATGACCAGCCTCGCCACCCGTCTCCTTGGAATGCTCCGGCAGATGGAACAAGTCATCACCAGTTCGCCGGAAGCGTCATCGGTGACTGACCGTCTTGCCACGACCGCCCGAGTGGACTACTACGCTATTACTCCAAAAGGGTCACGAACTCGGTTTCAAGAGAACATCGCCTTGAACCAAATGCCCGGAAACCCGCAGTCCGAAACGGCAGTCCGGTCCTATCTCCAACGCAAGCGTTCCGGTTGCGACATCCAAATCAACACCATCTCGTTCGACTAGGTTCCTTCATGAAATTATGTGTCGTGTCCGACCTCCACGGTCGGCTCCCTGAGATTCCCGACTGTGACGTGTTAGCCATCGTGGGTGACATTTGTCCGGACTTCGGGTGGGACTCCGACATTACCAAGATACGCCAAACTGAGTGGTTGGGTGACGAATACTTCGCGTGGGAACACCAAGTCCCAGCGGAACACATCATTGCCACTCCCGGCAATCATGACTGGGTCAGCACGTTTCCAGACAACTGCCGGTCGCACATGTACATCGACCAAGGTGTGGAGTTCTACGCTGGGTCCAAGATGCGTGGTTCATGGCCCGAACCGCTGGGCACCGCCAAGTTGCAACCGACTATCAAGTTTTGGCTGACCCCGTGGGTCGCGCCGTGCGGTGACTGGAACTGGTTGGCGGACCGCGACAGACGCCGGTACTACTTCGACAATGTGCCGCACAAGGTTGATGTTTTACTCATGCACGGACCGGCGTACGATGTGGGTGACTTGACCTACTCCAACGAACCTGCCGGGTGTCGTGAGATGCGGGACATCATTCAGAAGCGCCAGCCGCGGTACGCCTTCTTCGGACACATCCACGAAGGTCAACGGTACGGCAAAGAGTACCGGTTGGGCGGCACCAAACTCTTCCACGTCTCCATGTGGGGCGCAGGTTGGAAGCCGACCGTCCTCGACATCCACCCAAAATAAGTGGTTGACTTCTCTCGACGGTTGTGATAGAATGTTCTCTGTCTACAGGAAGGTTTCTTCCTCTGTTCACCATTTTCAGGAGATTGAAAGCATGCCCACCACGACCAACGCCACACGGCGAATTCTCGCGTTCCTCAAGACCGGCGGCGACATCAGCGCCAATCAGGCATCCGCCCGATTCGGTGTCCAGAACGTCTCGGCGCGTATCAGTGAGATTCGCAAGGCGGGTTATCCCGTCTACCTCAACACCCGCACGACCAACAACGGGCGCACCATCAAGGTGTACCAGTTGGGCACGGCAACCCGTCGCGTCGTCGCCGCCGGTCAACTCGTCCTCAGCGACCCGTACTTTTCGGCGTTGCTGGCGGATGACATCACCGCCCGTCTCAACAGCATCTAGTTCGATTGTCGGGAGAACGTCTGGCCTTCCATTTGACAGGGAGACGGCACTAGTAATACGTGCCTAACGACGTGACTTGGTAGTGGAGAGAACTACCAGCCAACCTTTGTGACAGGATTTCATCATGAATTTCATTGGTCTCATTATTCTTGTCATCATTCTCATCGTTGTCGCGTGGTTGGCGACGGCGCCACGGAAGCCGAAACCGGTTGACCCGGCCGGCGGTCACTACGGTTGGGCGTCGTACGAAGACCGCTTGGCGGAACGGGCGATGGTTCACTTCATGGACCGGGCGAGACTTCAACCAGACAGTCTGGATATGGATTTCGCGAAGGTTGCCAGGGGCGCGTATCGCATGGCAAAGTTCATGATAAAGGCCCGGTCCGCGAAATGAATCGCGTCCAGAACGGGACACCTGACTTCTTCGGACCAAGCCTGTGTGTGACCTGTCGCAACTCTCACATTATGAAGGGCCGTGGTCAAAACGAGGAGTTGACGCTCTGCCGCGCCGGGGATGGCATGAAACAACTTCTGATTACCCGGCCGATTGTCCAGTGCTCCGAGTACGAGAATAAGAGCACGCCGGCCTTGTGGGAGATGCAGAAGATTGCGTGGAAGTTCTCCGTGGATAACACCAACCGTCCGGCCGGGTTCCTGAACCCCAAGAAGTGGAAGGAAAAGCACGGTGACGATGATTAGTTGGTCCCTAGATACAGATGCGCGTCCGACGAACACCGGTATTCGTCCACTTGCAAGTCCCACCGGGCGCATGTCGGTACGAGTCGCGTCCCACAGGGTGAACCCATCAGTGGTTCACCCACCTTTCATTATGGAGTAGCATGGCCGTCAAAATCGAAATCCCACTAGAAGAACTCCGCAAGCGCAGCATCTTCGTCGCAACCCCGATGTATGGTGGGATGTGTACCGGTCCCTACATGAAGTCCTGTCTCGACCTTCAGTCCGTCTGTCACAAGTACGGCGTCAGCATCGTCTTCTATTTCCTGTTCAATGAAAGCCTTATCACGCGCGCACGCAACTATCTGGTGGACGAGTTCCTCCGGAGTAACTGCACGCACCTGATGTTCATCGACAGCGATATCGACTTCAAGGCGATGGACGTGATGGCGCTGCTGGCATTCGACAAGCCGGTCAACGGTGGACCGTACCCGAAGAAGACCATCGCGTGGGAGAAAATCTACGACGCGGTGAAGTTGGGTATGGTGGATGACAACCCACTCAAACTGGAAACCTTCGTGGGTGACTACGTCTTCAACGTCGCACCCGGCACGGTCGAAATCAAGCTGGACCAACCGTGTCAAGTGCTGGAACTCGGCACCGGCTTCATGATGGTGAAGCGTGAAGTCTTCGCGCCGTTCCAAGCCGCCTACCCGGAACAGATGTTCCGACCGGACCACAACCGGACGCAACATTTCGACGGGACGCGCGAAATCTGCGCCTTCTTCGATACCGTCATTGACAAGAAGTCTGACCCGGAGACACCCGGCGAGTACCTCGGCACCAAGCGGTACTTGTCGGAAGACTACATGTTCTGCCAGTATGCCCGACGTATTGGCATTGAAGTCTGGATGTGCCCGTGGTTTGAACTCAAGCATCTCGGCACCTACGTCTTCGGCGGCTCGCTGACGGCGCTGGCGAACCTGTCGAACGCCCAGGCGCTGGCAGGACACGCCACGCCCATCATGAAGGACATCAGCCATGTCCTGCCACCAAAGCCTGTGGCGACGGCGCCAGAACCGGTGGTGGCATCATGACTATTGAAGACCCGGGCCCGGACACACCACGCAAGCCCAAGCCAGAATGGGAACGGTTGGGGACTATCAAGGACAGTGGCAAACGAGTGACCTTTGCCAGCGGCAGCATGCGTGACCCGGGTGAAGGCAAAATCAAGTGGTCCCGCATCACCTTCGGACCGATGATGCGGCGGTGGGCACAGCACTTGACAACCGCCGAAGCCAAGTATCCGGACCCACGACCGGGCGTCCCGAACTTCACCCTCATCGAAACGGATGAAGAGTTCTACCGGTACAAGGAGTCGGCGTTCCGCCACTTCATGTCGTGGTTCTTTGATGAAGTGGACGAAGACCACGCCTCGGCAACCTTCTTCAACATCAACGGCGTCGAAATCATCAAGGACAAACGCCGTGCGATGCCTTACACGGAAGTGGCGCCCGGGATTCATGTCGCTAACGAATCAACATCGGCGTTCAAGGACCAGACTGGCAAAGTCACAGACGACACTCGGATTCTGAGAGGGTAGAGTATGGAAGGTGTGATTGCGTTTGACATCGACGGCGTCTTGGCGAACTTTACGCGCGGCTTCACGCGTATTGGACACCAAATCTTCGGCACCCCGGTCGGTGACTCGGAAAGTCAACAGACGTGGGACTTCCACGATTTTCCTGAACTGGAACTCGATAAAGAAAAGTCCGGCTTCAATGGTCCCATCTGGACCGCCGTCAAGACATCGCCGGACTTCTGGGCGAACCTTGACCCGAAGAACCCATCAGTGATGCACCGCATCAACGCCATCCAGAACAAAATCTTCATCACCAACCGGCCGGGTATTGAAACGTTGTCGCAGAGCGTTCAATTCTTGGAGTCGTGGGGTATCGAAGACCCAGTCGTTATCGTCGGTCACGAGAAGGGACCGATTGCCGTTCGCGAGAACGTCATTGCTGTGGTGGACGACCTGTGGACCAACTGCTTTGACATCAAGAAGGCGATGCCGAACGCGTATGTCACCATGCTCTACTGCGCCTACAACAAGTTCAGTCACGAAGACTGGCTGACCAACTATGGCGGCATTATCGTCCTGAGTGTCGATGCCTTCATTGACGGCTGCTACGCCCGTGGGCTCGTCCGTGAAGCGCCGCAAGACACCAGCGTGGACGCCCGCATCCGCGAAATCATGAACACACTCTAACAACCAAGAGGTTTGATAATGGCAACAGCGACCAGCGCCCCCGTGTTCGCCGTCAGCGACGTGACGACAAAGATTCTCAAGAACTTCAGCAGCATTTCCAACTCTGTGTTGTTGGGTGAAGGCAAGAAACAGAAGACCGTGCTGCAAAGCCGTGCCGTCTTCGCCATCGCAGAGTTCCCTGAAGCGTGGCCCCGCGAGACGGGCATCTACGACCTGAACACCTTCCTGGGCGACCTGTCGGCGTACGACAAGCCGACGCTCGACTTCAAGGACGAAGGTATGGTCATCGCGGCATCGGGGTCATCCCGCTACAAGACGCTCTACCGGTACTCCGACCCGTCCACCATCATGGCCATCGGGGACAAGACGTTCCCGAAGGACAACCCGTCGGTGGAGTTCTCGCTGTCCAACTTCGACCTGTCGCAACTCAAGAAGCACACGTCGCTGTTGAAACTGGAAGCCTTCACCATCACGGTCAAGGACGGCGCCGTGCTCATCGCCGCAAAGGACGCGAAGAACTCGTCCTCGCACGGGTTCCGGATGGAGATTCCGAAGGCGGAAGTGACGATGCACGACAAGTCCTTCAGTCGGACGATTCCGTTCAAGGTCGAACATCTGGGCATGTTGCTGGACGGCAACTACATCGTGGCGCTCTCCGACTGGCGCTACGCCTACCTCACGAATCAGGACGTGCCGGTGTCCTACTATGTCACCGAACAGACCAAAGATTAACGAAGCGCAGCTTGTGGTCAAGCAGGCCGTTTTATAAACGGTCACACCAGATTGGTGTCCAGATTCAGGTTCGATTCCTGCCGCTTCGACCACCGCCAATCTTTCTGAATCTCGCGTGTTCGTCGTTGGTGACAGTTGGCACACCGAATTTCACATTTAGCGATTTCTATTAGGATGGTTGTCCAACTACAACTCACCAACATTCGGCCGATGTCCTTTCGTTTATCACCCCGAACATGGTCGAATTCTAGGACCATAGAGTCGGTTTCAGGACAGTCAACACAGTGTTTGTCGGACAAGTATGACCACAATTTTTCTTGGTTTTCTTTCTGAACTCGCACTTTGCGTTTAGTCACCAAGGCGATGTGTTTCTTGTTTCCACGGAAATACGCCCGGCGTTTTTCGATATCTCGGTAAATTCCCATTGGTTATAACTCCTACTCGTATTTATAAACAGGACATGTCTAAATGAACAGCCACGGCATTCACGGGCAATACATCAACGACGCCGCTGACCGAGTCCACCGAGCTAACGCTAAGTGGTGGATATCATTGGTGTGCAAGCACTGCAAAGACATTCCCGGCTCGGGGAATTGCGTTTCGCCACGCGGTCATGAGTTCGAACCGCTTGAACGCAACGTCGGTGAGATGCTGATGTTGGTGGTTAGTGAACTAGCGGAAGCCCTTTGAAGGTCACCGCAAGAATCTGATGGACTCGCATCTTCCCACACGCAAGGCGTTGGAAGTGGAACTGGCGGACGCCTTGATTCGTCTACTGGATATCGCCGCCGGGTTGCATCTGGACTTGGGTGGGGCGTTCGAAGAGAAGATGGACTACAACGCCGTCCGCGCCGACCATCAAATCGAATCCCGCCGTTCGGCAACTGGAAAGAAGTACTGATGTCACAACAACGCGAACTGTTTGCATGGGTTGAGAAGTACCGTCCACAGACGTTGGACGAGTGTATCCTGACCGAGTCGGTCCGACAGACCTTCGGTGGCATCCTCGCCCAGAAGGACACTCCCAACCTATTGATGCACGGGAAGGCGGGTGTCGGGAAGACCACCGTTGCCAAGGCGTTGTGCCGCATGCTCGATGTAGAGACACTGGTCATCAACGCATCGGAAACCGCCGGCATCGACCATCTCCGCAACAACGTCAAAGATTTCTGTTCCAGTATCTCACTGGACGGTCGTCGCAAGTACGTCATTCTGGACGAAGCCGACAACCTCAACGCTGATTCCAGTCAGAAGTATCTCCGCGGTTTCATGGAAGAGTTCTCCCGTCAGTGTGGATTCATCCTCACCGCCAACTACGTTCATCGCATCATTCCTGCGCTGCAATCCCGATGCAGCACGGTGGACTTTGGTATCCCTGCCAAAGAACGTCAAGACATGAAGGCGGCATTCGCCAAGCGTGTCATTGACATCCTCACCAAAGAGCACGTCACGTTCGACCGCCCGGTTGCGCTTGGCGTCGTGCAGAAGTACTTCCCTGATTTCCGTCGCACCCTGAACGAGTTGCAGCGTTTTAGCGCAACAGGCACGCTTTCAGAAGCCGTCCTTTCGCAATTCTCGGACAAGGATGTGGCGGACCTCATGGCGGCACTCAAGGGCAAGGAGTTTTCGGCGCTTCGCAAGTGGCTCGCCAACCACGAAGACATGGACGAGACGGCATTCTACACCATGCTCTACGACCATCTGCCCGCCGCGGTCGAGTCGGACTCCGAACCACAGATGATGGTGTTATGCGCGGACCGCGCGTGGCAGGCCGCGTTCGCGCCCAACAAACAACTGAACGCCCTTGCCTGCCTGATGGAACTTCAGAATGACGGGAGATTCAAGTGAAGTGGTTGCGTTACATTCATGCGGCGATGGCTCTGCCCAACGGATGGTGGAACCGACCCACGCTGGCGGGTGAGTTGGCAAAACTCCACACAGAAATCTACAAGCGGTTTCCAAATGCTATCACATGGCGAGATGTGCTTGCGGAAATCGACCGGCTTCAACGCATACCCGATGCCGACGACCGACCGGCCGGTCTACCGAAAGCACTGGACAGCGTCGAGTGGGCACGATATCGGTCAATGAAGAAACCCGACAACTCCGTGTTCTATGGCGGCGGAGGAACCATTCACCACACGACGAAGGTCAATGTTGAAACCCGCAACGGCAAAGTGGTTTCGGTGTGGTTCCGGTGTTGCGCCCTTCCATTCGACCAAACAGATGTCAAATTGGACCGCGCCGGAGAAATGATTCGCATGTATAAAGGTTCGATACCCGAACTGGTGGGTGTGAATATCGTACGAAAGGAACCGAAATGATTTATTGGGTTATTGCTATTGTCATTCTCGCTATCGCTGCCAATCCATGGGTGCTGAATCACGGCTTTGCGCAGTTCAGACTATGGCAAGAACGTCACGCCGACCGGAACGCCATCAGGGCCGCGGCCGGCTTCATGTCGCGGTGGAAGGTCTACGACCGCAAGAAGGCGGCGGATAGTCCGCTACCGGATAACTTGCAGACCTTTGCATCGAAGGTTGAATCCATCAAGCAGAAGGCTCGCGCACAGGGTGACCCATACGCCTTCGACAAAGCGGTTCGTGAAATGGTCAACGGACCAGACCTGCCAACGCAAACTGCTGCGGCAGTAGACGAAGAAATCATCGCTGGCGCTGCCAAGTCGTTGGCGCATCACGTAGAATGGTAAATGGCTAACACGCCTCGCATCTGGGACTACCTGAATGCCATCAGCCAGACGGGCGACCTGTCGGTGTTGAACGATATGGACTTCGATTCGGTCTATAATCCGTTCATCATCAACAAGATGCTCGCCCAACACAAGGACTGTGTACTGGCGGCGAATCAGGTCAACGAGCGGTCGTGGATGCCGCACAAAGCACAGTTTCGGTATCTTCTAAATACTCTGCGTAAACGCTTCCGCAAAAACGAGAAAAGCGAGAAGCACACGGACCCTGATGATGTGGGAGCCGTGGCAGAGTACTACTTCTGTTCTACTCACCACGCCCGCGACCTTGTGTCGTTGCATTCGTCAGACCAACTGATGGAAATCCATCGTCGTCTCGACAAAGGCGGCGCAGCGAAACGCAAAGGCCGAACCCATGGTGAACCTACATGACGTAAAAGAGCTACCGCCCCACGTCGCCGCGGTCATCGCGGCTGCTGTTGAGGTCACGCTTCCGACGCCGGACGACTTCCTGAAAGTCAAGGAAACACTCACCCGCATTGGTGTGGCGTCCAGAAAAGACCCGCCAACGCTGTTTCAAAGTTGCCACATTCTCCACAAGCAAGGTCATTACTACATCGTCCACTTCAAGGAACTGTTCCTCTTGGATGGGAAAGCCGCCCAGACGCAGTTCGAAGATGCAGACCGGGCCCGACGTAACAGTATCGCGAACATGTTGGCAGAGTGGGGGTTAGTCGTGTTGGTGGACCCGGTTCGCAGCGCCAGTCCTGTCACGCTCCCCGGGCAAATCACCGTCCTACCGTTCCGCGAGAAAGCCAGTTGGACGCTGGTGCCCAAGTACGAAATAGGAAAGAAACGGGTGTAATCATGGTTAATCGAATCAATGTGCGGCGTCTGGTTGACGCGGCGTGGCGCGGGATGGAAGCCGAACTTGCCAGAGAGAACGCCTCGGCTGAAGATGTGGTCAATGCCACGATTGCCATTGCGTCCGGAGGCATCAATTACGTGTGTACCGCTGCCTGCGGCGCGGCCCCCGAAGACCTCGCCCGGAACAAGGCGTCGGTACGGGACTCGCTCTACCACCTGTTGATGAATACCGCCGACGACAAGGTGAACTGACATGTTGAACTGGTTGAAATGTGCGTTTGGGTTCCACTGGCGCGAACCGTCTCGGCATAATGCCCAGTACGACATCTGCATCCACTGCAACAAGAAGTGGAGAGTCGTATGAGTTTCTGGGATTGGTTGTGGCGGCGCCCGTCGCCAGCCGTGGTCGGAACTGGCTCGCCGGTGCCAGTCACTCACGACATCCCGTTGCCGCGCATGGCGACCGCGAGTGCGGACACCCCCAGCGCCGCGGGTATTGCCTTGACCGAGAATGAAGAGGGTTGTGTGCTGACCGCCATGAAGGACGTGGATGGCGTCTATGTGCTGGGCTACGGCAACAAGATATTCGACGGCAAGCAAGTGGTTGCCGGTCAAACCTGCTCTGCCGTGGACGCTGACCTGAACTGTCGGGCGCACTCACAACAGTGTGCGACTGCCATCATTGCCGCCGTAAAGTTCGGACTCACGCAAGGACAGCTTGACGCGCTGACCGACTTCGTGTATAATGTAGGTCTCGGCGGTTTCCTGTCCTCTACCATCCTCAAGACACTCAACGCCCGCCAGTCCGTGTCGGAAGACATGTTCACCCGCTGGAACAAAATTACCAAGAACGGTGTGCACGTTGAGCTTCCGACACTGACGGCACGTCGGCGCCGAGAATACCAACTCTTTCTTTCGTAGGAGTCATCATGGGTCGTGAATCGAGAGTCACCCGGACAGAGAAGAAGTCTGCCCCGAGACTGGCCGGACGTGAAGTCAAAATCTGGACCACGGAAGAACTACGTACCGCGGTCGTTCACGGCAAATTCCCAGAAGCGAAACAACCCACCTTGGAGATATCATGAGCAAGAAACCTGATAGCAAGAAACAGGCGACGGTACATTTCCGCATCATGTTGGATGTCGGGATGAACTTCGGCGCCATGACGTTGGAAGACGCCTTGGCAAAGGCGAAGACGATGGACGTGACGGATGTAGTAGACCTGACCGACCTTGACTACAACGATGGCAGCATCGAAGTATCTGGGTTGTTCAATTAGGGAGAGTTCATTATGACGATAGCAGCAGACGGATTCATCGAAGCCGGCGGTCACGACCTCGGCATTCTCAACTTGCATCTGGTGTCCGGTGAAGACATCATCGGTCACGTTTTCGACAAGACCGACCTCGCGACAGGCGGCGAGTTCTACGTTGTCAAGAAGCCGGTCATTCCGAATATCGGGATGGACCGTGACAAGGACACCGGACAGCCGAAGTTTCACGTTGGTCTGTTGCCGCTGCGTCCGTATCTCGGCAACCTGCCGGAAGTCGAACTGCCAAAGGCATACGTCATGTTTCCTACCCGGGTCAACCCGCAGATGGAGAAGATGTACCTTGAGTTCACCACCGGCATCGTCATCGTCAGTCCGAGTGATGTGGGCAAAGTCACGCTGTGAAGCATACTGCGAAGCAAATTATCTTCCAAGAGACGCTTACCGCCGACCAGCAATACACCAACATCTGCACCATCGGTAACAAAATCATCGCCCGCGCGCGGACGACCGATGGGACTCCGGTGTACGCGGAACAGCACTACACCCCCACCTACTACATCCCGGTCGCGCCGTTGGAAGCCAAGAATGCCACACATTGTGGGTTCGACGGGACGCCGCTCATTCCCCATATGGTGGACTCCATCTGGGAAGCCAAGGAGTGGCGGGAGAGTCGAAAAGCCCCGGTCTATGGCGACATCCAGTGCGAGTACATGGCGCTGTCGGACACCTACGGCGCCCGGGACGTATCCTGGGACTTGGACCGGCTGTACGTCTGGGACATCGACATTGAAACGGACTCGGAAGGTGGCTTCGCGAAGCCGGAGAACCCATTTCAACCGGTTACCGCCATCACGGTCATTTGGCGGCACCTGGGCAAGATGGGCACCGTTGTGTACGGCACCGGGGACTACACGGTCAAGGGTGACGAGTTCTACGTCAAGTGCACGACCGAAGAAGAACTGCTCCTGCGGTTCCTTGACGACTTCCGAGCCGCTGGTGACTATCCGGACGTTGTGACCGGGTGGGATGTCCAGTTTTACGATATTCCGTATCTAGTTGAACGGATGAAGCTCCTGTTCACCGAAGAAATCTGGATTCGCGTGTCACCACTCAACCGCTTCGGCACTCGGAAGGTTGTGCGGTTCGGCAAATCCATACAAGTGGTGGACGTGAAGGGCATTGCCATTCTGGACTACAAGGAACTCTACCAGAAGTTCACCTACTCGCAGCAGGAATCGTACAAGCTGGACACCATCGCCCACATCGAACTCGGCCGACGCAAGACGACGTTCAAGGAAGTGGGCGCGTTGCGCCGACTCTATCGGGAAGACCACCAGAAGTTCATTGAGTACAACATGAACGACGTGAAGTTGGTGGATGAACTCGACCAGAAGTTGAAGCTGATTGAACTGGTGTGCGCGCTGGCGTATGGCGCGAAGTGCAACTTCGTAGACTGTTTCAAGCAAGTTCGGCTGTGGGACATCATGATTTACCACAAGCTGCGTGCAGACAAGAAGCAGATTCCGCCCCGACCGGAAGTCCATCAGGTGACTGACCAATACGAAGGCGCCCACGTCAAAGACCCGCTAGTTGGGCTACACAACTGGATTGCCTCGTTTGACGTAGCGTCCATGTATCCCCACATCATCCGTGAGTGGAACCTGTCACCGGAGTGCAAGTTCCCAGAGATGGTCACGGGCTTGACTGTTGATACCCTGCTGTCTAGTGCGGTAGACACATCGGACATCAAGGCGCGCGACCTGTGTATGGCGGCGAACGGCGTGCTCACCGACCGGCATCGCGAAGGCTTCATTCCGGAGATGTTGAAGTCGCTGTACGACGAACGTATCCGGTACAAGAAGCTGCAAGAGAAGGCGGACATCGACGCTGACGCCACGACAGACCCGGCACAGAAAAAGGAATTCAAGCGGCTGTCTCGCGGCTACGAGAACCAGCAGAAGGTCCGAAAGGTCAACCTCAACTCGGCGTACGGCGCGTTGGGTTCCTGCTACTTCCGGTACTACGACCGGGACTTGGCGGAAGCCGTCACCATCACCGGACAGTACATCATTCGGTTGGTGGCGCAGAACATCAACGACGAAATGAATAAGTGGTTCAAGACCGACCACGACTACATCATCGCATCCGACACTGACTCGGTGTACGTGCAAATGGAACGTGTGGTAAACGCTTTTCGGGCTTGCGCCATCAATGATGCACGGGGTATCGCCGCGGCAAACGGTCCACTGGTTTCGACCGCTCAGATTGTCAAGATGCTGCACAACTTTTGCGAGAAGAAGATTCAGCCGCTCATCAATCAGACCTTCGATGACATTGCCGACTATCTGAACGTCCACACGTCGTGCCTGTCGATGGTGCGTGACGTGATTGCCGACAAGGCGGTCTGGACCGCCAAGAAGCGGTACATCATCAACATGTGGGTGTCCGAAGGCAAGTGGTTCAAGGAGCCGAAGATTCTGGTGCACGGACTGGAATCCATCAAGTCGAGCACACCGGAAATCGTACGTGAGATGATTAAGACGGCATTCAAGTTGATGATGTCCGGCACACAGGAACAGGTGTGGAAGCACATCATTGATTCAGAGGCAAAGTTTCGCGCTGTCGGGTTTGAAGACATTGCCTTTCCGCGTAGCGTCAATGGCATTGACAAGTACGCCGACAAACTCAAAGGGTTACCGATTCAGGTTGCCGGAGCACTGGCATTCAACCGCGCCATCGACCGGACAAACCTGTCTGATATATACGAGAAGGTCCGTGATGGCGAGAAAATCAAGTTCGCCTATCTCACACAACCCAATCCATTTTTCTCTCACGTCATGGCGGCGCCACAGGGCTGTCCGCCAGAATGGGAGATTGAGAAGTGGTTGGACTACGACATGATGTTCAGCAAGACGTTCATTGAACCCCTGAGTGTGATTCTGACGTGTATGGGCTGGTCTACAAAGCATGAGGCATCGCTATGGTAAAGAAGAAATCAGTGAAGCAATCTGGCTCACTAAACCAATCACTCTCTGTCAGGACCGTGTTTGCCTGTCGGTGGTTCAACATCACGACCAGCACATCGCTGACGACGCGCCAGTTTCCCGGGCCACTCTGGTTGTTCGGTCTTCGACATGGACTCATCCTGAATTTCGGTCAGCACATCTACGCGGTCTATCGCGAAGAGAAGCTGGCGCATGCGCGGACTATCGGAAACTAGGATGGTCGGCGCATGGATGGAACCATGCGTGCTTGCTGGCACATCTGAGTACGGGGCGTGCGTCCAGTGTGGTGCGCCGTGGGAACGCATCATAGAAAAGGAAACCGTCCGACAACACGGCGGCACCCGGCCGATGAACAAAACACCACTGAATGTGGTGCGTGCTGGATGGCGCAACGGTGGACCGAAGTGCGAGACGGTCGGGTGGCGGGCCACCTGTAAATGTCGTGCAGACGTTCGACCGTGTGTGGTGCTCAATCCCTATGTTGAATATCGAAGAGAAGGTCAGTCTATGAAGATGTTCCAAGTGATTCAAGGTGACGTGCGCGAGAAACTGAAGACGCTGCCGGACAAGAGTGTTCAGTGCTGCGTCACGTCGCCGCCGTACTTCGGACTCCGTGACTACGGCACCGCGGAATCGAAGTGGAAGGGTGGTGATGTCGCCTGCGACCACATCCGTATTCAAGGCGGTCGCAACCCTGAAACATCATCCAAGCAACTCACCAATCAGGGCACACTCGATACCCAGTACACGGACATCTGTAAGAAGTGCGGTGCTGAGCGTATTGCGTTGTGGGAAGGCGGTAACGACCCGGACTGCGACCATCTCCGCGTCAACGACCAGCGGGTCGGCGTCAAGCAAGTCTCCAACCACGGCACCAACCAACTCGGCTACGGGTCGGTGTGCGGCAAGTGTGGGGCGAAACGTAAGGATGCCCAAATTGGGTTGGAACCTACCCCATCTGAGTATGTCGAGAATTTGGTTCAGGTGTTTCGTGAAGTCAAGCGCGTGCTCCGCGACGACGGCACACTCTGGTTGAATTTGGGCGATTCGTACTGTTCCTCATCGGGTGGGTCGCACGCCGGCCGCGACGATAATCAACTGGGTGTTGGTCATCGTGTGTGGCGTGAAGGGTCTGGTCGTGCCGATGGTATCATAGACCCGCGTCGTCAACGCAACCGGAAT
>CAAGKR010426972.1_pt1 | contig 18765 bp, 14 predicted proteins | sample 2556971 | NCBI WGS metagenome assembly CAAGKR01 (sample SAMEA5207829, study PRJEB30636) | soil metagenome | biome: forest; feature: boreal; material: soil | place: USA | collected 2011-09 | depth 1 m | reverse complement strand
CGTTGGAGTTGATGATGGTAGAAATGCGTCCCAAACATCGTTATGCCACCATTTCCTTTCGACGTGCCCACTGTAATTTGTGTGACTGGCGCATCTTTTCAATAGACTCTGGGGTGTGTTTTGTCGTATGGCTTGCCTTACCACGTTTACATTGCCGCATTTTCTCTCGTTCTTCCGTGGTCTGATTTGCGAATCGTGCAAGTTGAGATAGGCTCATTTTCTGTCGGGCTTCGGGTGAATGCTTGTGCCCTAGATTCGGCTTTCGTCCTGTAAGATTTCCGCTACCGGGTCGTGGTCCGCCGTATCCGCCAACACAAGCATTATATGTATCGTTCCGGCCGACTAATTCGGCCGTCACCAACTGACGTTCGTACGCGAACATTTCTTCCCGAGTTGAGCATTCCTGAAGAATGGTTTTCTCAAAGGAGTTGCGGCCATACTTTTGAATGGCTCGTTTGACAAGCCGTCCTGAACCCATATAGCCATCGTCCGGCACACCTTCGTGTGCGCCGATATAGAACTTCCCGTTCAACGTATTGGTGACGCGATAGACAAGGAACATTACGTGTACCGTGGGTTACTACGCGGCTGCACGACAGACGGTTTCGTCTCGTCCAGATACGCGTTATCGCTAATCGGGTCAGATGTGGGTGCCGTATCCGGTTCCGCTTGCGGGGCGTAGTGGGCACTGCTGCTGACGCCGGTGACTTCCACGACACTGGCAAACGCGCCGGTGATGTTCTGGACAGACAACACCTTCGTGCTGCCGCTCCACGCAACCACCGTGCCGGTCGCCATTGCCAGCAAGAAGGAATCGCCCTGATAGACCGTCTCACCCACCGTGTACGTGCCCGAGCCCGAGCCCGCACCCATCGTGATGTCGAGTGTGTAGGCACCAGCCGACGCCAAGTCGTCAATGTCGGCCCGACCCGTCTCGACCCGTTCGTGACTGTAGTTCATCATTTCACAACGGAGTTCAAAGGTGTAAAGGGCACCCAACTGGAACAACTGTTCCTTGTTCTCCACAAAGCGAATTTCAAACAGGTACCGGTTGGTTGGTGTGAACTGGATGAAGATGATATCGTTCTCGCGGGGACGGGAGAGTGTCGGCTCCACCGTCGCGAAGCGGCTGGCGGCCACCAAGAAGGTCGCTTGGTCTTCAATGATGAGCCCAAACTTACTGAACACTTCAGATGACCCGGCGAAGGATACCTTGTCCTTCAGGTACAGTTCGATTTCGCTGGCGTGCGGATAGCGAGCCAACGGGTCTTCATAAAAAAGTTTATCTATTGCAACATCTTCGCGCCGCAGGTAGTACGCACTATGTCCGTAAATTTGAATCGACTCGACAATCAGGTCGTTAAGGAGTGACTGTTCCGTGGCGAACGTGACAGTATTAAAGTAGGGGTTCACGGGCATTAGGATTTCGCAGCCAAATAACGATGACGCGCCTCACTAAGTTTCTGACGGTGTTTCAAAGAAAGTGGTCGCCCTTTATTTGCCGCTCTCTGTTTTTCTTTGGTTTCCGGTGAATGGTGTTTACCCAAAAACCCAAAAGTTCCGGGACTTCCCAAACGGGCCAACCGCATTTTTGGATAATGTTCTGCCGACATTGAATGTTTACCGCTGGCGTTTTGGTTTCCTTTGGCTGCACCCAAACTATAAGGATGTTTTATTTGGTTAGACAACATCAACCAAGCACATTTATCCTGCCAACGACCGTATTGCTCCCACAACAGACGATGGGCTTCAGCGTGGTCGGGCACGGACAACAAAACCACATTGTCTGCTGCGTAGGTGCCGCCCATATGGCCCGGGAGAATGCGGTGTTTATGTAGCATCGGTATATTTCCCTTGACAACTTTCCAGTTCTGTGATATACTCTGAGTGTGCGCGAGGATGAGGTACTAGAGTACTAGGGCGTTACCCGGTGATGAAGTCGATAGGCAACTGGTACGTCGTCTGCAACTGAAGTTCCAAATCTTTGATTTCAAGAATGGCTTCATCGAACATCGTTTTGCCATCCAACATGACCCCACCCGGCAGCGCAATCCCGATGTACTTCTTCAAATTGGATGCCCACTGCTTTTTGATGAGCGATGTGGTATAGTCCTGCAACCAGCGGTCTGACCAGACCAACGGATAGTCATCGGGGTTGAGTGCCTGCATCGCTTCAATGATGAGGAACTGACCCGGATAAAAGGTGGAATACCAGTTGACATCGATGGAGATACGACCTTGATGGCGTTCGAACCGGGTACCCGGACGGCCGCGGAACATGTCGTTCAAGAGTGTCTGGTACGTCCGACCGATATAGTACGGAATGATGGACGTACTGGTAAAGTTCGACATCAGGGACATGTTGAACTGACTCTGTGGGTCGAACAGAATGTCCGCGGTGAACCGGCTGTCAAACGGGGCAAACATCCGGGTGATGGCAATCACACTCGGGTCGAGCGTCACATACTTGTTGTCCATGTCGCCCTTGACAATGGCGGTGAACGACGCATTACTGGTCTCGATGGTCGCGGTGAAGCCCGACTGCTTGCCTTGGACCACTTCGCCGTCTTCGAAGGAGCCCCACGCGGTGTTACCGCCCGGAACCGGTGGGTGAGAGTCAGTCGGCGCCGCCTGTGAGGTCGTGAACATCACAATGGCGTTGGCATAGCCTTGTGGGTTGGACAGCACGACCGTCCCGAAGGCGTTGCTGGTCAACCCTTGGAGGTTTTCGTTGTTGGCAAAGCCGGTTGCCGCGCTGGTGAACCGCATGAGCGTGCCGGTGATTTCGTGCTTGATGAATGTCTTGGCGACGGCATCCATATGGAACTGCTGGTACTTGTAGATGGCTTGGTCGATGCGGTCTTCGACTTGGGCGTCTGAGACGTTGATTTGGAGCACACCATCACCCAGCGTCCGGAGACAGAAGGCTTTGAAGGTGTCGCGGGTGTTTGGAATTGCCATTAGGTGGCCCAGAGGTTCGTGCCAACCGGCAACACGAGCCGGCCGGCCGTGGTATCACACCGGACTTGTCCGTTGGCAAAGAGGCGCGAGCCGTTGACAATGACATTTGCAGAGAGTGTCGCGATGCCTGTCACCTGCAACGTGGAGGCAATGTTGGCGAAGCCACCAAAGGTCGCGTTACCGGTGTGCGTCGAGAGTCCGGCCACGTTAACAAAGCCACCAAAGGTCGCATTGCCTGTGTGCGTTGAGAGGCCGGCGACGTTGACAAATCCGGCCATCGTGACATTGCCGGTGAGTGTCGTCAGTCCGGCAACCGCCAGGGTGGATGAGACATTGAGCCAACCGGTAACGTTGGTATTGCCGAGTTGACTATTGCCTGTGACTTGCAACGTCGTGGCAACGTTGACGAATCCGGAGAACACGCCGTTGATGAAACTGGCGCTGCCGCTGGCGGGCGGTGAGAGGACACGCCATTGATGGTTGGTAGAACTCCAAATGACGCCGACCGCAGACCCGGGTGAGATGTCTACTTGCGTGTCGCCGGGCGTCTTGAATTGGTTGTTGGTCTGTGACGACGTGTTGGCGCTGGCGAAGGACACCTTGTAGGTGGCCGAGAGGTTCTGAATGTAGAGGAGTCGAGCCCCGACGGTAATGCCGGCGGGCGCGGCGAGCCCTGTCAGGACTGTGTCGATGCCGGGTGACAGGTTCCAGACTTCGGCCGCATCGCCGCCTGTGGGCACGTAGTCGTCGTACTGCGGGTTGGACAGCGCCGCGGGGACCGCCAGCGCGCCGGCAGCGCCATAGAGTGTTTGCCGGGTGACGAGCGCACCATTGGCGACCATCGTGCCAGTGACGAGGACGTTACCGGTCTGGGTCAGGTCCGCGGTGATGAAGACATTCGCGTTCGCGGTAATGGGCTGCAAGAACGTTGCCGCCCCATTGATGCTGATGGCGCTGTTGACGACGGTGCCGTTGATGGGTTGAATGAGCAGCGTGCCACAGGCGAAGTTCCAGACGTTGCAGTTCGATGTGATGACGACGTTTGCGGTGAAAGTGGTATTGCCCCGGAGGTCTACCTTCGTGCTATTGGCGCTGAAGGTGTTGACGACCAACAGCGAGCCATTGACGGAGAACGCACCATTCGCGACCACGCCATCGACTAGCGCGCCCGAGTTCATTTTGGCAATGATTTCGTTGGTTTTGTTGAACCAATCACGGAAGGTGTTGGTGAGGCTAATGACGGCAATGGACATAGGTACTCGGTATTTAGCTGGCTGTCAGAATTCCCACCGAAACACCGGGCGTCTTCTGAAGCATACGGAAATTCTGAAGCCCAAGACGTGCGGTCAGTGTCTCAAGCGGTTCGTCCTTCAGCGTATCCTCATACCCGTAGATGACCATCTGCCCGCCACCGTGAATGACCCGGGCGCAGTCGTCCGCGGACATCTCAAGTAGTCGTTGCACACTGATGACCGTGGCATCCGGTTTCCACGGGAGCCAGTCACCTGACTCAATTGTACCGGTCATCCATTTTCCACACATGGGTGGAATGTGGGCGATAGCCGCGGCATTCGTGTCAATACCACCGATTTTCAAGTCGGGTCTCTGACTAGTTAGCCGCCGCAGGAGCAAGCCATTTCCACACCCAAGGTCACAGACACGAGCGCCTTTAGGGAGTTCTTCGGCCAACGACGCGATGAGGACGGCGTGTGCTGATAACATTGCCGTGGGCCCCGAGTAGCCGTTATCGGTCCACAACCACGATTCCGGTTTGTTGTAGACCCCGGGTTTCTCAAACGCGTCGAGTGTAGGCGTCCAATCCGACCGGGTGGAAATCTTCAATGCCGGGGTGGTGATGACCGCGATACCAAACAACCGGCTCCACGACACGGGCCACTGAAGGACTTCTTGTATCACCAACACATCATCTTTGTTGCCGTATTTGATGCCGATATCCGCGAACTGTTGCGCGATTTTTCCGGATGCAGCACAATGGTACGAGCAGGGCATGTGCGGGGTGAGACGAATCCCCATCCACCGGAGCAACGTGTGGACGTGTGGCGTCGTCTGTGACACGGCTTGGGTGTTCTGCCACTGTTCCCAGGTGTTATCGACCTGTCCGGCACCCCAGGTCTTCGCGAAGGCGTCTTGGCAGCAGGTCGGATACCCCAGCATGGCCCCCATGCGTTCATCGAGCGAATATTTCGTGTTGAAAATTTCGGGAAGATGTTCGGGTTTGGTGATGACACACCGATAATCGAACGGCTGTCCGGGTCGAACGGACTCAGCGGTTGATGTGTACTGCACACAACTACCTGTCATCCCAGTCGGCACGACCACCAATCCAAATTGATGTGCCCATTCCGTGGTTGCCACGAGGTCGGTCGCGGAGATTTGTGCCCAACACGCGGGACGAATGTCGTCAACGACCGCATAGCGTTCCCATTGGATGAACGCTCGACTGGCTTGGCTCAAGAGTGGTGCCCACCATTCACGTTCTGCGGAACTGGCCCATGACCAACGGGTCCAATCAGGGAGCACAGGTGTTTCTACTGAATCATCATGATTACGCATCGGTGTGGTCTCCATGCCAACCGCCGGGTACTTTGACCCGACCAAGTGCGGTAAATTTTTGATAGTCACTCGCGAGTTGTGTGAGTGATATCGGTTGTTGGTGTGTTGCCCAGAGTTCATACATTGATTCTTCAAGTTGTTTCCGGTGTGTCCAATCAGAGAGGGGCACTTTTCCAACAAGTCGGAGCCGGCGCGCCCCTTCGGCAAACAACTTTTTCCATGTGAGACAATAGTGTGAGTGCATGCGCCAGTCTGCCCGCGTCCCATCTTTGCCTTCGCCCGGGCACTGGCCCATACACATGAGCCAATACTCACAGTCCTTACATCCACCAAATTCTTGCGGTGTCACATAGAGTGCGAGTTGCCGTTCATGGTGTCGCGCGCCTTGATGACCCAACAGAGGAGCATTGTATCCAGCACCTTCAGCCGGAAGCCAGCGGGTGTTGTCTTTGAAGGTCCGTGCGCACATACTCGGCGTGCCGTTGTTGTCCACACTTTGTACGGCGGCGGTGTTGAGTGGGTCGCAGGCGTGCCAGTGGCATTGCGCCGTACTATCATCCCCTTCAAGGAGTTTCAATACCTCATCAAACTTGTTGAACCGGAGTTGGGTGAGTGAGCCTTGGAGGTTCCAGAGGTCAATCAACCGGTCGGACAGTTCTTCTTGAGGAAGATAGAGGGTGTCGGCTCGGTCGTCCAGTTCCATGACGTGAGGGTTGACATATTTGATACCCATCGCATCAAGGTCTTTGAGCCACGCCACGAATTTCGGAAACCGTTCGACGGAACAGTTGCCGGAGTGCAGTGTGAGAATGATGCTAGGAAGGAGATGGGACTTTCCCTTGGTCTTTGACAGCGCACAGAGTTTTTTGATGGTGTCGTGCGTCCGTGCCGTCATCTGTCTGGTTGCCTCATCGGTACCCGCCCAACGGGAATTATTGAGTTCATCCGGACCATCCAGCGACAACCCTACATTCGTTTTGTATTTCTCAAAGAGTGCAATGTGGGCATCTGTAATCAACGTGCCGTTGGTTTGAATGCCGGTGCTGCCCCATTTGTCGAACCCTTTTTTGAGGAGTTCTTCAATCAGGTCGATAGGGAGAATGAGGGCTTCGCCACCAAACAGACTCCACTTGGCCGGGAGTTTGTCAATCGCCGCCAACACCGCTTCACGGTTGTAGCGTTGTGACGCCGCGGAGTTTCCGTTTCGCAGTGGGGCTTCGTAACAGTACGTGCACTTCAAATTACAGGCAATGCCGACCGGGAGAACTTCACAACTCATTATTTTTCTTTCCTTGTGGTTTAGTTAGATACCCAGTGACGTGGGTTGGTCCGTGTGAGTATCGACGTGCGCGACATCCGTATGGGTATTGACGGCGGCGACATCGGTGTGTGCGGTGTCGGAGTGCGTATCCGTATGGGTATCAATGTGCGCCACATCACTATGGGAGTCCGTGTGGGAGTCCGTGTGGGTATTGACCGCGGCCACATCGCTGTGGTTGTCGCCGTGGGCATCACCGTGCGCGTCTCCGTATGCTACGTCATTGTGCGCTATGTCATCATACGTGTCCGTGTGCTCAAAGATGTCGTCTGTGTGAGACACGTCCCCGTGTATGTCTGTGTGGACAGCGTCTCCGTGCGCCGGCTCGTTGTCGCTGTGCGTGTCTTGGTGACTGTCATTGTGGAAATCGGTGTGCGCTACGTCACCGTGCGCTACGTCACCGTGCGCCACATCACTGTGTGCATCGGTATGCGCAGTATCGGCGTGCGCCACGTCACCGTGGGTATCGACGTGCGCTACGTCACTGTGCGCTACGTCACCGTGCGCGACATCGGAGTGCGCCACATCACTATGGGTATCGGTGTGCGCCGCCATTTCAAGGTTGGCATTCCCAATGCTATGTAGCGAATAGTTGTTCGCCGCCGTGGTTTCAATCCACGCCGACCCCATGATGGCGCCGGCCCGGGTTGCGCCGGCGTCCGCGGCAACTTGGCGTTGGTGGAGGGCGTTGTCGATGTACCGAATGGTGCTGTCCGCAGCGGACACCCACACACTGCCATAGACACTACCGGCAGCGGCGCCCAGGTCGGTGCCCGTGAAGTACCATTCGGCGGCATTCTTGTCTACGTAATGGAGGGTTGTTAAGTCTACCCACAAACTCCCAGCAATCTTCGCCATATCTGAACTTAGTTAGGTTACTGTCCTGTGACGACTTTCATTGAACGCTGCACGCCTTGGATGAGTGTATCGGGCGCATGGAGTCGTTGGAGTGTGTGAATCTGTGCCGTGTAGGCACCCCGTTCATCCGCCCCATTTTGGACGTGCCACGCTTCGTGCGCAATGATGCTGGCGAGCTTGATGATGGCATCCCGGTTGCCCCGCTGTGCGGCTTGATACACGTCAGAATGCGTGTTGATATAGACATGGTCGTCGTCTTCAAAATGGAACCCTTCCGTATTCGAATGGACTTGTGGCGGGAGTTTTTGGAGTTCAACCACTTCCACATTGGCCAGGTCAGGGTTTGTTTGACGCAATAGGGTCATCGCATCGGTCATGAGACCGGACAGGGACATTGCGGCGACGAGTAGAAATGCCGCCAACGATTCATCCAGTTGGTCGCGCTCGCCGGAAAATTGAAGGAACGTCTGCATTTAGGTCGCCCAGAGGTTCGTGCCGACTGGCAGGACCAATCGCCCATTTGTCGTGTCACACCGGAGTTGTCCGTTAGCGAAGTGCCGAGCGCCATTGACGGTGACATTCCCTGTCAGGGTCGTGTTGGCATCTACCGTCAGTGCACCGACAAGGTGACTGGTAGTGCCGACGTTGAGGCTGGCAGCGATGTTGGCGAAGCCTGAGAACGTGACATTCCCTGTCAAGGTCGAAAGTCCGGCAACGTTGACGAAGCCGCCGAAGGTCGCGTTGCCTGTCTGTTGTGAGATGCCCGCGACGTTCAAGGTCTGCGCGACGTTCGCAAAGCCCGACAGCGTGACATTCCCCGTGAGTGTAGAGAGCCCAGCAACCTGCAGGGTCGGCAGTACCACATAGTTTGGCACCAACCACCATTGCACCCCGTCACTGGCGACCGTGACACTTTGTCCTTTGGGTGTGGGTGGCAACAGGTAGGTGTTGGCGGTTTCAATGAGGGACGTGTTGCCGGTGTCCAGCGTGACATTCGCCGTGCCAATGTTCTTGAGATGCAGCACCTTGCCAAAGTTGCCGGTTGCTCCAAAAATGGTGAGCACGAGTGCGGTCGCGGCATTCGCAAACACAATCGAATCCGTCACCAACAGCGCGGCGTTGGCGGTGAGGAGTCGAACCGGTTCCGTTTGAAAGGTCAGTGGCATGTCTGGTTATTTATCTAAAGACAAAGCCGCCGTTGCCCGTGCCGCCTTGTGTGCTTTCACGACATCAGGTGTCCACAGCGCCTTAGCCACCTTGGTCACCTTCGCATCCTGTCCGGTGAGGTCATCACCCGGTGCCAGAACGTGCCGGTGATACGTCTTGGCGATTTCCACGCCGTCTTTGAGCACTTTGTCGGCTCGGCGGACTTGAATCTGAAAATTCTCCAGTACCTCAATCTTGTCAATCACACTTACTTCTGTTATCATTTACTTACTCCTATGCGGCTTGTTTACTACACCGGCGATTGGCTTGCTGCTGCTTGGCAGTCGCCCACCGACAGTTATTTGGTTCGTAGTTTCCGTTGTTGTCCGGAAACCGGTCAATAGACATTCCGGCAGGTCGTTCGCCCATATCTTCTAAAAACATTTCAAACGATTGCCAGCGGTCGCAGACATCGATGCATCTACCACCGTAATTCTGATATTTCGGATAGTTGGTGTTTGAGCACCGCTGCCACATCGATTGCCACGACTTATACTCACGACTTGCTCTGCCGCCTCTCATGTGTCCGTGCGAGAGTTTGAGATGTGCCGCCCATTCTTTCCGAATACACCCACAACTTCGCACGTTGTTGGCACGCAAGTCTCCGCCTGTAACCACTTTCTCGTTACCACACTCACATCGGCACAGCCAGAAAGCGCCGGTGTTTGACGTTGGTGGAAAGGCACGGCAGATAACCGCTAATTTCCCAAACGACTGACCCGTCATATCAACGAATATACCCATAGAAACTCCTAGTTAGAATGCCCGCTGTTGTCTATCACACTCAATTCTTGGATTGCCATTGCTTTACTCCTTCTATCCCGCCTGATAACAACCATTCAAGTAAAAGGTTTTCCCACTCAGGGCATTGTTTTGACATTGAGCACCTAACACGAAGGGATAGATGGTGTTGATACCATTGAACCATATTTGTAAATTAGCCAGCGTCGTATTTGGAATAGGTATATAGGAAGTTACACCTGCCGGTGCAAATGGTAATCCGCCCATAACTGACCAAGCGGTATTTACTGTGCTCGGATATGTAATCGCCGCGGTCACCCATACCATCCCACCGATTTTGATATAACGACAAGAGTAAGTGATGCCCAATGCCGCACCACTTTGGTCGGATACCGTCCACGACCCTTCCTCATAGTCATCAAGGGTGTTCGCATCACTTGAGGGATTCTGAGTCGCAGGGAATTTGAGTTGTCCAGTTGGCAGAGAAACTACACCGTCTGTGTCGATGGCGAACGGGTTTGTCCACGTCCCATCAGCGATTTTGCGGTGTATCACCTGCCACGGTCCAACCGCGGTAAACGAGCCGTTCCACCATTCATACCCAGCTTCAGCATTGTTGATGAAGAAGTGTCCCGGTGAGATGAACGACCTGCCGGTCAGGTCGCCGGCAACTTGCAGCGTACCGGCAATGTTCGCAAAGCCGGACATCGTGACGTTGCCGTTCCACGTCTTGTCGCCCGCCAAGGTTTGTGCGACGGTGGAGATGAGACCATTGGCGGTCGTGTTCGCCACGACTGGTACACCTGAGAACCCGGAAATGCCGGACCACCCAGAAATGCCTGACCAACCCGAATAACCCGAATAGCCGGAGAGTCCTAACCCCGAGTAGCCGGAAATGCCGGACCCAGAGTAGCCGGACATACCCGACCACCCTGAGTAGCCGGAATAACCAGAGACACCGGAGCCTGAGTAGCCGGAAATGCCTGACCAACCCGATGGACCTGAGTATCCTGAGTAGCCGGAGATGCCGGACCAACCCGAATAGCCTGAGTAACCCGAGTACCCGGAGATGCCCGACCCGGAATACCCGGACACACCCGAACCCGAGTAGCCAGAGATACCCGACCACCCTGAGTATCCAGAGATACCCGACCAGCCAGAGTAGCCGGAGTACCCGGATGTTCCTGCGGTGACGCCAGAAAATCCGGCATCAAGACACACACCATAGAACGACATGCCCGAATACGGGGCCGACGCAAAGGTGATGGTGTTTCCGCTGACGGTGAACGCGACGTTCGGTTCTTGGAAAATGCCATCCAAACTGATGAACAAATTTTCGTTGAGCGCCGGAGCGACGGACAGTGTGAAGACCGTTTGTGCCCCGGTAAATGCCGCGGCAATGGTGTCAATTTTCCGGAACGCTCCGGCCGTGCCTGAGAAGCCAGACTGACCCGAGTACCCGGAGATGCCTGACCAGCCTGATGGTCCTGAGTAGCCAGAGTAGCCAGAGATGCCCGAGTAGCCAGAGAGTCCCAACCCTGAGTAGCCAGAGATGCCGGACCCTGAGTAGCCTGAAATGCCGGACCAACCCGAAATGCCAGACCAACCAGACGGACCAGAGTACCCTGATGGTCCGGAGTAGCCGGAGATGCCGGACCAGCCGGACGGACCGGAGTAGCCGGAGTATCCCGAGTACCCGGAGATGCCTGACCCAGAGATGCCGGACCACCCAGACGGGCCTGAGTAACCGGAGTAGCCGGAGTAGCCGGAGTAGCCGGAGAGTCCCAACCCTGAGTAGCCGGAGATGCCGGACCAACCGGACACACCTGAACCTGAGTAGCCGGAGATGCCCGACCATCCTGAATAGCCGGACCGGCCGGACCACCCGGAGATGCCTGACCACCCGGACGGACCCGAGTATCCAGAGTACCCGGACACACCAGTGGCATCAGCCGCGATAGTGATGGTTTTGGTTTCCGCGTTGGCGGTGATGATGACGTTCGTGCCCGCTTCAAACGTCAACGCTAGAATGTCCGACACGCGCGACACAAGGTCGGCAATGCCGTTTGCCACACTGATAGTATTTGGAATGAGCGGGAGTGCCATTAGAGGTATTTAGCCAGTCGGGTCAAAGTGGCGTATCTGAGCGAGTGCCGCGTCGGCCGACACAAAGGCGTCGGCGTTGTACGGTTGTTGTTCCCAGATGCCAAAGGGCTGTGCCCGCAGATACGAGCGGTCTTTCAAGAGGTTCAGGTTGTCTGGATAGCCGTAAATCAGTGGGTCGGACACGGACCACAACACCACACCGGGTTTGTGGAGATGGAATGCCAAATGCGGGAGAAAACTATCAACGGCAATCCACAACGAACACGTCTGTACCAACGCACTGATGTCTTTGAGGGACAGGTGCATCCGGAAATCACTGACCAGCGCGTCTTCACCGGCAACCCCGATTTGCACAACCGAGTCGTGTAGTCCTGCAAGGAGTGCGGGCCAATAGGGATAGTTCTTGGCGTTGCGTCCGCCGTTGCGAAGTTTCTGTGCGTAGGGATGGATGAGTATCACAGGTACATCCCCCGGAAGGCGTCTCGGAGCGAGCCCGTCCAGTTGCGTTCCGCCATCCATTCGTAGATGTTGCCCGGCGCCGCGTCCACATTATCGTGGTGGATGACGATGACCTGTGGGTCGTCCTCAAACACTTCCGGATATGCCGCACTGAGCACAATGAGCCGGTATTTCTGTTTCAACTCCGGGAGAATGTTCTTGAACGCCAAGCAATCACCCAGTCCGACTGACAACCGAATGAATTTCACCCCCCATTCGTTCGCACAAATTTGCATGAACTCTTGCTGGTCCCACGCATACGCCCACTGCAAGCCGACATTCCGTGTGCCACCGGCGGGCGCTTTGAAGTGGTGGGTATGAATCGTGGTGTCGGCAATCAACTGATAGCCCGCCCGCTTCAGTCGGTGGGTGAAGATGGTCTCTTCATGAAACGCTGCCGGACTCATGTTCAGTTTGTAGTGGACGATGCCGGGACGGTACAGGAACGACGAATAGAGGAAGTCCACGTCGGGGAACACGCCGTGGTCCGGCGCCCACTGGACATTGCCCTTGTGAAAGAAGTCCTTGAGCGTGCTGGTGCCGCCGTCCAATACCAAGCGGGTGACTTCATACACGGCGCCGCCGACGGCCCCAACCTTTGTGTCGTGCATGTACGCGAGCAACCGTGCCAACACATCCGGTTCGGCGGCACAATCGTCATCAAGACGCCAAACGAAGTCGTAGCCCGTCAGCAGGTTCGATGTCTCATGCGAGAGATGTTGCCCCTGCCCCGGCATGAACATGACTTCCCATTCAATACCGTGGGCATGCAACAGCGGCAGAATGTATCGGCCGACCGGATGCTCGCGGATGTCGATGCGTTCGTGGTCGGCACTGTCGTCATAGATGATGACGGTATCTGGTGGAGTCGTTTGAAAGGCGATGCTTTGGAGACAGTTCATCAACACATCGTAGCGATTCCGTGTCGGGACGGCACACACAATACGTTGGCGAGCCGGATAGGTGTGTCCGCGTTGCCACAGCATCAGCAACAGGTTGGCGGGGTTGGTGAGGTCCGGCCGGTTGCTGAGTGTCCCGGTGCCGTGCACGTATTGGTAGGTGAAGTCCGGAAAATCCGACTCGCGGAGTCCGTGCAGCACATGATGTTTGCCCCAGAATCCCGGTGGTTCGCGAAATGGAGTAGAGATGATGAGGGTGTCGCAGCGTTGCTTGAGGGCTTGGGCGAGTGCCTTCCCGTTCGGCAAGTGCTCCAAGATTTCAAACGCGATAATCACATCGTAATGGGCGGTGGTCGTTGCCAGAAATTCATCGATGGTGGCGCAGATGAACTGATGGTGCGGGCTGCCGAACTTCTCTGTTGCATAGCGGATGATGTCCGCACTGTAGTCCACCCCGGTATACTCGACGGTGTCGCTGAAAAACCGGGTACCAAACCCAGAGGAACATCCAAATTCAAGGACGCGCGACCCGGAGGATACGGCGGCGGCGGCAAATTGGTAGCGGGTAATTTCCCGGGCATACTCAGCCGGGTCCATCGGTTCGTGCCCGATGACGGTGCGTTCATAGGCGTTCCCGTAAGTCACTTGGTCGGCGGTCATGATGAACCTTTCTAGCGATGGAGGAGTTGATGAACCAGTGTGCGAAGCTCCGACATTTCTGTCCGAAGGATATGCAGTTGCTGTTGCGCCGCGTCCCGTTTGAGGACACCGGCCCGGTGGCGGGCCAATGCCGCCCGGTCCGTTTGCAGGAGCGCCCGGTTCTTGGTATCCCGAATGTAGGACTTGTCTTCGGTTTGGACGAAGTCGGGAATGTTAGGTGTCAAGAGCAATCGCCCGGAAGTTCGCGAGACGGGGCACGTCCACCGTGTCGTTGGAGGCGATGACCACCTTGATGGCAAACACCTTGAACTTGTCCGTCGTATCGCCGGCCGCGTCGAGCGCCCGGTTGTTCGGCGTGTTGAAGTTGAATTCCTTGAAGTTGAAGTATCCCGTCGAAATGGTACTTTCAGGTGTCGTCATGACCATCGGACGCCAGTTCTGGTCTTGGAACCGTGCCGTATCGTTGTCGCCCGGCAAGACGGCGTAGTAGACGTAGAAATGACTTCCTAGCGGTCGGACGGCGTCAAAGGTCACTTGTATGTCCCGGGCGTCGAAACCGTCTGCCAGCGTCACTGGGCGCGTCACATAGCGTGTCAGGCCGATGCCACCGGTTGGGTTGAGTTCGGAGTTGTAACCAAGAATACCGGAGACTTGCCCAACGGTATAATCACCACCCGGGGCGTCCGGCGCCGGAACTGTGAGGACTGGTGTCCCGGTGTACCCTGAGCCATTCGCGGAGAGTTGGACGCCGCTGATTTTGCCGTTTCGGGCGACCATCACGGTACCGACGGCATCCGAGCCGTTCCCGACCGTAATGGTGAGGGCGACGTTGCCAGTGCCGTCTTTGGCGCTGTAGGTCCAATAGGTGTTTGCCGCCCGACTGACTGACACGTTGGCGGTCGCCAAGAACTGACTACTATTGGTGACACTAGCGACGACGATTTCAAGGTTGCCGCCCACAACGACCGTGTCGCCCGTTTGCAAGGTGGCCACAAAGTTGGCGGTGGCCAAGTTGCCGGTGACGATGAGACTGCCGCCGGTCGTGTTGAGTGTGCCGGCTTGCAGGTTGGCGAGATAGCCCGCGCCCGGGTTGACCACGACGACACCCGTGTTCGCCAAGTCCATGTTGTTGATGAGATGGCGCAGACACAGCACATTGATTTTCTGCAAGTCAATGTAGGGCGCGACATCAGGGCTCGTGGTCGTCAAGGTGCAGAGGGCATCAATGGTATTCGCCGCAGGGATAGTCGGACCGGTGAACGGAAGTGGCCGAGGCACAGACCCACCGTAACCTTGCAGCATCGACCGTGCCGACACCAAGGACCATGTGTTGGGTTCAACGTCGTAGCGGACGGCAATTTGTCCGGTCAAGTCTACCGTTGTCTGGTTCATCGGCTTGACATCGAACTGATAGCTGGTGGCGGTCACGTCACCGAAGGTCACGTCGTGCGGGTAGAACTCATAGCTGTCAAAGGACGCATTCGCATCTGGCGCTACACCGCGGGCCACAAGGATGCCGGTTTGCGGCGACGTGGTATTCGCCGTCCAGAGTGCCCGGTTGATACGGAACATCAAGTCTTCGAAGGGCGACTCGGTCCACGCGGACGCGTTCTGACTCTTGAAGAAGCTGCCCGCGTACGGCTGTTTCGCGACCTTCGCATCGGACCCGATGATGGTGTTGCCGATTTCTGCGGTGTAGACGGTGTAGAGGTCAGAGTCTGACCGAAGGACGATAGCGTATTCCTGACCCGGCATCAGGTGTACCGGGGCGGGCAACGTGAAGGTCGTCACCGTCGCTGGGGTATCGAACGATGGCGCATCAGAGATGTTGACCGCATCCGGACGAAGCGACACTTGCGCCCGGCTCCCGGCAGAGACACACGGCACCAACTGGTTCGATGACGGATAGCCGTTGACCACCGGACGCAGTTCAAGGATGACGGGGATGTCGTCGGTCGGCTTGCTCTTGAAACAGAAGTCCAGTGAGGTCACCATCACGCCTTGTGGGAACGCGACCGCGTCCACCAAGAAGGTTTCTGCCAGCGGGTCCACATACTGTGCCGAGAAATTTTGCACGGTCGTATCAATAACCGTCTTCGTTTCGGTCTGTGGCCCACCGCGCACCAAGCCGAGTGACCGGCTGGACACACTGACATCCTGCTGGGTGTAGCTAATGCCTGACGCGACATAACTCGTTTCAGCCGTGGACGAGGCGTCGGCCACCGTGTTGTTTGCGGAGTCTGTCAACCGGAACAACCGGGTCCCCACGGCAAACACCGCATTGGGGATGTGGAAGACGCCTGCCAAGGTGCCGGCGCGACCCGAAGTCACGGCATCATTCGCAATGAAGCCATCGGACGCGGGCACTCCGACACTGTAGATGGTGGTACCATCAATGGCGAGAATACTGCTGTCAAGAATAGCGGTCTGAAGGGTGGCGTTGTAACTGACCACGTTGGCACGACTGCCCGCACCTGCGCCGGCAACGAAGTAGATAGTGGTGCCCGGTGTCGCGACCGCGCTGTTGGTGATGTCCGTATCAAAGCGCAGCGCCGCCGTGCCGCCGTTGTAACTCCGGACCAGACCTGAGCGGCACACGGCCCCTGTGATGTTGATGGTGGCGGCTGACTTTTGTGGTGACGCGGGGACCAGTACCACCGCGCCCACCGTTGAGGTACCACCATCCTTGACCATTTTTTCCGGACGCAAGCATCCAGCGGTCATCGGATAGGGTACGGCGCTGTCCGCATTGCTGTCGCGAATGGCTCGCACGACCTTGATGGTGTACTGCACCACACTGCCCGACACACGGGCGGCGATGTCCGCAATGCTGACCGGCGTGAGACTGTAGAGAGTGGCGGTCGCCAGCGACACACCCGGCGTCACACTGAGTATTGCCACACCGTCACTGGTCACGGCGGTCACATACGCGTCAAAGGTCTGTGCCCCTTGTGTGATACGGACGAGTTGTCCAAGTACCAGTTCAAAGAGGAAGGACGTGCCCGTGCCGTTGAGCGTGGTATTACCCGACACCACAGCGACGTTGCCCGTCAGTGCCTTCCGGACATAGACGGTCTGTCCCAGATAAAACGGTACGTCCCCAACGGCTTGGTCCTCAAGCTGAAGGATGTTGGCCTGTTGAATGTTGTTGATAACGGATTCGCCGTCGAAGAACGGATAGAGTGGGGTGCTGGGTTTGAGTCCGTCCGCGGCGAAGATGACATCGCGGCTGCGAATGTTGTGGACGACCGAGACATCGACCACTTTGTTGCCTAATGAGGCAGTCGTCCCTTGGACGGTGAACTCAAACTGGGTGCCTTGGCGTTCGTAGGTAGTGGCGGCGGTGACATCGTTCCACGACAATTGGGTTTCTGACCGGAATCCGTGATTCCCCGGTGTCCAGCCCGGAGGCGTCAGGAACTGATTGCGCGGTGTGACATTGGTGACGCTACTATAGGTGGTGTCCCATTCACCCCAGTTGACGAAGGCGGGCTGGTTGGCGTCCACCCACGATTGGCTGGGTCCACCAAGGTCTACCACTTGTGCCGGTGCCTCGATGGTGTCTTTCCAGATATCCACCGCGGGCAGCAACCGCACAGCGCCGTAGAACGACGCTACGTCAAACGGGTTGACGGAGATGGCGCGCGATGCCAACGGCTGGTTGATGAACGGTGTCGTGCCGTAGGTCGGAATGGCCATATCCCCGACCAGCGCGATGCCATACGATGTTGAGTTGGCAATGTCCGGTGCAAACTGCACGACGAAGTTGCGGAAAGCGGTACGGAGTTCACCGCCGGCCGTGTCCAGTGAGGCGGTGAAGTCGGGACGACCCATGTCCGCCGTTTCGCCACCGTGGAAGGCGTCCACCACGATACCATTCTTGAAGCGGTCGTTCCCGTCCGCGTCGGTGATAGGTGCATTCTTGGTGATGGTCTCCAAAGAGTTCAGCATCGTGTAGTACTGCAAATGCGACACGCGGTCATCCAACTTAGAGATGTCCTGCATGGTGTAGCGTTTGTGGTCGAAGGTCGTCAAGAGGACCGTCGTCGGCACGCCATTGGCGTCTGCCAGCGTGTAGGCGGGCACACTCAACTGGAATAGCAACAACATGCCGGATTCGTCTTCCGGTGCCTTGGGCGCCACAGACGAGACACCCGAGAGTACTCGGAAGGTGCCGTCGTACGCGAGCCCAATCTTGTCGATACGAGAGAGATAGAACTCGTAACTGCCAAACCAAATGTCGTCACTGACCGGAATCAAATACGAGTCAGACGATGAGGTCAGATAGGTGGTGTTGGTACTGGCATCATTGGAGGCATAGACGAGTGCCGCCGCGGCAAACTCCGTGTGTGACCGCATCGGCCGGAAGTCCAGCACGTCGCGCAGACTGACCGTCCGATTGAACTTGACGGACGTGTAGTCGGGCACCAAGTCATAGGTCATCCCCTTGGCGGCATTTGTGGCGTTGACATAGCTGTCCACTGAGGCGTAGCCGCGCCCGGTGTTTTTGAACCAGTCAAAGAGGACCAACAGTCGTCCGGTGGGTTGAATCGTCCCACTCGCGGTTGCACCCGCAATGATGGTGGCATACTCATAGGTGTTGTCGCGTTGTCCGTTGTCGAGGGAGAAGAGGTTGGTGACATCGGTTGCCGTTGTCAGGTCGCCGGTCACGAAGGTGGTGTTGGCGCTCTTGTACAGCACCTTGGCAATCCGGAAGACATCCGTGGTCTTGAGTGAATAGGCGAAGCCAGCGGACGCGTTCAGTGAATGGAACTCAATCTGACCGGCATCCAAGGCGGTGATGGTGTTGCTCTGAGCAACCGTGGTGTTGGCAAGGATGAGCGTCTTCTGACGGACCGGATAGCCGGCGACCACCGCTTTTGCCAGTCCGATGAGTGACCGGGTCGTGCTGGTGACCGCGCCGAAGTTGTAGACAAAGGTGAT
>CAAGKR010470950.1_pt1 | contig 18796 bp, 24 predicted proteins | sample 2556971 | NCBI WGS metagenome assembly CAAGKR01 (sample SAMEA5207829, study PRJEB30636) | soil metagenome | biome: forest; feature: boreal; material: soil | place: USA | collected 2011-09 | depth 1 m | reverse complement strand
TTGCTAATGTTGCCATTTGCGGAACCATTTGTAACAACTCTGAATCTGTTCCCATTGCTTGTACCGCTTTTGCAGCACTTGCTTTTCCTGGATCAGCTGGTGCTGCTTGTCCCACAGGAGCTGTTGTTGCAGCTGGAGCTTGTGCTACTGGTGCTGCAACTTGACCTGGGATTGCTTCAAAAATTACTTTCTTTCCAGAAATTTTTTCTAAAGCTTCAATTAACTTTTTAACTTTAATTTGTCTTTCTGTATTTTCGAAAACAACTTTTTTACCAGATAGTTTTTCAACCTTTTCTTTTAGTAAAGCTATTGTTAATTTTTGTTCTCTTGTCATTGTATTTTCTTTTGTTAAAACTTGTGTATTATCTTGTATATTTATTTTATTTGCTGCAATAATTTTACCATTCATTAGAATAACATTGCCACTGCTACTGTCTCCATCAGGTTCGCTATCATTAGCGTATTTCTTTAAAATTTCAAAACCCGCTGCTACTCCTTTTGGAGTGAATTTTTTATTAACATCATCCCAAATTCAGGAGTGTCTGGCATATCCTCTTGTGCAAATAAATCATGATACCCTAACCCTATTGCATTTACAAAACTCTCAATTGAGGAAAATCTGTAAATGTCTATTCTTTCATCATCCCAACCTATATAATTAATAGTTGCTGTCGAAAATGCTTTTTTATATTCAAAACCCCTTAGATCTTTTGAATCGGTTGTTATAATTAATGTTTCATAATCACTATGAGAATAAAAGCCTGCAAATAACTTCATTTGTTAATAAATATATATTAATTATTAAAATGCTCCGCCAAATTCATCTGATCTTTCTGGTTCTTTTAAACGACTATGAGTACGTTTTAAAATATCTAAACGATCTTGTTCTCCTTCATCAGGAACTTTTTTAAATTGTTTTTGAGCTGCTTTGTCAGTTTCTGGAAACCATGTTGGCATTAAAGCATCTAAGTCTCTTAATATTGGAACTAAAGCTTTTTTAGCATCATCCACGGAAGTTAATTTTCCTGGAATAACGTGTAAAGCTAATTCTCCAGACCCTTCAGACATTCCGCCTGGCTTAACAGAGTGAACTCTAACTGATCCATCCCAAATACCTTCTCCTGAAAATATTTGACCTGCTCTATTCTTTTGATAAATTGTTTGATTAAGAATATTTCTTCCCATTCTACCAAATCTTTTATCTAAGTCTGTAAGAGAAGCTTTAACAGAACTAAAATCATTTCCCAAAGGAAAGAATGCTGTTTTAAACATTACATATAATGTTTCTGGTGCATCTTTTTCATCATATAGAACAGCCAAGCGAATATCTTTAAGATATTTTAAGTTACCTAATTTTTTTGTAATGATTCCACCGTGATGATCATCTGCTTCTAATAAAGAAGCAATAGTTTGTTTTAAATCTAATGTACGTTCAATTGCTTCACTTAAAGGACGTTTAAGTATATCGTTTTTTAATACAGCTAAACATTCTGTAGCCAAAGCTTTTTCTTTTTTAGATTTAAGTCCTGATATAAGAGCTTCAACAAATTTTACTTGGCTGTATACTCTCTTTTTACTATTGCTTGTTATTAAACCAACATAATCTTTTTCTATTGGTGATAGTTTAGAATATGTTTCATTAATAACTTCATAAGCTATTTGAACTTTCTTTTTTGATTCCATTAATTCTATTGGAGATGGGTTTACATTAAAGTATTCGGCAAGTTTAATTAGAGAAGTTCCTGATTGAATTCTTTCTTCAAAAGCTTTCTTAGCTTCTGGGTCGTTTTTAATCTTCTCTAAAATAATAGACTGTAGTTTATTTAATGCCATTATTAATCATTTTTTATAAATATATAAAAAACAAAAAACTCCTCTGTGAGAAGGAGTTTTTAAATATTATTTAAGTAAATTGGCAATTATTTTTAGATTTAACTCTAATACATTTAAACCTGGCGGTATATTATGTATTGGAATCCATGCTAATTCAAAGAATTCATTATTAGGTTTTAAATCTCCATCAATCCAATCACATACCACATATATAACATTTGGTTTCTCATTTACCATATATACTTCATCTTTTCTTGCTTTCACAACTACTCCCGCTTCTTCATTTGATTCTCTTTCAGCTGCTTCCAAAGGTGTTTCTCCTTCTTCAATACCTCCTCCAACAAAACACCACTTACCATAACGATAATCTGATGAAGTTGCTAAACCCATCAAAACATATTCTCCTCTTAATATAATTGCTACTGCAGCTTTTCTCATTAATCTCGCATTCCGAAATCTTTACGTGATTTCTTTAAGTTTTTAACTAAATCGTTTCCTTCTGTTAATTGTCTTATCATCTTAGCACTTGGAGAAGCTGATATTGTTCCTCCAACAATTTCTTTTATCTCAGCATCAATTTTTCTTTTCATTACTTCATGTAATGAATCTCCTTCAAAAGATAATCCTGCAAAAGAATCTGGAGCTTTACCATCTGCATTACCAGTAAGACCTCTCATTTGAGCAATTCTTTTTTCTAAATCTGGTTCTTCATAGGTTCCATTAGTTCTTAATTGTTCTAATCTCCAAGCAATTTTCTTTTCATTAAATTGAGACTTAATTGTAGCTTCAATTTCTGCATCAGAAAACTTTAATATAGATTTACATACATCTACATAAGACATTAGGTTTAAACCTGCATTATTACTATCCCAAGCTGACTTGGCAATATCTATTCTGGCTTGTACTAATTCTAATTTTTTCTTTTCAGAAGCAATTGAAGGATTATTCATCTCAATTGTAAATGATTCCATTTCTTCTTGAGAACATCCTTTTAAAAATAAATGTACTGTTCCAATATGTAATAAACCTTCTACAAATTCTGATTGTAAACGTTGAATTGTCTTAGCAAAACGAACATCTTCTTCTCCCAATGCAGACTTATTACTTAAATCTTCTTCAAATGTTAACCATGACTTTGGTATTTTCATACCTGCGAACAAATCGTCTTTAATAATCTTATAATCTTCTACAGCATCTAAGTTTCCTGCGCCTTCTAATACTTGTACATCTGAAGGTGAACCTTCATATACTGGCATAAAGATATTTTCCTCAATAGACATTGGATTATATTTAAAATCTATTTCTCCTGTCTGTGGATTTGTTAAAGGTTTCTTTTGAACTTCCTTTTTCATATCTTGTGCAAAACGATAAGCTTCTTCTCCTGTCAATCCATCTGTACCAATCTTGAAAAGTAATTTTGATGGCGCTCTTGTTATGCGATAGATAACTAAAGCTTCTCTAATAAGAACAACTCTTCTCCATGTATCAACAATAGGGCGTAATATAGAAGAACCATAAGGCTCCATTTCTATATCTTCGCCATTTTTCCAATGTACTAATTCCCAAGGCTCGAATAATGCTCCTCCTCCGGTTCCATACCAAGTAAATCTATAGTTTTCAAGGTTAGATGGATCATACATTTGTTCTCTGATGATTGCTTCTGGAGGTAAAAATACCATATCAGTAACACCATCTTTGGGACGAGTAATTAAATAACCATAAGTGTTACCAAACTTACACATCTCGCGAGCAATTCTAAAACCTTTAGCATTTAAAGCTAAATTTTTAAAAAAACATTCTTCTAAATAATCTTTAACTTTTTTATTCTCGCATTTAATTGTAAAAATATTACCATCTGAATTTTTAGCTACGATTTCTTCTCCGTAAATATCAATACCAGCTTTAATGATGGGGAATGTAGCGGTCATTCTACGATATTCTTCGAAGAATTCTACGTGTCGTCTACTCCAAGTTTTGTTTTTAACATATTGGACAATAGAAGATATTTTTTGTTTAACTTGGCGCTCTCTACTTGATTGCGGTGTGTTAAGTACTATTAAACTATCAGATTTACGAATTTTATCTTGACCTTGCAAACGGCTAAAAAAATTCGATATGTTCGAGCCATCATTCTCATTTTCCTTACCCATTGTTTTCTTTATTTAATTCACGTTTTCTTTTTAAAGTCTTTTTCATACTTTCACTTGTTTTTCTTTTTGTTTCCTCTGTAGGATGATACCAAAGTTTTGCTAATTTTATCTTTTCGCTCACTCCCCTTGCTCTTTGTCTACCTTTATTGGCAGCACCAATTTTCTGTTTTGTTTCGAGAGTGCGCTTTTTACCTATATTTTTTAAAACTCTTTTCTCGATCGTTTCTTTTGACTGCTTTCTCCCTAAATGGTAGATTCTATTCTTTTCAATTGCTTCAGAAGATGATTTCCTTCCAACGCTACTCTTACGAATTTTATCTCTAGTTTCTTGCGAAACAATTCTACCTTTTCGAGATAAACTCATTTTTAATTTTGTTTCTGGAGAAAGCTTTTTTCCTAAGTTCGCTAAACGTAATTTAAGCTTTGTTTCTTTTGTCTGTGTAAAACCTTCTCCGCCTCCAGTTAAATTATAACCAAATTCTTTTTCATTACTTTTAAAAAACTTTATCCAATATTTTTCCTTTTCACCAAGAATGTTTTTATTTTCTATTGTTTCTATTACCTCCCAATAAAAATTATCTTTCCCATGTTTATTAAGTGCGTTATTAAAGTAAAACTGTTTTTGTTTTTTGTTTTTACTTTTATAAAAATGTGCTGCTTTTCTCTGAGCTAGTGATTGTATGGTTTGCCCAATGTAAACTTTATTATTTATTAAATTTGTTGCTTTGTATATTATCATTATCTTATTTATAATAAATATACTTATTTACATTTTTCTTCCTTTAAGTCGCGAAAAGAAATCCGATACATCTGATTGTGAGCGATCGTCTGCCATTTTGTTTTTTTATATAATTAAATATAGTAATATGGTCACTAAGAAACAATTATTCTTGAGTTGGAGGAGGAGGTAGCGGAACTTCCTCGCTATGAAACTTATTCATAAGATCTCTATAATCCCACATCTGTTTATTATCAGACATATTTCCAGTTGTTTCTCTTGAGAATTGACTTTGCATCATGGATTTATTCATAGTTTGTTTTGGCAATACATAATAAATGTAAAACATTAAATTTGCTAAGGCCATAATTAAATCGTCATTCTTTCCTGGAGCATGTCTTCTCTTTCCATCAGTGTCCCATATCCATGTATCAAATTCTGCAATGATATCTTCTGAATAAATGAATATTTGATTTGTATTAACACATTCTTCTAATTTATCGCCACCCAATGCTCTTGTAGATTGTCCTTGCCAGAAACCTATTTTTCTCTTTTGAGGTTTTGTAGGTTCAGCTTTCTTTAATGTGCTATAAAATAATTTTGTATATCTTAAATTGTTTTTTAATTCTAATAAGACTGTTAAACCTGGTCCTTGATACTCAACCATTGCCATGCAATATCCATAATATAATCCAACTGCTTTTATAATCTTTGCAAACATTATTGGATCAATGTGTTCTTTATAAGTAGTAACAATTTCTTTAGTTGTTAAATCCATTACTACAATTGTAGAAAAGTCACTTCCATCTCCTGTTGCAACGTCAGCACCCAATGAATATCCGTGATCAGGATTGTATTCTTCAAAGATTTTTAAACTCTTCCACATTCCTTTTGTTTCAAAGCCCAACATAAAAGGATCTAAAGGAATATGTTCTTTTGCCCCCAATCTCAATGCTCTGATTACTTCAGCATCTAACACCTCACTACCAGAACCAGAGAAAGAACAATCTAACTCACAACGAGTTTTTTGTAATCCCAAACGTTTACTTTCATAATCATACCAAGGACTTCTTAATTTGCCATCAGTCATATAAGGATAAGTTTCTTTTGTAAAGTATTTCTTTAATTGAGTCGCATCAGATACATCTGGCCATTCTTCATTAAAGCGTTTTATATAACCACCCTCTTTATGGGTTGAATCTTTTATAAATTGGTACATACCTTTTAAATAATCAGGATGCTCGGACCAATGTGCTTCAATAATATTCCAACCATTATCAGCTGCATTACTATATTGTTCAAAATACCATCCAGAAGCTCCTTTGGGAGTTGAAATTCCAATACATTTGCCCCTTGACTTAGTTAAAGTTAAACCTGCTGAAGCCCAAATTTCTTCCATATGAGAAATAGCTGCAACCTCATCTATAATAAGTAAGTTAATTGTATCTCCACGACAAGCATCTGGCTTATTAGCTTCAGCTGTAATGATACATCCTGTTTTTAATGTAAATGAATCTTTACCATTATTATTAAACACATAATCTGATACTAACCAAGGAGCAGTTTTACGAGCATTATCTAATGTCTCCCTAACTTGTCTTAAAAACTTACGTGAAGTTTTCTTTTCTTGAGCTAATGCATTTATAATTTGGTTTTGTTTTGTAATCATATAGAAAGCCACATAAGCAGATGATACTGCTGTGAATCCCATCTGTCTGGTCTTCATGGTTAAATTTGAACTATATTCTTCAAAATCTCTTACTGCTCTTTTTTGATGTGGATATAATTTAAAAGGAACTCGAGCTCCTTTGGCGGAATCTAAAACGGTAAAATAAGTTTCAATACAATAGATTGGGTCCTTCTTACATTTGACAAATTCTTTTATAATAGTTTTTTGTCTTGTTTCTGGATCTAATGTTTTTAAAAATGCTACGGTTAACATAATTATTCTTTTTAGTGTATAATTAAATAGTGGAAAATTACATAAATTTAATAGGTAAGCCTGGTTACTAAAAAGGAGGAGATTTACTGTTTATCGTTTATCTTTATAACATGGAAAATAATATGTTAACAGACAAAGCTCATGTGGCTGACGAACGTGCACAATATTTAATCTTAGAAACAGGTGCCAAAGTACACTATCGTAGATGGTTAGTAATGAACACCAAATATATTCTTACTTATCGTAAGAAAGCTTTCCTTCAAAGAATCGGTGGAGGTATTGCAATCTTTTTAGCAATTGTTTATCCTCTGTACTATTACGTTGTGAACCCCAATGTTATTGAGAAATGGCAAGTTATGCCTGGTCAAACAGTTTACGTTTCAGATGAAGCAAAAACATTTGATAAATTCTTAGATGAATTGGGTGATGCGGAAAGCGGAGGTAATTATAAAGCTGTTAATCAATTGGGTTATATGGGCAAGTACCAATTTGGAATGTCTGCTCTGAAACAAATTGGTTTGGGATCGGTTACCAAAGAACAATTTTTAGATAATCCTGAATTACAAGAAGCCTCAATTAGAATGCTTTTAAAAGAGAATAAGAAAATCCTGGCAAGTTATATAGGCAAGTACCAATCTCGCGTTATAGGAGGAATTTATATTACAGAATCAGGTATTTTGGGTGGCTCACATATGGCTCCACAAGGAGTAATTGATTTTCTCACTTCTGATGGAGAAAAGGTATTCAAAGATGGAAATGGAATACCGATAACAAAATATTTAGAGAAGTTTTCTGGTTATAAAATTAAATTGAAATGAGTAAACCTTTATTTGAAGTAGGAGATTTGTTTAACATTGACCATCATCCTTTGGCCGCACATATTGTTTTACCAATTCCAATCATAGCAGTTTTTTTAAGAGGGGATGATATTTGTTATGCTTTTGAGAATCCGTTTCCCGGTGTGCCAGGGTGGACATTTGCAGTTGCTCATAAAATACTTTCCATAAACCCAGATTACGGGTTTAAGACAAATATTTATTATTATTATGAATATCAATTAAATGGATCTATTGCATCTTATGGAATATTTGTCAAACAAGATCCGATTGGAATGATTGAAAGACAAATAAAAAAAGAAATTGGAATATGATAAAACCAAAATTTAAAATTGGACAACAACTTGAATATGTTAATGCAGGGCATAAAACATTGGGATATACAACACCTATTGAAAAAATAACAAATGATCGATATATTTTCGACAACAATAATTATTTAAAAATTGAGGATCAGGATATAATGATGTTGGCAGTTAATAGTATAGATTCGATTCTTGATCAAATAAGAAGAGAAATAGGTCTTTAAACAATTGAATCAATTAAACCTCTTTGAATTGCTTCTTCTGCACTCATATAAGTTTCTTTAGTACATAGCTTTTCCCACATTGTAACTTCTTTAGCAAATTCTTCCGGAGAAATAACATCACCAGCATTTACTCTATTACGAAAAGCTATCTCTGCATAAATTGTATAACATTCATTTGCCATACGTTCTATTTCAGTATTAGAAGCTTTTGTTTGTGTTGCAGTTCCTCCAACACCTTCAATTTGTATTTCATGAACCATGAAACGACATCTCTTGGATGCTTTTCTTATTCCTGTTGCACCACCCACAATAAATGTAGCTGCTGACATACAAACTCCTTCTGCTTGAATGTTAACTAAAACGCCTTCTTTTTTTAATTCATCAAATAAATCTAAAACAGAAGCAATTGCATTGGCATCTCCTCCAAATGAATTTATAACAATATTGATTTCTTTTAAAGGTTCTTTTTCTACTCTATAATAATCTTTTAACATGGCATATTTTATTCTTATTGCAGTTGCTAGATTTCCGTCTATTTCTCCCGCCAAGAATATTGTTGCTGAAGTTAAATCAATACCGTATTGATGGATCGCTTCAAATCTATCTTCTAAATTCATTGTTTTCATAAGTTTAAATTAATTCTTCAATATAATTGCGGTATGCATGTCCAGGAAATCTATTAAGATACTCTTTGGGAGAGATATTAATTTGCTTTAAATGAACTTGCCATTTTAAAGCTTGTGGAGATAAAACTTTAATAGGAGTTGGTTTAGTAGCTTTGGGAGCTTTTACTTTTGGTTCTTCTTTAATTGCTTCAGCAACTACTTCAGTAAGTTTTTCTTCTTCAGAATTATCTAATCCGTTTAGAATACGAATAAGTTTTGGTTTAGATAAAGTAAAATAATCTTGTAAGCCTTTTGCTTTACATAATTCTTTTAATTCATCTTTAGTTAAATTTTCTAATTCCATTTATTTATTGTTTAAATCCCACAGACTTTCTTTTTTCTGTAAAATCTATATCTTTACAATTATAAATATCAGCTAATGTCATCTCTTTCTCCGCAACATGGTCAATTTTCAAATGATCTAATAGTTTTTGCGCATCTTCTTTAGATAAAGCTTTAAACTCATGTTTAGCAATTAAACGACCTTTTCTTAATAAGGCATCATCCACATCACCTATCTTACAATTAAATGTACATATAATTTGTACGTTTAAAGCGTCTGATAATAAACCATCTGCTGCGTTTAATAAATTAGCAACTGCTTGGTTCTGACCTGATTTACGACTCTTAATAACATTTTCTCCATCTTCAATAACTAATATTGAATTCTGGTTAGTAATTAAGAATGGTAAAAATTTAGGGGATGATAATTCAAAAACCATATCCGGTGGAATATAAATAACTTGTTTCTTATCTGATAAAGAATTTATTAAATTACGAATTAAATAAGTTTTACCTGTACCTGGTTCTCCATGTAATAAAACTAATCCTTTATTCTTATTAGCTTCTCCAACCATATTATTACAAATATCATCATAAAGCTTTTTAAATTCTTCTCCATAGTTCAATGCAATATCCATTACTGGAGTTTTGATATCTAAAGTTTTCAAAGTAAGTTCGCCATCGTCCATGCACAAAAACTTTAATTCGCTTTTCTTTTTAGGTTCAACTTTAAATTTCAATAACTCTTCTAAAAACTCAGATACTTCTTTCAAAGAAATTATGCTACTGTCGTAAAATATACCAATTTCTGCTTTAAAGTGTGTAATCTCTGCTTTAGTTAATTTCTGTTCATAACCATGATGAGTATAATAATCTCTCCCTTCTTCAGTCTCAATTTGAGAATCATCAATTTCTATGTTTAAAGCAAAACCGTCTTTTAAAAAGAATATTCCATCTTTAACACAAAGGTTCCCATGCTTATCTCTTTCATAAGAAGCTATGGAATGTGCATCTGTAATTTTATATTTATCTTTAACAAATTCTAGTAGTTGGGGAATGTCAAAATGATGAGTCATTTTGGTAAATGATGGTGATGCACCATTTCTTTCAATAAAAAGAGCCATAGTTTGAATATAGGCTCCTCCGCTAACATCACTGTTATAAAATGATTTTTCCATAATTATTCGTTATCGTCAGGGATTAAATTTTTTCTTACTACTTTTTTATTTTTAATATTTGATTGTAATAATAGATCTTCTAAATCATCTATTCTATCTAATTGTGTTTCAATTTTGTTTTCTAACTTAGCAATATATTTATTAAGCTTGCCGATCGCCCAAGATACAAATATACAAATTCCAATTGCTATTAAAGTTAATATGATTGCTAGTATTGTCATTATGATTGGTATTGGCCTGAATATGTTTCTCCTTTTTGAGATTCATGTAAAATAACTTGTGCTACTCTTGTTCCTTTGGTTAAAACTACATCATTGAAGCAATAAATTGTTCCTCCAATTATCCCTTTGAACCCTGCATCAAACCAAGAACTTCTTATTAAGATACCCGCTCTATTAAACGTAGACCTTCCAACAACACTACCTCCCATTCCATTTGGAATTTCTATTTTAAAAGAAGAATTAAATTCATAAGCATTTCCTTTTTTTAAATTCCAATGATTATCAAACAAAGGTAATTCTATACAACGTACAGATTTCTTTGAAACTTCACTTATTTCAAATGTACCTGACAATTCAAATAACTCAATACAATCGACATCAATGCCGTTTTGTTGTTTGTGTTTAGTAATGTCTATTGTATCAGGAAATGTAATAATTTCATTCTGAATAATATATTCGGGACTTATAATCATTAAATGGGCGTTTGTTTAAATCTGAGAAAAAATAATTCTAATTACAAGAAATAAAAAAACCATCGTGTGAGCGGTGGTTCCTTTAGTATTATTGATGCTTAATTATCATCTTCATCTGATTCTCCTTGAGCGTAGGCTGAATTAAAATGATGCCATTGTCCATCTGCTCCTTTTTCATAATCAGGTCCAGGTTTTGGATTTTTCTTAGGCTTCTTTTTGTCTTTTATTTTTTTTTTTTACCTTCCATGAATCCTTCTTCCATTTCTTCTTCTGGTTCAATACCTTCAACGCCCTCTTCTTCAGTTGGTTCAAATGTAATTGTGTATTTTCCTTTTGGAGCAACTAAATCATTAATTGGTGCTAACAACTTTACAGCTAATCCTTTAGCAATTTCGCGATCTATTCCTTTAAAAGATACTTCGGATCCTGCTCCTGTAAATTTATGTTCTTCTTCTTCAGTTTCATCTTCTTCAGAAGTTTCATCATCAGAATCTTCATCATCTTTTTTAGCAAAAGGGTTTTTACCTTTTTTCTCTTCAGATCCTTCTTCAGAATCATCTTCAGAGTCTTTTTTATCTTTTTTCTTAGCAAAAGGATTTACACCTTTTTTAGGACCTTCAGATTTAGGTTCTTCTTTTTCACCATCTTCATCTTTTTCAGAGTCTTCATCATCTTCTTCTGCAATAGGAGCTTTTGACTTCGTAACGATGCCGTAAGATTCTAATAGTTTTTTTATTTTGTTTTCTTTTTCAGTCATTACTTCTTTATTTAATGTTTTGGTTTGTGATTCTACTAATGCTTTTACATATTCTGGATCTTGTTTAAACTTTTCAGCTACCGATCCAATTGCAGTATCTGTGTCTATATTTGAATCTATCATAAGATGAAAAGCATCTACAATATCTTTTCTTAATTGTCCGTAATCTATTTTATTAAAATAATTATTTTCTTCTGCAGCAGCGTAATCAATATCTTCACTTTTAAGATTTTGTTTATCATAATAATCTCTTTCTTCTCCTGCATAATCATAACTTTCTAAACCTAAAGTTTTACCAGTTAAATTATATTTAGCACAAAACTCTTTAAAAGCTGTAGCTATTTCTTTTTGATATACAGGATTGCGTTGTGCAATTTGATCTTTTAAAGAAAAACCTGGTGTTTGAATTAAGCTATATTCTCTACAAATAGTTCTTAAATCATTTTGCATATCTTTATAATCTGGTCTAGCTTTTATTCTTGCAATGTTTTCTGGCTCGTATCCTTTTTGAATACCTTCATCAAGTCCTGATTTATTTGGCATATAAGAATAACCATATTGTGGCTTTTGATTATTTTTAGACATTGTTCCAACTCTTGTATCATAAGCAGCCATATCAGCTGTTGTTACACCACCTTCATCTTCAGCTATTACCGTTCCTGACATAGCTTGATCAGGTGTAGTAGCTAATTCATCTCCATATCCTGTTGGAGATTTAGTTTTATTATCTAATCCTCCATAAAGTTTTACTTCTTTTTTGAGTTTAGACATTATCCGTGTAATAATGATTTAGGATTTCCTAATATACCTTTCTCTTGCATGAAACCTTGTTCCATCAATGATTGAGATGCGTATATTTGTAAATTATGGATTGTAGGATCGTTAGAGTATTTAGAATATTGCGCTTGGCTTAATATTCCTCTTTTAAGTGATCCATTACTTGAATATGTACAGTAAACTGTCCCCATTATTTAAAGTTCTTTTCTTTAAATATGGTATTTTTTCTAAATTGCGTAAGCTTCTAATAATCTTTCAACTTTCTTAGCTAAATCTTCTTTCGTTCCGTTGTTTAAAATAATGGCGTCAATAAATTGAAAATCACTTTGACGACTTATTCCTTCCATATAACCAATAGTCTCATGTGATAATACATCTGTATCAACAATGGGTCTTTTAATTAAAAATAATTTAGCTCTTTCATAATGACCTATAACATCTCCATTATCTTCAACACAGGATTGGATATTTTTAATTGAATAGATCCAATCGATTTCACTTCTTCTTCTTACATCTGTGAAAACTAATTTTAACCCTTCTTTAATATTATTGTTTTCATCTAAATAAGGCTCAACTGCTTTTTTAATCCAATACATTGGGTCTATTGCTCTCATTGATTCTGCATAAGCAATAATTCCTTCTCTATGAGATTCTTTTATAGGTCCTTGAATATATAAAAGTTCTATATCTAATCCTTGTGCAATGGCGTAATCTACTTTTACAGCATCTGCAAAAGCCACACGAGTATAACCTTGTTTAACAAATTCTTCTCCAACTGTATCTTTACCGCTTTGTGAAAGACCACATAAAAATACTAATTCTGTTTTTTCCATTATATAAATATTTTGATTAAGTATAATCCTATAATACCACCTATGGCTGCTCCTGAAGAATAAAATATTCTATCCCAGAAAGATCCGAAGGCTACTTTCTTAACATTCCAAGTCCAAATAAATGAAATTAAAAAACCCAACAAAAATACAGCCCAATAAACCTCTCTTGTAATTAAATAAGTGTTTGATGTAACCAGACAAATTTGTACTAAGGCTGTAAGAAATAATTCTACTCTATTTTTTAACACGGTAGATCGTGATTGTTCTATCTCCGAATGTTCTGGACTGTGTTGTGAAATCATCTGATATTTTAAATTGCGCTGGAGATGAAAGAGAAGCATATAACTCTAATAAGAATATTAAACAATTTCTGTTTACTGTTCTTTCTCCTTTTGCTGTCCCAAATATAGCAAAAGTCTCTTGTGTTTCTTTAGATATAAACGGTTCAAAATACTTAATAGTTCTACCTCTCCAAAAGAAATACTTCTTTGCGAAGTTATAAACTTCTGTTGGAACAAGATGATTCTTATTCGCTAAATCAGCTTTACAAACAATAAAGTAATGATATCTTCTATGTAAAAAGTTAAACATTTATAGTAATAATATTTTCAGTAGATGAACTATTTATATTTTCTTTTTTAAACTTACTTAGAATTGATTTAATATCCAAATTTGTTTCAGCAGTTATAGTCTTCTTTTTAGATTTATATAATTTGAAACTAATTTCCCCATCGGCTTCTGTTGGCTCCACATAAGAACAACCAATATCAGCTTTTAGAAATGGTAATATTAATTGTTTAATTTTAAAACAAGCTTGTGATTGACTTATCCCAAAGGCTTTCATATTCTTCCCGTTTAACTCTTGCAGCTGTTTGTAGAAAGCTTTTAAGTTAACTTCGTCTTTAACAAAGTCTCTCAATAATCTTTCTTTAATATTAACATGTTCAATGAATTTTCCTTTTGTAAGATCATCTTTGGGAACATTAACAATACAATAATGAGTTACTTTACTATTCTTTTTAAAAGGATGTCTTGTATTAATATTTCCATTCTCTGTCATTATCTGACAAACAAAAATATCATTTGTATTTTTAACATCTGTGGGAATATTATCAATAAAGCAATCTATGCCTTGTTCATAGTCTTGTAACTTAGAAGCTCTCTTGAAAGTTTTGCCTTCCGTGATTAAATGCTTCTCAGCAAAATCAACTCCAGCATCTCCTTTATCTTTATTTTGTGGTGTTATTATTTTCATACTGTAAAGATGAGAAAAATAAAGTATAATAAAAAGGAAACCCTGTAGGGAGCGAATCCACAGGGTTTGAGTTACCTTAGTAACTATAAGGTCCTAAGTCTTATATTTTTATTTCTTACATATAATCATCTAGATCAGATATATGTGCTAATTCATATTTTGCAGCAACTGCATCTTCTACTTCTGTATTCTTTCTTCCACCGGAAAGAATAAAAGCTAATTCTTGAGGGGTTAAAGTAGGGATTTGTCTTTCTAATTCTGAAATATTCATTACAGCAGAAGGGCCTCCATCCATTGCGATAATACTTATTTTTTCTCCTTTAACTGTAAAATGGTCTGCTCTGTTATATCCACCAGTAAACATTACAATCCACTTTTTAATAACATCTTTTGGCTTATAAGTCGCCTCAAATATAACCTTTTTACCAGTTAGTTTTTCAATCTTCTCTGTTAATAAAGCTATTGTTAATTGCTTTTCTTTTGTCATTATCTATCGAATTTTCTATTAGCTAAATCATCACCTAAGAATTTCTTCAAAAGATCATTTGATCTTTCTTTTCTTCTTGTAGTTTCTGTTTCAGATAGTTTAGTTGTTTTATCAGCAAATTTTCTTTGTTCTAATAATTGATCAACTTTCTTAGAATTTTCTTTTAATTCATTTCTTTCAATTACTTTACCTTCAGATAATATTTGTTTAGTTGTAACATAAACTGTATCTAAAGCTTCTTGCATGAAATTAAATTTTGTTCCGTTCCAAGACCAAGGTTTAACATTGATATTATCGTTATAAACAATAACAGCTTTGCGACCATTCTTTTCAACAAGAATATTCATAATACCATCTTTTCTTGATTCTAATAATTCTCCTTGAACAGCTAATACTTTATAGCCTTTTAAAGCTGCAATGTTTTTAACTGTTTCAACATCTTCTTTTAAAATTGGAAAACGTTTTGTTGATTTCGCTTCTTTAACAATTTCTTTATCTTTTCCTTCTTCCATAGTTTCACCTTCAGAAAAATTCTCTCCAACAATTTCGTCAACTTTGTAATCAACTTGTTCTGTTTCTTTTGTATCTTCAATATCACGATATAATTGTTCTATTGTAGTTTCATCAGCCATTGCTAATTTTTCAATTGCTTGTTGTCTTGTTGCATCATCCCAGAATAAAGCTTTTAAAGGATGTCCTTCAGGAATATAATCACAATTATCAATTATAAATTGTACTTTAGAATCTCTATCTGATAAACCTTCTTCTTCACCTAATGCTCTTTTAGCTAAACTGTTTTTACGACCTTGTTGCATATTTTTTCCATAAGTCTTATCGTATTTCTTAGCTAAATTGAAAGCAAAAGTTTTTATAATATTTGCGTGGAAAAATTTACCCATACTTGGGGAATTTACAAATGCTGTAAATACATCTTCAGGAACATCATAATATTCATATACTCCGTAAGCAAAACGAATATACATGGTTGACATTTCTTCATCATAAGCTACTGCTAATATAAATTTTGAGTCTGTTACTTTAATCCATTTAAGATCTGCAGCTCCTTCAAATTCATTCATTACAGATCCAGAAACTGCGTGACCATCTCCGATGGGAAAATTATCAGTTGCACCTTTTAAGTACATCATGAAACGTTTCTCATCATCATTTTCACCTTCTTTGCCTAATTCCATGCCTTCTTCTTCAACATCACGTTTACCAATACCGAACCCTTTGTTATCTCCTTCTTCTTCATCTCCACCTTCAAATTCTTCTTCATCTTCTTCTGAACCAAAATCTGGAGCGCCATCTTCTGTCTTTTTATATTCAGCACTTGTTTCTGTCATATCCATAGCTTCATCAACCATTTCATCAACAGACATATTTCCTTTTTCTCTTCCTATGATAGTTTTTCTTGCTTCATAATCTGATTCATCAATTATACCTTCATTGAAATCCTCATCCATAGAAGTAATTTCTTCTGTAACTTCTTCTTTTTCTTCTAATCCTTCTAACACAGCTTCATCTAAAGAAAGAGTTTTCTTAGCTACTTTAACTAATTTATCTTTACCTTCTGTAAATGGTTCTAATTCATGTAATGAGCGAGAAACAACTTTACCTGCAACTTCAACAAAATAAAAACCATCACCAAAAGCAATTTTCTTAACTTCGCCAAGAGCTTTCTTTCCTCCACCCATCCATACTTTTACTTTTTCTCCAACAACATAAGTAGATTCTTTAATATTTTTACCAGCTTCTTGATTTTCAAAACTGAAGCCTCCCATATTAAATTTTTCTCTAGCTTTTATAACTTTAGCATCTTTAGCAACTGGTTCTTTCATCATAACAGATGGATCACCTCCTGGATTTACCCAAAAATCACTTCCTTGTTTATAACCCAATGCTTTGATTGTGTCCATAAAATTTGCAAATGTAGCTCTATCGCTACTAATTTGAAAATAAGTAATTAATCTTAATTGATTGTCTAATTCTGCCATTGTATATTGGTTGTTGTTTATTTTATTTTGTGATAAATGCACTTCTCGTATATAATCTCCAGTGTTTTGTTCTGGCTTCGTTATATGCTTTTAATTTATCTTCAGGCCAAGAAGCAATTGTTGCTTTCCTTTTTAATTTTGTTTCTTCGCTTGGCTTAACTCCTAATTGTTTAAGTCTTAATTTCTTTTTTGTCTCTAAACTATGAGACTTACACCAAGTACCGTTTTTAATTTTAGAAGTTTTTATTCTTTCCATATGTTCTAAACTTCTAGGTGGCATTTTATGACCTTTATCAATCCCATCTCCGCCTATTGTTCCGTTTACTAAATCAAACCCCCAACTCTTGTAAAGTGATATATAATGTTTCTCCCAAAATTCCCAATCTTTCTTCGTATTATATTCGATTTCATCAATTATTTCAAGATATGGCTTTAATCCTTCTTTTTTTAAAGAAGAAATCCAATAACATCTATGATAATTTCCTTTTTCGTGTAAATGAGAATTATATCTTTCAAATGGCGTATCTGATTTTCCTACATATCTAATGTTGTCAATCGATCTAGGATCGCTTAATGTATAAAAATATGTTTTCTTCATTATTTTAATAAAAACGCTGCCCTAGTATATTGCCTCCAAAACATTCTTTTCAGAACGTCTCTTACTAAACCTTTAACTTTCTCTTCATCTTGTAATGATAAAGCTTCAGTTAAAACAATAAAAGAATCTTTAGAAATAAAGTGGGTTTCAACGATTAAGCCTTCTTTCGTTAGCTCTCCTTCTACAATTTGTCCTTTTCTAAAGTAATGTGTATCTTCTGAAATAATGGTTTTCCCGTACATTAATATTAAATATATGAAATAATATAAAATATTGTTAGTGAGTCACTTTATATCCAACATATGTTCCACCTGAAAATGCTACTCCAATTACTACAGGTCTAATCCAACGACCATTTTTATCCATAAACTTTTGCCATTTGGTTCTATCTTCTTGTGGGATGATATATGCTTGCCCGTTTTTCATATTAGCATTTGGGTCGTCTAATGAATATTCAACAGTTATTGTTTTATCTTTATTCCTTATAAATGATGTTTTTATTGTGGCATCATATGTATATTTCATATCAGATTTTAATTTATCCCCAAATGTTAATGTATGAGAGAAATGTAAAGCTTTTGTACTGTCTGTAATTGTTTGAGTAGATCCTTTTTTAAAGCACACATCTGTTGCTGTAACAGTTGTTCCAGAACCATAAGATAAATTTTTAATTATCTCTGCTTGAGAATTGATTGTAGCTTGAGAAGATGCTAATAAACCTTTTACTTTTTGTAACTCAGTATAAAATTTCTTTTGATCATCTGATAAAGATTTAAAGCTTTCAGAATTAACTAACCCATTCAGTGCAAATTCAACTGCTCTTTTTGTAAACACAGTATCTCCTTGAGAATTAACTGTCTTCTTTAAAGTATCATTAATTGCTGCAATTGATTTATCAAATTTATCAGCTATATTTGCATCTGATTTGCTTTTATTACATTGGCTGATGTTTAACATCAATAATAAGATAGCTGTAACTACTACTATCCATTGCCAATTTGCTTTTAATTTTTCTAACATTATTTTTTTCTTTTTAAAGTAATTCTAAATTCACACCAATCTTTTTCTGAAGTATCTAAGCTTAATTCAACATATTTTCTCCAAGGATGTCCTTGTGCCCAATCTTTAAACATCTTGGCATATTTTTTATACTCGCCCGGAGCCCAAATTCTACTATCATTATCTTCTCTCCAATCTTCATCTTCGTTATCATAATTATTTTCTTCATCGTCAATCCAATTTCCTAAATGTCTATATGAAATAGT
>CAAGKR010070943.1_pt1 | contig 18797 bp, 15 predicted proteins | sample 2556971 | NCBI WGS metagenome assembly CAAGKR01 (sample SAMEA5207829, study PRJEB30636) | soil metagenome | biome: forest; feature: boreal; material: soil | place: USA | collected 2011-09 | depth 1 m | reverse complement strand
CCTCGACCCTGAAGGTGAAGCGCAAGGTGATCGCCGAGCGGTACGCCCAGCAGATCGACTCCATGTACGCGGAGAAAAAGAAGCCCGATTAATGAGGGAAAACCCGGATGGTTTTCCCTCATGGCTCTCTTTCCGGCATATCGATGGGATTAATTCAGGATTGGTCTCTCCCCTCCACGATTTGGTGGTGCAGGGACAAAGGCATGGCCGGGGGGACCCCGGCCAACCCTGCCGGGCTGGTGTGTGGTCAGCTCGGGCTTCGCGCTAAGTTCCGCGTAATCTTGGGGCCATGGCCGGCCCCGCGGACATGTCCGAGCTGCACCTCGCGCTCGATCGCCTGCGCCCGCAACTCTGCCACTGCGGCCTGAAGGGTGAATGCCTCGGTTGCAAGGGGATCGAGATGGTTCGCGCCCAAGCCGACGCCGTGGTCGCGGCCGCGAGCCAGCCGATCCTGATCCAGGTCGCGCAGGAGGCGGCCATGAAGGACATGGCATCGCGCTTCGAGGCGATGTCGGAGCGGCTCCTCAGCGACCCCGAGATCCGCCGTTCGGCGGAGGACATGCAGCAGCGCCTGATGTCCGACCCGGAAACGCGCCAGCTCCTGGAGGAGCTGATGCGCCGCCTCGGAAACCCACCGGCGGAGTGACTACCGGGGCGACCTAGTTGTCCTGCTTCGGAGGTTCGGCCCATGGTCAAGCCGGCCTGCGTCCGAGAGTGGTCTTATATTCGGATCGTGGAATCACCTCCTGAGTCCGGGTGGACGGGAAGGCACGCGGTCGAGCTCTACGTCCGCACCTACACCACCATGCTGCAGAGCTCCGGCGACATCAAGGTCGAGTCCCTGGTGCAGGCCCACGTGCGCATGGGCTCCGTGCTGCACCCGCTGGCGAGCCAGCCTCAAAGCGACATGGGCGCGCTGCTCTATGCGGTGCGACGGCTCCCGGAAGCCATCAGCCGCTGCCGCCACGTCGTCATGGGCCAGAGCCCTCAGGGCTTCAAGGCGGTCCTGGGCGCCGACATCCTCAACTGGCAGGCGCTGAAAGCGCCCGCGCGCCGCCGCCGCTGGTACCAGGACGGCAACACCACGCTCGCCGTGCTGATCGCGTCCACCTCCGACATCGACGACCTCGTCCCCACGCTGGTCGCCTTCCAGATCGAGTGGAACAAGCTGCACCAGTCACTGCAGGACGTCGAGCTGTCGGACGAGCAGGCACGCATGGCGGCCGGCGCCAGCGAGGATGACTGGCGCCGGCTGCATGAGACTTGGGGCGAGGAATTCGATGCGACGCTTGCGGCCGTCAAGCGGGACGAGTGCAAGATCGTCCTCCGCCTCATAGGCGGCAGCCATCTCGGGTACGCCCGCAATGCAAGCCGGTGGTGGCTCCCAATCGCGACGGCGATGGACGAGATGGGCGCGCGGGAGGCGCCTATCTACTTCGTCTCGTCGAACGCGCACAGCCTCATCAACGTGCTGACGGGAGTCGCCCGCCAGTTCGACACCGAGATCCGGGACTGGATTCGCCGCAACCATCCCGAGCTGGACGAGGAGCGGCGCAAGCTCGAGGCCGGGCACAGCCGCGCTTCGCCCGACAACTGGCTCTACTACAGCGCGCGCCAACTATTCGACCTTCACCCCGAGCGCGAGCGGCTGCGGCTCAGGCGTTCGGAGATGGAAGCTGCCAACGGCATTCGCCACATCGCCGCCAAGGGCACGGGGGTCGACTCGGCCGCCCAGGTGTTCAAGCTCTCCCAGCTCGATGCGACTTCCATTGACCCAAGAGTCGGACGCGTCGACGCGAAAAGATTGCAGGCCTCAGATGCCTGCATCGTGAATGTCGACTACCCGCTCGGCCTGGCCGCGTACCACATCCTTCGACAGGTCGCCGAGCACAGCTCGTGGGTGGCGGGCGTCTACGTCCTCGGCAAGGCGGCCACCCTGAACGCCGATGTGGGCGACGTGATGATCCCCAATGTCGTCCACAACGAGCACTCGGGCAACACGTACTGGCTCGACAACTGCTTTACCGCAGGCGACGTGCAGCCCAACCTCGTTTACGGCTCGGCGCTCGACAACCAGCGAGCCGTCGCCGTGCGCGGCACCTTCCTGCAGAACCGGGACTACCTCGAGTTCTACTACCAGGGCCGCTACACGGTGGTCGAGATGGAGGCCGGCCCCTACCTCGACGCCTGCTACGAGATCGCCCAGCCCGGCCGCTACCCACTCGGTGAGAGCGTGAACATGGCCAGGCTCACCTTCGACCTCGGCATCGTCCACTACGCATCGGACCCCCCTTACACGCAGGCCCGAACCCTCGGGGCGCGGGGCCTCAGCTATCGCGGGATGGACTCGACCTATGCGTCGGCTATCGCCGTGGCGCGGAGGATCCTTCAGCGGGAGGAGGCGCTGCTAGCCTGACCGCCGAGCTCACGACCAGAACGTGGTCGTGCGGGTGGTTGTGGGCGCCGGCCCCGTGGTGGATCTCCCCACATGGGTGGCAGCTCTCGACCTGGATCGTGGTGTGCCCGATGGCGAAGCGAGCGCACAGCCGAGTCTCCAGGTCGCGGACCACGTGCTCGGCGTCGCCGAGCGGGCAATCATCGACGACCACGTGACAGCTGAGCGCCATCTCGTCAGACGAGAGAGCCCAGACATGCAGGTCGTGCATGCCGGTCACGCGCTCGGTGGCGGTGATCTCGCTGGTCACGGCGCTGAGGTTGATCTCGCCGGGTGTGCCCTCGAGCAGGAGGTTGACAGTCTCACGGACGATCCGCCACGCACCGAAGGCGATGAGCACGGCGATTGCGAGCGACAACAGCGGGTCGATGTAGAGCCAGCCGGTCAGCAAGATCACAGCGCCCGCGGCCACGACGCCCACCGACGCGGCGATGTCGCCGACGACGTGCAGGATCGCCGCGCGAAGGTTCAGGCTCTTCGTATCGCCGCGTAGCCCGAGCGCGATGTATGAGTTGAGCCCGATTGCGACCAACGCGGAGACGATCACGACCACGCCCTGGACCGGCTCCGGACTGGCGATCCGCCGCACGGCCTCATAGGCGATCGCGATCACGATCACGATCAGCGTCACCGCGTTGACGAGCGCGGCCAGGATGCTCACGCGGTGGTAGCCGTAGCTGCGCCGGGTGTCCGCGGGCCGCTTGGCCTGCTCCAGCGCGAACCAGGCCAGGCCGAGCGCGAAGACATCGGTGAGCACGTGCCCCGCGTCGGAAAGCAGGGCGAGTGAGTGCGAGACGAGCCCGCCCGCGAGCTCGACCGCCAGGATCACGCAGGTGAGCGCCAGCGCCCTCTTGAGGGTGGCGCCGCGATCGCTCAAGTGGTCCATAGATTCATGCTACCCATTAACCCGGTTGCGCCAACGTGGCAGGGTCGGCCGGGTTTAACCCGGCCGTAACTTTGTCCCGATGTCTCCCAGCGTCGCGAGGAGAAACTCTCCGAAAATCCGATCCCCCGGAAAGAGAGCAGGCGCGTCGGCAAAGCCGACCCGCCGATGAGAGGGAACCATCCGGGTTCCCTCTCATTCTTAGCGCCACCAGTTGTCGCCTCGTTCCAGGTAGGCCAGGAGCATGCCGTGTCGCAGGCCCTGGTGGCTGATGTGAAGCAGCGCCAGGCCGTACCAGTCGAGGAGGAGCAGGAGCGCTTCGACCCCCGCCCGCATGGCCTTGACCCGGTTGGGCGGCAGCTCGAAGGTCTTGCCGACCTCGGCCGCCCGACCGCCGTCGAGCCGGGCCTCGCACACGAGAAGATCGGCGGTCGTGAGCACACTGGGCGGGTTGCGGCGGGCCAGCACCAAGGGGAGGTTGGTGGCCGTGCCCCCGGTAGCCACCAGGCGCTCGACGTCGCCGTCGGGGGCATGGGCGAGCTCACGCAACGCATGCTTCCGCATCCGTGCACGCTCGTCGGGCTTGGGCGGATCCGAGAAGTACGTGCTGGCCAGAACACCGGACCCGATGGGCAACGTGGCCGAGCGGACCATCTTGCGGCCGAGCCCGATCGCGACCTCTGTGGAGGCGCCGCCCAGATCGACCATGGCCCACTCACGCCTGCCGGCGTGGGTGCTGGCGACGCCAAGGAAGCTCAACTCCGCCTCCCTCTTGGCCGGGATGATGTGCACCGGCGTGCCGATCGCCTCGCCCGCCTCGCGAGCGAACGCTTCTCCATCCGACGCTTGGCGAACAGCCTGCGTCGCGCCGGCGATCAGCAGCTCATAGTGGTGCGTCCGAGCCTTGTCGACCACGGCGCGCAGGGCGCGGATCGCCAACTTGCCGCGGGTGCCGAGCACCCCGGTCCGGGCCACCTGGGCGCCAAGCTCAGGCATCTCGACGTAGTGGGCCACGTCCTCGAGGCGCCCACGCACCACGTCGGCCACGAGCACATGCACGGTGTTGCTGCCGATGTCAACGGCTGCGAGCCTCATCGCCGCCCCACTCTAGAATCTCCGACAGTGGCTGAGAGGAAGCGATCAGTTGGGCGAGTCCTGCCCGCGCTCGCGCGCAAGGTACGTGTCGAGCGTGACTCGATGGGCGAGATGGAGGTTCCTGTGGACGCCTACTACGGCGCTTCCACCCAGCGCGCAGTCCTGAACTTCCCCATCTCCGGGCAGCGTTTCCCGCGCCGTTTCATCCGCGCGCTTGGGATGGTCAAGAAGGCTGCGGCGCAGACCAACAGGGAGCTCGGCCTGCTGGCAAGGAGAAAGTCGCGTGCCATCACCGCGGCAGCGCAGGAGGTCATCGACGGCAAGCTCGACGACCATTTCCCGATCGATATCTACCAGACGGGTTCGGGAACCTCGACCAACACGAACGCCAACGAGGTCATCGCCAACCGTGCGACCCAGATCCTCGGCGGAGCCATCAGTGGGGCCCATCCTGGCCGCCGCGCCAGCGCGCAGCGGGGTTCCAAGCTGGTGCACCCCAACGACCACGTCAACCTCTGTCAATCCTCCAACGACGTCATCCCGACCGCGATCCAACTCTCGTGCGCGGTTGGGATCGCCGACGAGCTCATCCCCGCGCTGCGCAAGCTGAACCGATCGCTCGAGGCCAAGAGCGCCGAGTTCTGGCCGGTGATAAAGACGGGTCGCACCCACCTGCAGGACGCCACACCGGTCCGGCTCGGGCAGGAGTTCAAGGGGTATGCCGGCCAGGTGGAGGAATCGATCCGCCGCCTCGAGGCGGCCGTCGACGAGCTGGCCAGAGTCCCGCTCGGAGGCACCGCCGTCGGCACCGGCCTCAACTCTCATCCGCAGTACGCCCGCCTCACGTGCGCGCGCCTGGCGAGGGCGACGGGGATCCCCGTACACGAGACTCGCAACCACTTCCACGCTCAGGCGACGCTGGACGTGCTGGTGGCGGCCCACGGCGCTCTGCGAACGGTCGCGACGAGCCTCTGGAAGATCGGCTCGGACATCCGGTTCATGGGCACCGGCCCGATCGCAGGCCTCGGCGAGATGCGCCTGCCGGAGACCCAGCCCGGCTCGAGCATCATGCCAGGCAAGGTCAACCCGGTGATCGTCGAGTCACTCACCATGGCGGTCGCCCGCGTGTTCGGGAACGACCTCACGGTCGCCATGTGCGGCCAGTCGGGAAGCCTGTTCGAGCTGAACGTTATGATGCCGGTCGCGGGCGTGGCCGCCCTCGAGTCCATCACGCTGCTCGCCGCCTCGGCGCGGAACTTTTCGGAGCGCTGCGTCGATGGCCTTCAGGCGACTGACCGCGGACCGGAGCTGGTCGAGCGCAGCCCCATGCTCGCGACCGCACTCACCCCAGCCATCGGCTACGACGAAGCGGCCAAGATCGCCAAGGAGTCCATCCGCACCGGTCGCTCAATCCGCCAGCTGGCCCGCACCAAAGGCGTGCCGGAGCCGACACTCAACAAGCTGCTCAACCTGGGGAAAATGACCAAACCCGGTCTGGAAGGTCCGGGTGGCGGAGGGTAGCCGAACTTCGCCCGCAGTGTGCGGGCCTCACTGGAAAGCGGTCGAGAGAATGGAGAAACGGCGCCGGGAGAAGCGATGAGGACAGCCCACGTCCCCAACCCGCTGCGCCGATTCCGCTTGCCGGCCGTGCTGCTGTTGGTGGTGGTCGTCTACGGGATCGCCGGCTACGTGCTCATTGAGGGCTGGGGCTTTCTGGACGCCTTCTACATGACCATCATCACGATCAGCACCGTCGGCTACACCGAGGTTCACTCTCTGTCCGACGCCGGCCGCATCTTCACCTCGACCCTGATCGTTGTCGGTGTGGGTACCATGCTCTTCAGTTTCGGCGTCTTCGCCGAGACGCTGACGGAGAACAGCTTCGGCATGTACAGGAGACAGCGTCAGTTGGAGCGACGGCTCAACCAGTTACGCGACCACTTCATCATCTGCGGCTACGGTCGAATCGGGACGCAGATCGCGATCGAGTTCGATGAGCACCACGTTCCGTACGCGGTGGTGGAGCAGAACGAGGAGGCGTTGGAGCGGCTGCACAATGAGGACCGCCTTCACATCGAGGGCGACGCCGCCAGCGAGGATATCCTCAAGCAGGCCGGGATCGAAAGTGCCCGCGGGCTGATCTCGGCCGTCGATTCCGACGAACGCTCCGTCTACATCACCCTGGCCGCCCGCGCGCTCAAGCCTGCCCTCTACATCATCTCTCGAGCCGGCCGGCCGGACTCGATCCGCCGACTGGAGCTGGCCGGGGCGAACCGAGTGATCTCTCCCTACCGCATGGCCGGCCATCGCATGGCGGAGCTGGCCGTGCATCCGGCACTGGTGGACGTGCTCGACACGCTGCACCACGGAGGATCGGAGATCGGTGTGGAGGAGATTCTGGTGGGCCAGAGCATGGCGGCAGTGGGAAATTCACTTGAGGAGGCCGGTCTCCTCGATCCTTCCGGGGCGAAGCTCCTGGCGTTGCGCCGCCGCGATGGCACTCTGCACGCCAACCCTAGCGGCGACCTCCGCCTCGAGGAGGGCGACCTGGTGATCGCGCTGGGTTCGGAGGATCAGCTGATTGCCACCGCCGCGATGCTGAAGTAGCCCCTCGAGGGGGGAGGGCATCCGTCGGTCTAGAGTTCGCTGAATGAAAGCCCTCGGGCGCCGGCCAGAGCTCGTGGCCCTCGTCTCGGTCTTCATCGGCGTCGCCCTCGTGCTCGGCAAGTTGATCGTAGGCGTGCTCACGGGCAGCCTCGGCATCCTGAGCGAGGCCGTCCACTCGATCCTGGACCTGGTCGCGAGCGCATTCACGCTCTTCGCGGTGCGCACCGCGCGCAAGCCCGCCGACAGCGAGCATCCCTACGGCCACGGTCGCACCGAGACGCTCGCCGCATTCGCCGAGGGCATTCTGCTGCTGATCACCGCCGCCGGCATCGCCTTCGAAGCCCTGCGGCGCCTGTCGATGGGGGGCGGCACAGTCAACCCCGCCGGCTATGCCTTCGCCCTGTTGATCGCGACGCTGCTGATCGAGTCGGGCCGGGCCGCCATCCTGCGCCGGGTCGGGCGAGTGGCGGAAAGCGAGGCTCTGCAGGCGGACGCCACCAACCGTGTCGCGGACGTCCTCGCCACGATCGGCGTGCTCGCGGGATTGGTCGGGGTGCGCATGGGCTTTGTCTGGGCCGACTCGGTGGCGGCGCTGCTGGTCGCGGGGATCATCGCCCGCGCCGCCGGGTTGGTGGCCTGGCGCTCAGGCGACATCCTCATCGACCGCGCGCCGGCTGGGGCCGAAAAGCAAGTCCGAGTCGCCATCCAGGCAGTGCACGGTGTGCGGGAGGTGCGCTCAGTGCGCGTACGCCGCTCCGGGCCCAAGCTGCTCGGGGACGCAAGCATCGCGACCGCCCGGATGCTCTCGCTGGAGGCCGCGGGGGCCCTGGTCGAGGAGGTCAAGCAGGTAGCCCGGACGACTCTGCCGGCGCTCGAGCTCACCGTTGTGGTCGAGGGTCAGACTCGGCCGAGCGACCTGGTGGAGCGCATCCATGCGGCCGCGGCCCGAAACGGCGGCGTTCGGGACCTGCACAACGTCACTGTCGAGCGGGAGAGCGACGGGTCGCTCCACCTCACGATGCACGCCAAGCTGCCAGGGGACATGACCCTTGCCACCGCCTCGCTCGCCAGCGCCCAGCTCGAGAAGACCCTGCGAGCGGAGCTCCCCGACGCGACGAGGGTCGACATCCACCTGGAGCCGATGGAGCCCCACTTCGTCCGCGGCGAGGACGTGACCGACCGCCGCGCCCAACTGGTGGCCAGGATGCGCGACGTGGTCGCATCCCACCCCGAGGTGCGGCGTTGCGTCGACGTCGAGCTGAGCGACCGGCACCACCGCATCTACGCGCATGTGGTCGCCGAGCTCGACGGCGATGTCAGCCTCGAGCACGCCCACCAGATCGAGTCCGAGCTGGAGGGACAGATCCGGCGTGCCCTGCCCGCGGTCCATGAGGTCGTGGCGCGAGCAATCGCGTGAGGCCGGGTCGCTCGGACGACCTGCCCGCGGTGCTCGAGCTCTGGCGGGCGGAGGGGCGCGCCGGCCGTCGGGACTGCGTACCGGGCGATGTTCGCCTGCGCCGGAGCCTGGCCGGTTTCGACTGGGAAGCGAGATCCAGGGTTCTAGAGGGCCGCGGCGGAGAGCTGCAAGGTGCGGTCTTGGTGGCCAGTCGACCTACGCCGCACGGAACCGTCACCCAGGTCGACGCCTCGGCCGGCGACAGCGGCGAACCCGAGCTGCGGCTCGATCTCTTGCGATGGGGAGTCGGCCTGTCGCGGGCGGCCGGCGCGGTCGCGGCCCAGGTCTGGTGTGGGCGTGGTCACGGCGACGGACCGGACCAACTGGGGATGGAGCGGGTCCGACCGTGGTGGCGCATGGACCGGAGCCTGGAATTGGAGCTGCCGGAGCCTGGAGCCGTGACCGGTTACGAGCTGCATGACGGAAACCGCGTGCCGGCGGGCGTGTGGGCGAATGTGCACAACGGAGCGTTCGCCGAGCATTGGCGGTTTTCACCGCGAAGCGAGGAGGAGCTCATGGCGGGGCGTCCGCCTTCCCTGAGCCTCTTGGCCGTGACTCCGGCCGGAGTGCCGACAGCTGCTGCCCTCTGCCAGGTCGAGACGTACACCATGGACCCGCGGCCTCAGCCGGTAGGCATCGTGGGCTCGGTGGGCACGCTGCCCGAGCATCGCCGCCGCGGCTTGGCCAACTGGCTGGTGGCGGAGGCGCTGCGACGACTGCGCCAGGGAGGGGCACGCCACGCCTCGCTGTACGTCGACGGCTGGAACGCGAACCGCGCGTTCGACGGCTACCGAAAGCTCGGTTTCGAAGTGGCGTTTGAGGTCGAGGTCTGGGAAGCTTCCTTCCGGTGAGGGGCAATCAGTTGGGCCCAACCTGCCCGCGCTCGCGCGCCAGCGCTGCGCTGGCGGCCATCGTCGTGGTTGGCGTCACGGCGATGGCGTGTGGGAGCTCCTACGCAGCAGCTCCGCGCCCGCCCGGCAGGGACCTTAAGCCGCCACCCGCGCTGACTATGGCGATTCGCGACGCCAACCATCTGGGCCCGGCCGGGGCGGGAACCCAGGTCTATCTGAGCCTCGACCTGAAGGTTCGCCAACCCGAGCGGCTGGCCTCGCTGTTGGTCCAGGGCAAGACAGTGACCCCCGCGGTCTATACCGCTGAATTCGGACCAGACCCGGCATTGGTGCAGCGGGCCGTGGCCGCGCTCGACCACGGCGGTTTTCGCGCCACCTGGCGACCCGGCTCCGGTCTGATCGCCGCCGACGGTCCCGCGCCGGCGGCCGCCTCGCTGCTAGGAATCGACATCGAGAACTATCGCCTCGCCGACGGCACCTCCTTCTATGCGTCGCTCGACCAGCCGCGACTGCCGCCACCGCTGGCGTCGGTCGTCACCAGCGTCACGGGGCTCGACAACTACAGGCACGCCCGCACCTATGCTGTGCGCGGCGGTGGCCTGACGCCGACCGATGTCGCCGCCTTCTACAACCTGAAGCCGCTTCGTGACAAAGGCCTCGACGGCACGGGTGAGACCATCGTCCTGCCCGAGATCGACGACCTTTCGAACCTCAACGATCTGAACAAGTTCGCCACCAAGTTCGGATTGCCGGCGTTCGACCCACTGGTGACGATCAAGCGCGACCCGACCTGGGGCGTACCTGAGAAACCCCAGGGCGAGACTGTGCTCGACCTCGAGATCATCCACGAGGTGGCCCCCAACGCGAAGATCGTCATCTACATATCGGCGGCGGACTTCTCGCATGGCGACCGCGCATTCGACCAGATGGTCACGGACCACCTGGGCTCGACAATCTCCGAAAGTCTGGGCGCGTGTGAGGTCGACGTGCCCAAAGGCCATCGCGATGCCTACGCGAGCATCGAGGACCGCGCCGTCGCTTTGGGGATGTCCCACTTCGTCGCCACTGGTGACAATGGCGCGTACACCTGCGGCCAGGACACCGGTCCGGCCGGGAGCTTCCCCTCGACACTGCCGACGGTCACAGCGGTCGGCGGGACGAGCGTCTTCGAATCGCAGCAGGGCGCGTACTTCAAGGAGGCGGCATGGGGCAGCCCTATCGACCAGAGTGGCACCGGGGGCGGCACCAGCCAGTACTACGGCCTGCCGGACTACCAGGGGAGCGTCGCGCAAGCGGCCGGCCATGGAAACCGGCAGGTGCCCGACGTGGCGGCGAACGCCGACCCGAACACCGGCTTCAACATCATCTTCCAGGGCCAGGAGGGGATGGCTGGCGGCACGTCGGCGGCGACCCCGCTCTGGGCCGCCACGGTGGCGCTGATCGATCAGGACCTCAAGAGCAAGGGCCTGCGCGAGGTGGGTTTCGCCAACCCCGCCCTGTACTGGATGGGCGAGAACCAGGCCAAGCTGCCGGCGCGGCCGTTCCACGACGTCACCGTGGGCAACAACCTCGCCTATGACGCCGGCCCCGGTTGGGATTTCGCCACCGGCTGGGGAAGCTTGGATGGGGCCGCGCTCGACCAGGCGTGGGTCCTCTACATCAAGGGTGGGGGAGCATGAGCGATCGCGCGAAGAATCACCGTCAGTCGGGTGGGCGCGGCACCGGCGATAGGGGCGGCCGGCTCCTCGACAGACCGCCGCTACTCACTTGTCCACATTGCGAGATGAGCGTGCCGGCAGGTGACTTCTGCGGCCACTGCGGCGCCCACCTGACCACGGCCAGCGTCACACGCCGGCACGCTTTCGCGGCCGTGCCCTCGGAATCAGTCGCGCACCTTTCCATCATCAGCACGCTCTTTCCGCACCTCCCACATCGTCAAGGAGGCGCTTTCCGGTGGGCACTCATCGCCGGCGTTGCGGCGGTGGTGTTGCTGGCGGCGCTGCAACTGTTCGCACCAGCCACCGCGGCCGCCACCTTCCTACTGCCGGCGCTCTATCTCCTTTATCTGTACGAAGTCGAGGTGTACGAGAGTGAGCCGTGGCTCCTGGTCGGAACCACCATGGTTGCGGGCGCGGTCCTGGGTTACGCCTTCACGGCGTTCGCAGGCGGTATCGTGTCGAGACTTAACCTCACCGGCGACAAAGGCAGCGCATTCCTGCTGGCTGGAGTCACGATCCCGATCGTGGCCCAGGCGCTGATGCTCGCCGGTCCGATGTTCCTTTTCTTGTTCAGGGGCCGGTTCCGCGAACCGCTGGATGGACTGACATTCGGCGCCGCGTCGGCCCTCGGGTTCACGCTCGCGAGCAGCCTGACCACGTTCTGGCCACTCATCGGGGGACCCTTGGTCGGCAGCGGCCAGCCGCTCGACTGGGTGCTGCGACTGCTGCGCGCAGGGATCTTGGTCTCATTGGTCAACGCGAGCACCACCGGGTTGGTGACGGCGGCGCTGTGGCTGAACCGATATGACCGGCTGCGGGCTCGACCGGCTTGGCAGGCCAGCGTCCTGGCGACGATCGTGGCCGCGGTCGGATCGCAGCTAGTGCTCGGGATGCTCAGCTTCGCCGTTTCCAACTTGGTCACCGAAGTCGTGATTCGCTCGCTGGCCACCATTGCGCTCCTCCTCTATGTGCGGTTGGTCATCCACCAGGCGTTGCTCGCGGAGGGATCGGCGCACGAGATCGGGCCCGACGCGCCATGCCCCGAGTGCCATCGGGTCGTCCCGACGATGCGCTTCTGCCCGGCATGTGGTGTCGCTCGTGCCGCGACCTCGAAGCAGGGGCGCCCGCAGCCTGGGGCGGCACTCTGATGGCGACGCAGACGCGATTCTGCGGCCGTTGCGGCAACCCGCTCGCCCCTGGCGCGCCCTTCTGCGGCCGTTGCGGAGCGCCGCAGGTGGCGGCCGCCGCCTTGGCGGCGCCGGCGGCCTACAGCTATCGAACAGCGCAGCCCGGTGCGTTTCCGGGGACGCGGGGGCCCAAGCTGCCTCAGATCATGGTCGCCGCGGGCCTGCTCATCATGCTGTCCGTGGCAACGGTGGCCGTCAGCGCGTTCGCAGTTTCGCGAGTCATCGGGGGCACGCAACCGACTTGCACGGCCAACTGCAGCCCCAAGATCGTCACCCCTCTGCCCGAGTCCAACACCTACCGAAACGCGACCTTCAAGTACGAGGTCGACTACAACTCTCAGTGGACCGTGCGCGGCGAGGACGCTAACGGAATTTCCTTGGGCACCAAGATCGGCCGCCTGGACGTGACCGGGATGAAGGCCGGCCAGCCCCTCGGCCAGTTGATCCAGGCCACCGTGGCCGCCCTACCCTCGGCCACGTGGCAGAACGTCACCCAGGTCGCGGATCTGAAGGGGGCTCACATCGGCGACCAGGACGGGCTCGGCGCCGTGTACTCGGCCAACCTCGTCGGATCGAATGCGACGTCGACCAAGGTCATTGTCGTGGTCATCGCCGCCACGCGCGGCGGGGTCTCGGTCGTGATCTTCGCAGTCGACCCGGCCGACACCAAGAACTACCCCAACGGCATGCCCGAGGGACAGGAATTCGACTACCTGTGCCAGGAATTCCGATGGGCCTAAATGGAGAACTGAGTGGAGCCTAAGGCCGGATTCACTCCGGCCGTCACCCAAACATCTTGTCAAAACACCTCCACGGGTGGCCGCAAACAGGAGGGGGTTCCGCGGGGGAGGACTTACGTCCTTACCCGCGCCTTCTTGATCAGTTCCCACGCTGCGCGCACGTCTTCGAGCGTGGTGCGCAGGTTGCCGATCGCCACTCGAAGTGCGTAGCGGCCGCGCACGTCCGTGTGGGAGATGAAGGCTTCCCCCGAGCCGTTGACTTCGTCGTGGATCCGCTCGTTGTTGGCGTCGTCCGATCGGTGGCGAAACACCACGGTGGAAAAGGGCGTCGGCGCCAACAGCTCGAAGTCTGGCTCGGCCTCGATCCAGCGTCGCAAGTCCTGTGCCATGTCGATGTGGGCCGCGATTCGCTTGCGGGCGCCGACGACGCCAAAGGCGCGAAGCACGAACCACAGCTTGAGGCCCCGGAACCGGCGCCCCAGCGAGGCTCCGTAGTCCATCAGGTTGCGAACCGTCTCGTCTTCACCGGTTGTCAGGTAGGAGGGCGTGAGACTGAATGCGCGCTTGAGGAGGTCCTCGCGCCGGCAGTAGAGAACGCTGCAGTCGATGGGCGTGAACAGCCACTTGTGGGGATTGACGACGAATGAGTCGGCGCGCTCACAGCCGGCCATGACCCATCGATGGCTGTCGAGCACGCCGGCTGCGCCTCCGTACGCCGCGTCGACGTGGAGCCACAACCTCTCCCTCTCGCAAATATCGGCGATGGCGGGGATCGGATCCACCGCGGTCACCGACGTCGTGCCGATGGTCGCGACCACCGCGAAGGGTATGAATCCCTGGCGGCGATCCTCCTGGATTGCCTTCTGCAGCGCCTCGACGTCCATGCGAAACGCCGGGTCGGTGCGGACCTTGACCACGTTGTCCTGCCCGACGCCAAGCACCATGCCGGCCTTCTCAACAGACGAGTGCGCCTCCTCGGACGTGTACATCCGCAAGCGGGTGCCCGCCATCCCGTGGCGCCGAATATCGAGGTCGGGAAGCGCCTCGCGGGCGGCGGCAAGCGCATACAGCGTGCTCGAAGATGCGGTGTCGTTGATGACACCCGCGAAACCTGGTGGAAGTCCGATCGCCTGTCGCAGCCAATCGCAGGCGACCTCTTCGACCTCGGTCGCCGAAGGGGACGTGCGCCAGAGCATGCCGTTGACGTTCAGGGCGGCGCAGAGGAGCTCGGCGAGGATGCCGGGCGTCGAGCCGGTGATCCCGAAGTAGGCGAAAAAGCGCGGGTGGTTCCAATGCGTGATGCCGGGAAGGACCAGGCGCTCGAAGTCTTCGAAGATGATCTCGAGCCGTTCGCCCTCCTCGGGCGGGACCGCGGGCAGGCTGCGCCGGATCTCACCCGGGGCGACGCGCGAGAGCACGGGCCGCTCGCGGATCGTGTCCAGGTAGTCGCCGATCCAATCCACCGCGCGACGCGCGGCCGCGCGGAACTCATCGGTTTCGATATCTCCGAGCGGCCCGGCGGAAATCAGGGGGGTGCGCCGGGAGCTGGCTCCGCCAGGCCCGCCGCCTGGAGGGGCGAGTCCCCCCTTCAGGGGGGTGCGCCGGGAGCTGGCTCCGCCAGGCCCGCCGCCTGGAGGGGGGAGTCCCCCCTTGTCTGACCGGCTCATTCCGAGGAGGGAAGCTCGAAGCTGATGTCGTAAACGCCGCCCGAGAGCTTGGCTCGGTGGATCCAGCCCATCTTTCGCAGCAGGCCCAGCATCTGCTGGTTTTCCGGCAGCACGATGAGCGTGAACGTCTTGATCCCGTGGTCGCCGGCGACCTTGCCCAGGATGACCATGAGCGCACTCCCAAGTCCGCGCCGCTGGAACTCGTCGACGACCGCGACCGCCGTCTCCGCAACGTCGGTGCCGACGATACGGTCATAGCGCGCGACGCCGAGGATCCGCTCTTTGGCACCGGGTTTGTTCGTGGTCGCGACCAGCGCGAAACGATCGTTGTAATCCACGACCGCGAGCCGGTGCGCAAGAGCGTCTGGCATCCGCTTCAGAGGCGAGAAGAATCTGAAGTAAACGGTCCGCTCGGACATCGCGGCCACAGCCTCGTGGAGGAGCGGTTCATCCTCAGGAACGATCGGCCGCACGAGAACCTTCGTCCCGTCGGTCAGCTCCAAGGTGCGGGGTTGGAAACCGGTCACGGCCACGACACGTAAACCGTACGCGAACTAGCATTCGCCGCGAATGGACGCTTCTGACCGACGCCGCAACCTGCTGGTGGCGGGTGCCGCGGCCGCGGTCTTGGTCCTAGCCGCCCAGGACCTCATCATCTGGGCCCAGAGCTTCGCCGCCGACAACTTCCACAACGACTTCACCTTTTACTACGCTGCGGCGCGGCTGGGCCTCACCCACGGGTGGTCCGGGCTCTACGACCTCAAGCTGCAGCAAGAGCAGCTGGACGCGATTGGGTCGCGGATCCACATCGCGGAGCTCGCGCGATACATCAGCCCGCCGCCGTTGGCGTGGCTGGTCGTGCCGCTCAGCCTGCTTCCTTATCGAGTCGCGTACGCCGTTTGGAGCGCCATCCTTCTGCTGGCGCTGGCGGTCACCTGGCGCCTGGCCTCGCCGGGAGGCGGACGGGTGCGTGTCCTTTACCTGGTGGCCGCGGTCGGATGGTTGCCGGTCGCGTACGGTCTCCAGCTCGGCCAGCCCGGCCTGCTGGTCGCGGCGGGAGTCGCCGGCTGCTACGCGCTCATCTTGCGCGACCGCCAACTGGCGGCCGGCGCATGCCTCGGCGTCATGGTCTTGAAGCCCCAGCTTGCGTTCCTGGTCCCCGCCACCCTCCTGATGATAGGACGCTGGAGAGCGTTTTCCGCGGCCGCTTTCGTCGTGGCGGTCTTGGCCATCGTCTCGGCGGTGGCGCTGGGGCCGGACGGCGTCGCGACGTACGCGCAGCGGCTCAACTTCGCCAGCAGTGTGCCGGTCAACCAGTCGCAGACCCTCGCCCCGTTGATCGGCAACCTTCCCGTCACGCGCGCGGTCCAGGTGCTGATTGCGCTTTGGACCCTGGTGCTTGCGTACCGCCTGCGCAGGCGGGGACCGGAGCTGACCCTGGCTGTGGCCCTGGTGGGAGGCCTGGCCGCCGCCCCCTACGTCCACTACGACGACCTCGCGGTGCTCGGTCTGGCGGGCTGGCTCTACCTCCGTTCGCCAACGCACAGGTGGGGATGGGCATATCTGCTTGCAATCGCAATCACCGCCGAAGGTTTCCCGATCTGGGGCGCCGGACCAATTCTGGCGGGCGAGCTGGGGGCGTTGGCCCTCCTGACCCTATTCCCGCCGCCGGAAGCTGCTGATCACAGCGATGCCAAGCATGGCGGCGCCGAAGGCCGACATGATGAAGTCAGCTTCCGTGGCGCCCAGCGCCTTCCGTAAAACGCCGAGCCCCCTCCTGTGCTTCGCCAGAGGCGATCACCTCGACGCCGCCGCGGTACTCGGCCCTCATCGCCTCATCGAAGCTGAGCGACCACTGGCTCAGGGCGCTCCGCCGGTCAGCACGCAAGGCCGCTTGAGGGACCTCGGCCAGGCGGCGCGCAATCGCGAGCGCCTCCTTGAGCGCTGCCCCTGGCGCCACCAACCTCTCCACGAGCCCCATCTGCAACGCTTCGCTGGCGGGCACCGGGCGTCCGGTGAGGATCAGGTCCATCGCCCTGCCTTGCCCGATCAGCCGCGGCAGGCGGACCGTGCCGAGGTCGATCAGCGGCACGCCGAAACGGCGGTTGAACACGCCGAGGGTGGCATCGCCGGCAGCGACCCTGAGGTCGCACCACAGCGCCAGCTCCAGGCCGCCCGCGACGGCGTAGCCTTCGATGGCTGCGATCACGGGCTTGTCGAGTTGCAGGCGCGTCGGGCCCATCGGGCCCTCCCCTTCCTCGCTCAGCCGGTTGGCCGAGCCGGAAGCCATCGATTTCAGGTCGAAACCCGCGCAGAAATTGCCGCCGGCTCCGGCGAGCACCGCCGCCGCCAGCCTCTCGTCTGCAGCAAAGCGTCGGAAGCAATCGGCCAGCGCCGCCGCGGTGTCCGAGTCCACGGCGTTCCGCACCTGGGGCCGGTCGATGGTGACCGTCACCACCGCGCCGTCCTTTTCGTAGTGAACGGTCACCGTCTTCCCCCGCGCGCTAGCCGAGCAGCTCGATCCGGTTGGGATTCATTCCGCGTCCATGTAGGGATAGCGGTGATCCGTCGGCGGCACATAGGTCTCTTTGATCATTCGAGGGCTCACCCAGCGGATCAGGTTGAGGATCGAGCCCGCCTTGTCGTTGGTGCCGGAGGCACGCGCCCCTCCGAACGGCTGCAAGCCGACGACCGCGCCAGTCGGCTTGTCGTTGATGTAGAAGTTGCCGGCCGCGTTGACCAGCGTCTCCGAAGCCTGGCGAATCGCCTGCCGGTCGCGGGCGAAGACCGCGCCCGTGAGCCCGTAAGGACTGGTGCGGTCACAGAGTTCGAGCGTCTCCTCGAACTTTCCGTCGGCGTAGGGGTAGACCGTGAGGATGGGCCCGAAGAGCTCCTCGCGCAGGAGCTTGAAATCGGGGTCCTTCGTCTCGATGACGGTCGGGCGGACGAACCACCCGACCTTGTCGTCTCCTTTGCCCCCGGCGATCACCTTGGTGTCATCGGCCTTTAGCGCAAACTCGATCGCCCCCATGTGCTTGGCGTAGGCCTTGCCGTCGATCACCGCCCCCATGAAGTTGCGGAAGTCGGAAACGTCCCCCTGGGGAATCGCATCGACCTGTTCCGCAAGCTCTGAACGAAGGCTCTTCCAGATCGACTGGGGAATGTACGCGCGGGATGCGGCCGAGCATTTCTGACCCTGGTACTCGAACGCGCCCCGCATGAGCGCGGTGCGCAAGGCGTCCGGGTCGGCTGAAGAATGCGCGACGATGAAGTCCTTGCCGCCGGTCTCGCCCACCAGCCGCGGGTAGGTGCGGTAGCGCTCGACGTTCTTGCCGACCTCCCGCCACATGCCCTGGAACACCTCAGTGGATCCCGTGAAGTGGATGCCGGCGAGGCGCTCGTGGGCAACGACCTGCTCGGAGATCTCGGCGGCGCTACCGCTGACCATGTTGACCACGCCCGGCGGCAGTCCGGCTTCGTTGAGCAGCTCCATCAGGAAGTGGCAGACCAGCAGCGTCTGCGTGGCCGGCTTGAAGACCACGGTGTTGCCCATGAGGGCCGCGGCCATCGGCAGGTTGCCGGCAATCGAGGTGAAGTTGAACGGGCTCACGGCGAAGACGAAGCCCTCGAGCGGGCGGTATTCGAGCCGGTTCCAGGCGGTGCCGTCGTTGGCCGGCTGCTGAGTCAGCAGCTGATCCCCGAAGTGGGCGTTGTAGCGCCAGAAATCGATCGTTTCGCAGGCGGCATCGATTTCGGATTGATGCACGGTCTTCGATTGGCCAAGCATCGTCGCGGCGTTGATGGTGTCGCGCCAGGGTCCCGCCAGCAGCGAGGCCGCGCGCAGCAGCACCGCCGCCCGCTCCTGATAGGAGGTGGCCGCCCACATTCGCCGCGCGTCGAGCGCGGACTCTATGGCGTCGCCGAAGTCCTTGCGAGCGCCGATCGCGACCTCAGCGATGCACAGCTCCTTTCGATGGGGGGACCGGATGTCGCCCCTGGACGCGCCCCAGCGCCGCTCGCCGCCGATCTGCATCGGGACCTCGGTGCGGGCGTCGGTGAGCTCGGCCAACCTGGCCTTGAGGCTCTTTCGATGCGGGTCGCCGGGAGCGTAGGCGCGTATGGGCTCGTTGACTGGAGT
>CAAGKR010258677.1_pt1 | contig 18829 bp, 13 predicted proteins | sample 2556971 | NCBI WGS metagenome assembly CAAGKR01 (sample SAMEA5207829, study PRJEB30636) | soil metagenome | biome: forest; feature: boreal; material: soil | place: USA | collected 2011-09 | depth 1 m | reverse complement strand
GCAGAGAAGAGAATAGTTTCGGAGGAGTAGGATGACGGCGATGGACAGTATTAAAACGGTGGGGGTGCTTGGCGCTGGCACGATGGGGAACGGGATTGCGCATGCCTTTGCGCGGGCCGGGTATAACGTGGTTCTGCGGGACGTGGAGCAGCGATTTTTGGATCAAGCGGTAGAGACGATTGGCAAGAATCTGGACCGCGAGGTGAAGAAAGGGAAGTTGACGGACGCGGAGAAGCCTGCGGTGCTGGGACGATTGAAGATGGTGACGGATTTTGCGGCGCTGGCTGCGGCGGATTTTGTGGTGGAGGCGGTGCCGGAGAAGCTGGAGATCAAGCAGGCGGTGTTGACCGAGGTGGACAAATTACTGCGGCCGGGAGTGATTCTGGCGAGTAATACATCGTCGATTTCGGTGACTACGCTTGCGGCGCTTACTCAGCGGCCGGACAAGTTTGTGGGAATGCACTTTATGAATCCGGTGCCAGTGATGGTGCTGGTGGAAGTGATTCGCGCGCTGCAGACCAGCGATGCGGCTTTTGAGACGACGATGGAACTGGCGCGAAAGCTGGGGAAGACGCCGGTCGCGGTAAATGATGCGCCGGGGTTTGTGTCCAATCGCGTGCTGATGCCACTGATCAATGAGGCGGCGTATGCGGTAATGGAAGGCGTCGCGACTCCTGAAGCGGTGGATGCGGTGTTGAAGCTGGGAATGAACCATCCGATGGGGCCGCTGGAGCTAGCGGATTTTATTGGCTTGGATGTGTGCGTGGATATTATGGCGGTGCTGGTGGATGGGCTGGGCGATCCGAAATATCGCGCGTGTCCACTGCTGAAGAAGTATGTGGCGGCGGGATGGCTGGGGCGGAAGAGCGGCAGAGGCTTTTACGGCTACACGGAAGGGAATAAATAGAGCAGAAGTTCCGTTCAATCAAGCGTGCTTCTTTGTTCGGAGACTGGGAGCCTTCATGAGACAGTTTCTTCTGCGTCCGATTTTGGTGCTTTTGGTTTGCAACGGGTTCAGCGGTCTGGCCGCAGCTCAAGACAGCGCGGACAAGGCCGCAAAAATCGACAGACTGATCCAGCAGTATGCGGACTGCTGCCAATTCACTGGTACAGTGCTAGTCTCTGAACACGACAAGGTCATCTTCAAGAGGGGATACGGGCTGGCGAACCGGGAGTGGAACCTGCCAAACACGCCCGATGTGAGATTCCGCATTGGATCGATCACCAAGCAATTTACTTCGATGCTGGTGATGCAGCAGGTGGCTAGAGGCACGATCAAGCTGGATGGCCACCTGTCGGATTATCTTTCTTACTACCGGAAAGACACCGGGTCGAAAGTAACCATCACGCAACTTCTTAATCACACTTCGGGAATTCCCAGCTATACCGGCGATCCAAAATTCTTCTCCGATGTGTCTCGGAATTATTACGCTGTGGATGTTTTCGTGAAAAAGTTCTGTAGCGGAGATTTGGAGTTTGAACCTGGGACAAAATTTCACTATGACAATTCCGGATATTTCATTCTTGGCGCAATCTTGGAGCAGGTGACCGGAAAGAAATACGAAGTTCTTCTCCAGGAAAACATTCTGGCGCCCCTCGAAATGAAAGACACCGGCTACGACCATTGGATCACGATTCTGCCTAAGCGCGCCTCGGGTTACAACCTGGATTTGGGCGGAGTCGTGAACTCCGAATACCTGGACATGGCGCTCCCATTCGCGGCAGGGTCGCTCTACTCGACAGTCGAAGATATGTACAAATGGGACCAAGCGCTCTATACCGACAAGCTGCTTCCTTCCGATCTAAAGCAGAAGATTTTTGCTCCCGGACTGGAACACTATGGATTTGGGTGGGTCATCGTCACAATTCCGAAGGATGAGCCAGGGGCGGGACAAACTGCAATTTCCCACGGTGGCGGCATCAACGGCTTCAACACCATTGAGCAACGTCTCGTCGCGGATCACGACCTCATTGTGGCGTTTAACAACACTCCGGGAGCCAATATAACGGAAATGGCAGACGGCATCCGCGCCATTCTCTATGGGCAAGAACCCAAACTGCCAAAGCGATCCTTAGTGCCTGAGCTTGGAGAAACGGTTGTGACGCGTGGAGTCGATGCAGCGATCGCCCAGTATCGGGAGCTGAAACATTCCAGCGCATCCAACGACGATTTCAGTGAGAACGCGCTGAACAGCCTCGGTTACGAGCTCCTTAGAAAGGACCGTTTGGCTGATGCTATTGCCATTTTCAAGTTAAATACCGAGGAATATCCCAAGTCCGGAAACGTGTTTGACAGTCTTGCCGAGGCGTATGCAAAAAATGGGCAGAAGCAACTCGCCATCGAGAACTATCGTACCGCCGTTGCGCTCGATCCCAAAAATCAGAATGCGGCGGATAAGTTGAAGGAGTTGGAAAAGTAGGTAGTTCTGTGGGCGATAGCGGAGCCGGATGACGGAAATCATCAGAAATGAGAGATCAGAGATCAGGAAGGATCCTTCGACTGCGCGACCCGGCGCGCCAAAGTGCGGCGGGGAAGAAAATGCCGAGTCGCTCCCCGCTCAGGATCACTGGATAGTTATTTCGGATTAAGGTGAATTGGGCTTAATCTAACCCCGCACCCGTAAAGGCGAAGGGAGCGCCACGCAGTCATCCATAAGGCGAATAGGTAGCGAAAATAGTGTTTGCTTTTTGTTCGCCTTTTGGATAAGGTGGGCGGGTAAGATTTCAACAGATGCGCGATGCCTATGATGGTGAGCAGTGTTCTAAGCTGCATCGAACATGAGAGACTCGAATTCGAGTTGATCGAGGTTCGGACGCGCGGGCAGTGCCTTATGCGCTTGCGGTCGCCTAGCCCGGAGGAATGCGGGGAGTGGCACCAGCGGAAGCGTACGGCGCAGGCGAATCTGGTGGTGCACGATTTGGAGCATGGTTGTAGCCGTTGAAGGGTTTTATTTTGAGGTGGCAGGGAAGACTTGGGATAGCGTTGCGAAATACGAAGTGGTAATAGACAACTATCGTAATGTCTCTGAAGAAGCCGTGTCGCAATCCCGGTGCACGCTTCGAAAGCGGTTCCCGGCGGCCTGAAAAGCAAATTCCCAATTTCCTCAACCGAGGTGAGAAATGACAGACGAACGTACAAAGTTATTGGAAGCAGCGATATCGCAGATCGAAAAGGACCATGGCAGAGGCGCGATCATGCGGCTGGGCAGCAAGGATGTGTTGGTGCCGGTGAACGTGATTCCGTCGGGCTGCTTGTCGCTGGATGCGGCGCTGGGCGTCGGCGGATTTCCGCGTGGACGCGTGATTGAGATTTACGGGCCGGAATCGGGTGGCAAGACGACGCTGACGCTACACGTGATTGCCGAGGCACAGAAATTGGGTGGTCAGGCAGCATTTATCGACGCGGAGCACGCGCTCGATCCGGTGTATGCACGCAGGCTAGGCGTGGATGTGGACAACCTGCTGGTATCGCAGCCGGATAACGGCGAGCAGGCGCTGGAGATTGCCGAGACGCTGATTCGTTCGGGCGGCGTGGACATCGTGGTGGTGGACTCCGTGGCGGCGCTGGTTCCAAAGGCGGAACTGGAAGGCGATATGGGCGATCCGCAGATGGGCTTGCAGGCAAGGCTGATGTCGCAAGCACTGCGGAAGTTGACCGGAATTGTATCGAAATCGAAGACTTGCCTGATTTTCATCAACCAGATTCGCGAAAAGATTGGGGTGATGTTCGGCAATCCGGAAACGACCACGGGTGGACGCGCGCTGAAATTTTATGCGTCGATGCGCGTGGACATCCGGCGGATTCAGGCGATCAAAGAAGGCGATAAAGTGGTGGGTTCGCGGACGCGCGCGAAAGTAGTGAAGAACAAGGTGGCGGCACCGTTCCGCGAGGCGGAGTTCGACATTCTTTATGGCGAAGGAATTTCGCGTGAGGGCGACCTGATTGACCTAGGCGTCGACAAGGGTACCATTGAAAAATCTGGAACATGGATGAGCTATGGTGGTGAGCGCATGGGCCAGGGCCGCGAGAATGTGCGGGTGTTCTTGCGAGAGAATAAGGACATCCGCGAGAAGCTTGAGAATGGTCTGCGGAAGAAGATGGAGATTCCGATACCCGGGCAGCCTGCGGGGACCGCGCCAACGACAGCTGCAAACGGGCACGCGGCAAATGTCGGAGAGAAGGCGCCTATTAAAGTTGCAGCGGCGGCGGGTGGTGCGGCCGATTCCAAGGCGCGGCCTTCTGGGCGCTAAGTATCTAGAGAGATAGATCGTTTAAGTGTAGGATCGGCGGGTTGGCGAAAGCTGGCCCGTCGATTTTTTTGCAATGCTTATGGGCAGGATTTGCTGATCATGGCGGCGGTTTGTAGTGTTGTTGAATTGGCGGACCGCTTCGGAAGGCGGCCCCTACATTCGGAGGAGAAAAGGCGACCTCAAGACCCACACGCAAATCCGGCGTGTGGACGCCAGAAGAGCGACCAAAACCGCCCCTAAGGCGGTTCAGGTGACGGCCACGCACGAGATGTCAATTCGCGCCTGTGTGTCCGGTTAGACAGGTGAACGTGGAGCACTGTCCTTGCGGTCAGACGTTCAATCTAAAACACATAGAAACGTACTGGACCCAGATGTCTATTGCTAGAGGTGGATTCTGATGGGAGACTGCCTGTATAGTGAGAGTGGGAAATTGCTCTCGGACTAAGGGCTGAATGATCAAGAATTTAGGGACAATTTTTACCGCATCCGTGATGGTCGCCGTGCTGAGCGTGCCGTTGCCCGCTGCGGAAAGCACGCCTAGTGCGGCGCCAACGTCCAGCGCAAAATCCAAATCGAAAATAGGTACGCACCTGCGTCACCTGGTTTCCCGATTCCGTGGCGGCGTTCCCACGTATGCCGATTCCTTCAGCCTGGATGATCCCACGTTTGATGATCCGATGGTTCGAGAAGCAGCTCTAGAGGGGCTAGGACGATTCAACGGATCGGTTGTCGCCATTGATCCGAACACCGGCCGTATCCTGACGGTCGTGAACCAGAAGATTGCATTCGGCGACGGTTATATTCCGTGCTCGACGATAAAGCCAACGATTGCAATTGCAGCGCTTTCCGAGAATGTAATCACGCGCGACACGATGTTGAAGGTTGGTCGGCGCAAGTACATGAATTTGACGGAAGCCCTGGCGCATTCCAACAACGTATTTTTTGAAGAACTTGGGCGACGCATGGGTTTTGACACCGTTTCCAAATACGGCCGACTTCTAGGGCTCGGCGAATTGTCCGGATACAACTTGGCGGACGAGCATCCGGGGACTTTTCCGATGCAAGCGCCGGCATTTGGCGGCGTAGCGCGGATGTCCAGTTTCGGCGAAGGAATTCAAATCACTCCGTTGCAATTGGCGGCGCTGGCCGGTGCCTTTGCCAACGGCGGCACGCTTTATTATTTGCAGTATCCACACACCGCGGAAGATGTGGCGGCCTTTCAGCCGCGAGTGAAACGCGACTTGAATATTTCTGGCGTGCTTCCTGAAGTGCGCGAAGGCATGCTGGCGGCCGTGCTTTATGGCACCGGACGGTTGAGCTACGACGCTGGCGGCGAGGAAACACCGTTGGGAAAAACAGGAACCTGCGATGACCATACAAATCCATCGAGGATTGGATGGTTTGTCACGTATGCGGATGAAGCGCACCCAAAGATTGCGCTGGCGGTTCTCTTGCGCGGGAATACGCGCGTGGTGAAGGGTCCAATGGCGGCGGAAGTTGCCGGGCGAATTTACCGCAGATTGCGGGAACAGAATTACTTTGCGGATCCTGCGCGGATTACGACGGTTCAGCCAATTACCTCCGGACAGTAAAACAACAGCTGAAAAATCTGATTGTAGCGGTAACGCGATGCGCGCCTTCCTGTTCACGACGCGTTTGCAGGTGAGTAATTTCGATTCGGTTGATTGAGACGAACATTCCGGTGGATTCTGAACGTTGAGATGCTGCAGCGCGGAAAGGCGCCGCACTGCAGCAAGACAGATTGATCGGTAGGCGCGTCGATGGTCGGAGGACGCAGAGGCAGAGGGATCCGTCCATAAGGTTGGTCTGGATTCGTTCGTTGAACCGTTTAGAGTTGGTTAGTAGATGATGGGGAGCTTAGAGAAGTCGGAAATGGGATCTTCGATCACGCGCAGAATGAGCAGGGTCCGGTCGTCGTGGGGAGGAAGCCCAATGCCGGCATGTTCGTCGGTGGCTTTGACGATGCGCTGGGCAATGGTGTAGCCCGGGTCGAGCGGCACAACCTCGGCAAGCAGGGCTTTCAGACGATCCGCGCCGTATTCTTCCAATTCTTTATTCATGGACTCGTGAATGCCGTCGGAAGCGAGGACGATAACATCGCCCGGGAGAAGAGCGATGGTGATTTCTTCGTATTCAGCTTCGGGCAACAGGCCTAGTGGCACACCCGTTATGTTCAGTTCGCTGACTTCGCCTTTGCGGATCAGCAGGGGTAGAGTGCCGCCAGCGTTGGAGATGCTCAGCTCGCGCAAGGCGGCGTCATAAACCACAAAATGCATGGCGATGAAGCGGGCATCGAGGCGCGCGGCGAGCAGGCGAGTGTTCAGAATATCCAGCATTTCGGATGGCGAATCCTGCCGCTCGTTGACTACTTCGCGAAGAATGCCGATGGCCAGCGCACCGTAGAGCGCCGCGGCGGTTCCTTTGCCAGAAACATCGCCCAAGGCAATGCCCAGACGGCCGACACCATAGGGAAGCAGGTCGTAGAAGTCGCCACCGAGTTCGCGAGCCGGGACGTAGGCGGTTGCTAAGTCCAGGCCAGGTATCTCCTTTGCGCCGGTGGGAAGTAACTGGCGCTGAATTTCGCGCGCGGTATCCAGGTCGTTCTGCAGTCGAACCTGCGTTTCACGGCTTTCTTCAAAGAGCCGGGAATTTTCGAGGGCGACGGCAATAAAAGAGCCGAGAATGTTGAGCATGGGCTCGTCTTCGGCAGTGAACGCGGCTGGCTTGATGCTCTCCAGATCGAGTACACCGATCAGGCGGCCCACGCGAATGAGCGGAACTACGAGCTCCGAACGAACTTCGACCCCGCAGTCCAGGCTGCACGCGACGTAGCGAGGATCGTCACGTACCTCATCGACACGAATGGTACGCTTTTCGGCGGCGGCGGTTCCGGTGATCCCGTGATTGAGAGGCATTTTCAATCGCGCCGGAATCGCATCTTCGTAGCGCATGGAAAACACGCTTTCCAGAACTTGGTCGGCGTCATTCCACAGCATGACGGTAAATACGTCGTAGTTAACGAATTTCTTCACGCGCTCGGCGGTCAGGCGAAGAAGTTCCTCGCGATTCAGCGTGGAGGTGATTTCGTGGCTGACCTCGTAGAGGAGGGTCAGTGCTTTAGCCTGCTCGTGTTGCGACACAAAAAAAGCGGGAGGCACCGTCTGCGTGCCCGTGCCGAGGGAGAAAGGATAGGTTTGTTTCGACGGTTCCATAAGGAAGATTATTCTAGCTTCTTATGGTTAGATGTGGGTAAACGAAGTTGGTTTCAAGGGGATCGGAAAATTTGCTTGGAAGGACTTATCGGGAGCGCGGCAGTTCAAGTGCCGATTTTACGGCCGAATTTCCGCTACAGACTGTGGGTATTCGGGCTAGGCTAAGGCCCAGCACCTACATCGGAGCGATCGTCCACAGTTTCTTGCAGCATCTGATCGTAACAGCGGCAGTAGAACTGCCGCACTGCAAATAAGCGCTACTTTACTTCCCAGGTATCGCCCGCGCGGAGGAGTTTGTTCAGGTCGCCGGGGCCTTTTTTGGCGATTACGTCGCGAATTTGATCGTTGATTACGTCTTCAAAGCGTGGCAAATCGTCCCAAGCGCGAAAAACGCCTATGGGAGTAGGGAAGCCGGGGCGGCGTTCCATATGAGAAAGCAGAAAAGCGTAGGACGGGTTGGAGTTGTGCGCATCATGAAGGATCAGGTCGGATTCGGTGATGCCATTGCCAAGTTGCACGACTTCCAGGTCGCCGTCGGATTTTCGGCGGATGCCTTTATCGCGGTTTTTGCCGTAGATCAAAGGTTTGCCGTGTTCGAGTTGAAGGACTTGTTCGCTGCGAGCGTCTTTGTCGGTCAGGCTGTTCCACGCACCGTCGTTGAAAATATTGCAGTTTTGCAGGATTTCCACGAAGGCGGAACCTCTGTGTACGGCTGCCGCGCGTAAGGTGTCTTTCAGATGGGTTTGGAAGATATCCACGGAGCGGGCCACAAAAGTTGCATCCGCGCCAATCGCCAGCGAAACCGGATTAAAAGGACGGTCCGGCGAGCCGTAGGGAGTGGACTTGGCGATCTTGCCGAATTCCGAGGTGGGTGAATACTGGCCCTTGGTCAGTCCGTAAATACGGTTGTTGAATAACAGAACTTTGATGCCAACGTTGCGCCGCAACATGTGAATGGTGTGATTACCGCCGATGGCGAGGGCATCACCATCGCCGGTGGCCATCCAAACTTCCAATTCCGGATGAGCGATTTTGATGCCGGTAGCGACTGCGGGTGCCCGGCCGTGAATGGTGTGGAAGCCATAGGTATTCATGTAGTACGGAAACCGGCTGGAGCAGCCGATGCCGGAAACGACTACGAAATTCTCGCGGCGTACACCCAATTCCGGAAAAACCGCTTGAACGGCGGCGAGAATAGCATAGTCGCCGCAGCCCGGGCACCAGCGAACTTCCTGGTCCGTCTGAAAATCTTTTTTAGTGAGCGCCGGGAAAATGGTCGTTGACATTATCAAATACTCCTAAAGTCCCAACACTTCCTCGATCTTCTGATCGAGCTCGGCTTGCTTAAACGGACGGCCCTGAATCTTATTCAGGCCGATGGCATTGACGAGGAATTTTGCGCGCAGCATCCAGAAAAGCTGGCCCATGTTTAATTCCGGAACCAGAACATGTTTGTAATTCCTCAGCACTTCACCCAAATTTTCCGGAAATGGATTCAAGTGGCGTAGATGCAAGTGGCCGATGGTGTGGCCCTTGGCGCGCTGGGTCTTAACGGACTGGGTAATTGCGCCATACGTGGAGCCCCAGGAAACGATGAGCAACTTCCCTGCTGCGTCGCCCACCGGTACGGCGGGCGGAATGTCTTGCACGATAGCCTGCACTTTTGCGGCACGAATACGAACCATATTTTCGTGATTCAACGGCTCGTAGTTAATGTTGCCGGTGACGTCCTGCTTTTCCAGACCGCCGATGCGATGCTCCAGCCCTGGTGTGCCGGGAATGGCCCAAGGACGCGCGAGCGTTTGGGGATCGCGCTTATACGGGAAAAAATTGACGGGGTCGGAGGCATATTTCACTGGAATTTCCGGAATGTTTTCGAGCAGAGGAATTTGCCATGGCTCCGCGCCATTGGCCAGGTAGCCATCGGAAAGGATAATCACCGGCACCATGTATTTCAGTGCAATACGGCTGGCCTCTAACGCGACCCAGAAGCAATCACCCGGGGTGGCCGTTGCCAGCACGGGAATTGGCGCTTCGGAATTGCGTCCAAACATGGCCTGCAATAGATCACCTTGCTCCGTCTTCGTAGGAAGTCCGGTGGAGGGACCGCCCCGTTGGATATCGCAAATCACCAGCGGCAGTTCGGTCATGACCGCAAGCCCGAGGGCTTCGGTCTTTAGCGCCATTCCCGGCCCGGATGTGGTGGTTACGGCCAGCGAGCCCGCGTAAGCGGCACCGATCGAAGAAGTAATCGCGGCGATTTCATCCTCCGCCTGGAAGGTAATCACGCCGAAATCTTTGTACTGCGAGAGTTCGTGCAAGATATCCGAAGCCGGGGTAATGGGATAGCTGCCGAGGAAGAGTTTAACGCCCGCTTTTTGCGCCGCAGTGACGAGTCCGAGGGCCAGCGCCTGATTGCCGCTGATATTGCGATACAGGCCCGGAGTCAGCTGAGCCGGCGGAATTTCATAGCTGACTTGAAACGCTTCGGTCGCCTCGCAGTAGGCGTATCCGGCTTTCATGGCCAGGGTATTGGCTTCGGCGAGGAGCGGCTTCTTCTTGAACTTCCCTTCGATCCAGCGAACCGTGGGGTCCATGGAGCGGTTGTAAAGCCAATAGCACATGCCGAGCGCGAAAAAATTCTTGCAGCGATCCATGGACTTCGAATCGATGCCGAGATGTTGAAGCGCAGCGCGAGTTAAGCGTTCGAGTTCGACGGGAAACACGCGGAACTTGTCGAGCGAATGGTCCTCCAGCGGATTGGTGGTTACATGCGCTTTCTTAAGATCGGCTTCCTGGAAGGCATCGGAATTGACGATCAGGATGCCGTTGGCTTTCAGGTCGGCGACATTTACTTTTAGAGCAGCTGGGTTCATGGCGATCAAAACATCAACGGAATCGCCGGGAGTGTGAATTTCGTTCGAAGAGAAATTTAATTGGAAGCCGCTGACGCCGGGCAGGGTGCCGGCAGGGGCACGGATTTCCGCAGGGTAATCTGGAAAAGTGGCAATGTCGTTGCCGTAAAGCGCGACTGTATTGGTGAACTGGCTGCCGGTGATCTGCATACCATCGCCGGAGTCACCAGCAAAGCGGATTACCGCTTGGTCCAGCACCTCACGCTTGGCTTTACTTGCCGGAACATCCATCAAAGTCGACATCGTTGAACGTAACCCCCGCGTAAACGGGCTATAAAATTCTCAGAAACAGCTCCGGTTGAGAGGACCGGTACGTGCCGCCTTAAAATCAAGCGATTGCAAGGCGGCAAAACCCAGCAACTACAGAATAACACAGCCATGAAAGAGAGATGCAGTTGTGGGCGAGTTTGATACGAGCACGGCGCTTGCGATCTTATGCGCCGTGCACAGAATTTCCGATGCTCCGGTGCTAATTTGCGGACTCCTTCGCGGCGCATGCTCGCAGAAATTGCCTCCGATAGTAGAACAGGATCCCAAGAATCAACGCGCCGGGAACCAAGGCGAACACCGCAAAGATTCTATTCTGAAGCACCTGCAGGGAGGTCGCCGAGGTTTCAGCTAGGTGCATCAATGCCATTTGTTCCTGCATGATCGAGGCGAAGTTGGGGCTGAGGAACGTCACGAGCCCGCTGGTCATCCAAAGAACGGTTAAGCCGATGATCAGCAGGTAGCTCCACTTCTTTAGAGTCAACAGTCCAATCGCCGCCGCCAAGTACAACACCGCGTTAGACGCAAATACGAAAGCGCCAAGTTCGCCTCGCAACGGGTAACCGTACATGATCATGAAAACAGGCATATGCATCAGCGGAATGGCAAACATGCCAAGGACGGAAAACAACATGAATCCAGCAATGATGGCGACCGGTAAGGGACAACTCGGCTTGCCTGACACTGGGGAGTCGTGGGCCGCTGTCGCTCCCGTGCTCCTTCCGATATCCGCGAACTGCGTCTTAACGCTGCTCTGATTGAAAATCACGAGCCACCAGATACCAACAAGGATGGGCGCGCCATACATCAGGGCGACCATAGCCTTAACGTACTGCATGTTCACGGGTGCGCCAGCGGTAGCTGTCGGGAACGTGATGATCAGGATCGAGGCGAGGGCGATCGAGCCAAGGATCACGGTAATGCCGGCCCACACCAGGGCCGAAAGGCGCGCCCAGTTTTTCAAACGAATTAAGTTAATGCCGGTCACGATTCCAAAGCCCGCGACACAAAGGAACGCGACCATGGAGAATTCTGCGATGGCCTTGAAATTCGCAGGGAGATCGGTTTGCGGAAGTGGAGTGAATAAGAGTCCCAGCAAGCCGAGCGAGATGCCGGCAACGGCCAGGAGGCTACCGATGATGGCAACAATGGCGGCAGCCAGAACAGATGCGGATGGTTTTCGCGATTCCATGAGGAGTGGTATATCACTCTGAGTTGAGAACCGCTACAAGGTAAGCCCCCACGCCCCCTCTTAGGCTGGCTTGGCCGGGGTGACAGCAGAGTCTTCTTCCACCGAGGACCCAAACTGGGCGGCCACGCGGCCGCGAGTGAAATAGAGCAACCACCAGGCACCCAGGGGAAACGTGAAAACGACAAAAGAGATGGCGAGCAATTGTTTGACCGACGCTAGAGGGGAAACCAGTTCGTCGGGAATAGCAAACGTCTCGTAGGGTTTGAAGGCAATGATCAGCGAGGAAAACACAAAGGCGAGCACCGCCCAAAGAAGCGCACCGCGACGGGCCCAGGACTTCAATTGAAACAGACCCACGCTGATGCGGAGGCCCATGGCCACCAGCAGAGGCGGAAGGGTGGCCAAGGCGAAGAATGTAACGGGGTGAAGTTCATAGAAATGTCTGCCGCTGCGATCGGCCGGAATGCTCATCATGGAGAGGAAAAACCAGCCCCAAACCAACAAGGCTGAAATGCTACACAGAATGCCGAGGGTTGCCGCGGCGGTTACTCCCGCGGACCGAGTTTCCGGGATTTTGTGTTGGTTTGGCACGTTGCTCCTACACGATGAGAGCACAGAGGGACAGCGTTGAGTAGAGTACGGAGGTGCGGTGGGTAGCGAAAACAGCACTTGACGTTCGCTTTATTTTCGCCTAGAGTCTTGTTGATCGATGACTGCACGGAGGGACGCATGGCCCTGACGAAACGCCAAAAAGAAGTGCTCGACTACCTGGTATCCTTCGAGACCCGGCACGGCTACGCTCCTAGTTTTGAAGAAATCGGAAAAGGCATGAAGCTAACGTCACTGGCCACGGTGCACAAGCACATCACTACGCTCGAAAAGAAGGGCTTTATCCGCCGCGGCTACAATCAGAGCCGCTCGATTGAGATTGTGCAATTGCCAAAATCGGTGAAAGAGCAGGTGATCGAGCGGCGCGTGCAGGAACTGCCACTCGTGGGCAGAATCGCCGCGGGCCGGCCGCTGGAAGCAGTAGAAGATCGGCAAACGATTTCGCTGGGGGACTTTGCGCGCGGCGGCAATTCATTCGTATTACAGGTAAAGGGAAGTTCCATGATTGAGGATCACATCATGGACGGCGATTTTGTGGTGTGCGAACAGACACAGGTGGCGAACGCAGGAGACATCGTGGTGGCACTACTCGCGGACGAAGAGGCTACTCTGAAGCGGTTCTACCGCGAGGGCTCCGGGAAGATTCGGTTGCAACCCGCGAATTCGGAGATGGCGCCGATTATGGTGGCTGCTTCTGACGTGAAGATTCAGGGGCGCGTGATAGGCGTGTTGCGGAAATACTAGATAGGGCTGGCCTGGCTAAAGCCAGGCGTCAACATTTGCTAGAGGATGTTCACGGCGCGGGCCGCCAGTAACACCACGATCATCAATGAAATTAGGGACTGGGTCATCATTCCCAACTTCGCCCAGCGAGACAGAACGGCTGTATCCGTTGGCGAGAAAGCCGTGCTGGTATTGAACGCCAGGAACAAATAATCCATAAATTGCGGCGTCCAGGAAGGGTCACTTTCAGCCTGCCCGAGCATTTGTGGGAAGAGAAAAGAGCTGTTCAATCCGTCACTTTTCCTGTCGCGGCCTGACGGGCCGCCGGCATCCAGCTTCCAATACCACAACGCAAAGACCAGCACATTGGTGATCCAGAGAGCGATCGCTGAGCGCAACATGGCTTTCGGCGTCTCCACATGTTGCGGGATTCCATGAATCAGGATAACCAGGGAAACGATCATCGCAATGGTGATGAAGACGTTGGCGGTGAAAGACAGAATCCTGGCGATGTCGTAGCGGCCGCGTTGGTGAGATATTGCGGTTGAGATGATCAGAAGTATGGTGACTCCCAACAGCCCCCAACTGGGTCCGACCGAAAGAGGCTCCGGCAGCGCGATATACACGCCGGAAGCTGCGAGCATGGCTATAAATGCGGGCCATCGTGGTTCACGGACGAGCCGGTTGGTCATAGGGTTCCTGGTGAAATACGACTGTGAAGTCTAATACAGTTCTCACTGCAACACACTCATGCTCGCTGCGAATCGCTGGCCTGCGAAAAATTCGTGTTCGATGCTCTTCTTAGCGTGAAACAATGTAAAATTTCGAATTGCCTCAGGGAGCCGTCATCCACTGTCTATGAAGAAGAGCCGACCCATACGGAAGTTGCTAGCAGCCAACCGCAGCGAAATCGCGATTCGAATCTTTCGCGCCGCGAATGAGCTGGGATTGCGCACCGTGGCGGTTTACTCACAGGAAGACAGGTTAGCGCTGCATCGCTTCAAGGCAGACGAAGCGTATCAGGTGGGTGTGGGCAAAGGTCCCGTCGAGGCGTATCTGGATATTGCCGGCATTATTGCCATCGCGAAGAAGCATGAGGTCGATGCGATTCACCCGGGCTACGGATTTTTGGCGGAAAATCCCGCGTTCGCGCGCGCGTGTGCTGCGGCGGGGTTGAAATTTGTTGGCCCGACACCAGAGCTTCTGGAACTGTTGGGCGATAAGACTGCGGCGAGGCGGCTGGCGATCCAAGCTGGCGTACCGGTGCTGCCGGGTACCGAGAAGGCCGTCGCTTCTCCGGAAGAGGCCCACAAAATCGCGAAAGAGATTGGTTATCCCGTAATTGTTAAAGCGTCCATGGGCGGGGGCGGCCGCGGCATGCGTGTGGTTCAGAACGCGACCGAGCTTTCCGCGCGCTTGGAAGAGGCGCAGGGCGAGGCCAAGTCGGCTTTCGGCGATGCCTCTGTTTTTCTCGAAAAATACTTGTCGCGTGCACGGCATATTGAAGTGCAGATCATTGGCGACGAGCACGGCAACCTGTTGCACCTGTTTGAACGGGATTGTTCCGTGCAACGCCGCCACCAAAAAGTAGTGGAAGTTGCGCCAGCGTTTAACCTCGCGGATAAGGTGCGCGCGGAAATCAGCGACGCTGCGGTGCAAATTTGCCGCAAGTCGGATTACCGCAATGCGGGAACAGTTGAGTTTCTTTATGATGTCGATTCTTCGAGGTGGTACTTCATTGAAGTAAATCCGCGGATCCAGGTGGAGCACACGGTAACGGAGATGGTTACCGGGCTGGACCTGGTACGCGCGCAGATTCTGGTGGCCCAGGGAGAGAAGCTGCACGAAAAGCCGCTGGATTTCCCGCAGCAGGACAAAGTGCCGTTGTACGGCGCCGCGCTGCAGTGCCGCGTAACCACCGAAGATCCGGAGAAAAACTTCGCGCCTGACTACGGGAAGATTTCCACGTATCGATCGCCGGCGGGCTTCGGAATTCGCCTCGATGGTGGCACGGCATATTCCGGCGCGGTGCTGGCGGCGTATTACGATTCGCTGCTGGTTAAGGTAACTGCATGGGGCCGCGACCTGAATGAAGCGTGCCAGCGCATGGATCGCTCGCTGCGAGAATTCCGTATTCGCGGAGTGAAAACGAATATCCCATTCCTGGAAAATGTGGTGAACCACCCGCATTTTCGCGCAGGAGAAGTCACGACATCATTCCTCGATGAATCGCCGGAATTGTTCCGCTTCAGCCGCCGCGCCGACCGCGCTACCAAGCTGCTGTCCTATGTAGGCGACGTGATTCTGAACGGCAACCCGGAAGTAAAAGGGAAGAAGGTGCCAGAGATTTTTGAGAAGGCGCGGCTGCCAAGCGTGCCGGCCCCTGAACCGCCGCCGGGAACACGGCAGCTATTGCAAAAGCTTGGACCAAAGAGATTTGCTGCTTGGGCGCGGAAAGAGACGCGCCTGCTGATTACCGACACGACGTTTCGCGACGCGCACCAATCGCTGATGGCGACGCGGGTGCGTACGTACGACCTGCTGGCCACCGCCGACGCTGTGTCGCGGCGGTTGCCCAATCTTTTCAGCCTGGAGATGTGGGGCGGGGCGACCTTCGATACGTCCCTGCGATTTTTGCATGAAGATCCCTGGCAGCGGCTGCGAGAGCTTCGCAAACGCGTTCCGAATATCTGCTTCCAGATGCTTTTGCGGGGGGCGAACGCCGTTGGCTACACGTCTTATCCCGACAACGTTATTTTCGATTTCGTGCGCGAATCTTTCGAGCAGGGAATCGACATTTTCCGGATCTTTGATTCGCTGAACTCCATAGAAAATATGCGGGTGTCGATTGACGCAGTGCTCGAAAGCGGTGGAGTTTGCGAGCCCGCCATCTGTTACACCGGGGATATCCTCGACAAAAGCCGGCCGAAATATTCGCTGAAATATTACGTTCAGATGGCCAAGCAGCTGGAGAAACTGGGCGCTCACTTTCTTGCGATTAAAGATATGGCCGGGCTTTGCAAGCCCTACGCTGCTTTCGCGCTGGTGAATGCGTTGCGCGCGGAGGTTGGGATCCCGGTGCATTTTCATACTCACGACACCAGCGGCGTCAATTCGGCTTCGCTGTTAAAGGCCGCGGATGCGGGTGTTGACGTTGCGGATGCCGCGATTGCGTCGATGAGCGGAGTGACCAGCCAGCCCAATTTGAATTCGACCGTGGAGGCGCTGCGAAATACTCCGCGCGATACGGGACTGGACGTCGGGGCACTCAACGAGTGCTCCGACTATTGGGAGACGGTGCGCGGCTACTATTTGCCATTCGATTCAGGGCCGAAGGCCGGATCCGCGGGTCTCTATCAGCATGAGATTCCCGGCGGGCAGTTTACGAATTTGCGTGAGCAGGCTGCGGCGATGGGCCTGGGTCACCGCTGGAGCGAAGCGGAGAAAACTTACGCCGAGGTGAATCAACTGTTCGGCGACATCGTGAAGGTGACGCCGTCCAGTAAAGTGGTTGGCGACATGACACTGTTCTTGATGGCCAATGAAATGAAGCCGGGAGATTTGCTGGCGCTTGATGAGCACCATGATATTTCGCTGCCCAATTCCGTGGTGGATATGTTTTCCGGTGCGCTGGGCGTGCCGCCCGGTGGCTGGCCGAAAAAATTGCAACGCATTATCCTTCGCGGGCAGCCCCCGCTAAAGGGCAGGCCCAGCGCTGCGCTGGCCCCTGTGGATTGGGACGCGCAGCGAGCGGGCCTTGAGAAAAAAGTGGGCCACCCGATGCGGCGGGATGGCATGCTCAGCTATCTTCTTTACCCCGAAGTGTTCTTGAAATATGACCAGTTCCGGCATACCTATTCGGACGTCAGTGTTATTCCCACGCCTGCTTTTTTCTACGGATTGAAGCCGGGCGAAGAGATTACGGTCGAGATCGAATCGGGCAAGACAATGATCATCAAGTTTCTCACGGTGGGCGAGGCGCATCCGGACGGAACACGCACGCTGTTCTTCGAACTGAATGGCCAGCCACGGGAAGTTACCTTGCGCGATCGCGCCCTGCGTGTGGTGGAGCGCAGCCATCCCAAAGTAAATCCCGAGGATCCGGGCCAGGTCGGCGCTCCCACGGCAGGGCTCATCAGCAGCATCGCGGTGCAGGCTAACCATCCGGTGGAACGCGGTGCTAAACTTTTGACCCTCGAGGCCATGAAAATGCAGTCCAACATTTACGCACCGATCACCGGCCGCGTCAGCAAGTTGCTGGTTACTCCCGGCCAGCACGTGGAAGCCAAGGATTTGCTGGTCACCATCGTTCCGTGAGCGGCGCAAACCTCAACAAGCATGAGCAATTTTATTCGCGCTTTCTTAAAAACCAACGCGACCTGGTAATTTATCTCCCACCCGGCTACAACGAACAGCCGCAGCGTCACTTTCCAGTCCTATATCTCCACGATGGGCAGAATTTGTTTGACGCGGCTACATCGTTTGGTGGAGTGGATTGGCATGTAGGGCAGACTGCCGATTATTGTATTCACGAGGGCCGTGTCGCGCCGTTGATCATTGTGGGGATTTACAATGCTGGTAAACAGCGGCTGCGTGAATATACGCCTACACGCATGCCACGGCTTGGCGGCGGCAGTGCGACGCGATACGCAAAATTCTTGACCCAGGAGCTGCAGCCGTTCGTCCAACAGAATTATCGAATTCTGGGCGGCATGGAGAATACCGGGATAGGCGGCTCCTCGCTGGGAGGTCTGGTATCGCTGTTTGTGGGGCTTCGGATGCCTGAGGTTTTCGGAAAAATCGCCGCGCTCTCGCCTTCGGTGTGGTGGAATCAACGTGTGATTCTGCGCTTTGCAGATGCCGCTCCGGTGCGTCCCCGGCCGCGAATCTGGCTCGACATTGGAACGCGCGAGGGAAGCCGCACGATAGATGATGTCGAGCGGTTCCGCGATGCGTTGCTGCGCAAAGGATGGCAATGGCAGCACGAGTTACACTACGAACGCGTGAATGGCGGGGAACATAATGAAGCGGCTTGGGCGCAGCGAGTAGGTCCTTTTTTGCAATTTCTGTTTCCGGCAGGCGCAAGCCGAGTATAATCCGCGCAGTTCGCGCTGGCGACCAGAGCCACGCTCGCTTGGGGAAAGCAGATGTCCGCCGGCAGGCCGTTCACTATCCTTTGCGTCTCATCCTACGAAAAGGGACAAGAATTTCTGCGTGCTTGCAAGAGCATGGGCTGTACCGTGCTGCTTCTGACGGTAGAGAAACTTCGCGAAGCGGACTGGCCGCGCGAATCCATCGATGAAATGTTCTTCACTCCATTGGAATTGCCGATCGCGGAACTTATTTCGGCGGTCAGTTATGCGGCGCGCTCCCGCCATATTGATCGGATCGTAGCGCTGGATGAGTTTGATCTGGAAAATGTGGCTGCGCTGCGCGAACACTTGCGCCTGCCCGGCATGGGGCAAACGACCCTGCGGTACTTTCGCGACAAGCTGGCCATGCGCGCGCGGGCCCGCGAAGCCGGAGTATTGGTTCCCGAATTTATCCACGTATTGAATTACGACGATCTGCGCCAATTCATGGCTCGAGTGCCCGCGCCGTGGCTGCTAAAACCACGCTCGCAAGCGTCCGGAATCGGG
>CAAGKR010094976.1_pt1 | contig 18834 bp, 20 predicted proteins | sample 2556971 | NCBI WGS metagenome assembly CAAGKR01 (sample SAMEA5207829, study PRJEB30636) | soil metagenome | biome: forest; feature: boreal; material: soil | place: USA | collected 2011-09 | depth 1 m | reverse complement strand
GTGATCATCTCCGGCGTCGTGGTGTTCGCGCTGGTTGCCGGCGTCGCGCTTGCGGGCGCGCTCGGTGCCCGGCTCCCCGGCCAAACCGCTTCGGGCAACTCCCAATCTGCGGAACAGACTGCAACTGCAACGCGCCTCGCGCACGCGATCAAGACCCTCGAAGCGAAGGTGAACGCGAGTCCCGACGACTACGACACTCGTCTCGCACTGGCACACGCGTACGAGGCCATTGGGGACCTTCGCAACGCGCTCGCGCAGTCGGACGCTGCGATCACAATCGATCAAGATCGCCCCGAGGCGCACGCCAACGCCGGGCGGCTGCTCTACATCGCGTCGGAGTCGATCAAGAACAAGAACACGCGGTTACAGTTCGTCACCGAGGCGAGTACCGCGTTCAACACCGCGATCGAAAAAGATCCCGAGTACGCGGACGCCTACTACTTCCGGTCAGTGCTGGAGTTCGCGACCGGTCAGTTGGAACGCGCGCAAGCGGATCTCCAGACGTACCTCGTGAAGGCGCCGAGTGGGCCGTACGCCAGCGACGCGCGCGATGTACTAGCGCAGGTCACGACGGCGCTCGAGTCGACGTCGACTACCGTGCCCAGTTCTCCCTGACCGGCGAGTTCCCTGACCCAGGAGCATCTCATGGCGGACCAGCCCCCGTTCGAGATTGACGAGAGCAAGACCTACCGCGCGACCATTGTCACCGACCGCGGCACGATGGTCCTCGACCTCGACCCGAAGCTCGCGCCCAAGACCGTCAACAACTTCGTGGCACTCGCGCGGCAGGGCTACTACGACCGCCTCACCTTCCACCGCGTCGTCCCCGACTTCGTGATCCAGGGCGGCTGTCCGCAAGGAACCGGCACCGGCGGCCCCGGCTACAAGTTCGAGGACGAGCCCGTGCAGGGCGAGTACACGCTCGGTGCCGTCGCGATGGCGAACTCGGGCAAGAACACGAACGGCTCGCAGTTCTTCGTGTGCATCGACGACTGCACCCGCAAGCTCGACAAGGCCTACAACCTCTTCGGCTACGTCACCGAAGGGATGAACGTCGCCGTTGCTACCCAGGTCGGCGACACCATGCAGAGCGTGACGATCGAGGAGAGCGGGTAAACCGTGGCGCATGGGTGACGTTGGCCTCTTCGGGCCGGACAGTGTGGCGTGGCACATTCACGCCGATCCCGTGATGCTCATCGGCGGCATGCGTGCGCTGCTCGTGCAGGCGCTCGAGCCGGCCGCCATGGCTGCTGTCGATCAGCACAGCAAGTTCCGCGAGGACCCGTGGGGTCGTTTGGAGCGCACCACCCACTTCGTGATGTCCACGATCTACGGCGACACCGTCGCGGCCGAAGCCGCGTGCGAACGGGTGCGCAACGTGCATTCGCGCATCCACGGCGTCGACCCAGTTACTGGACGGCACTACTCCGGCAGCGACCCCGATCTGCTGCTGTGGATCCACGCGGTCGAGCTCGAGTCGTTCGTGCTCGTGTACCGCAAGTACGCGGGCCGGCTGTCGGAAGAAGACGCTGACCGTTATGTGGTCGAGATGGCGCGCGTCGCCGAGATGGTGGAGTTGCCTGCTCACATGGCACCGCGGTCGATGGGTGAAGTGCGTGAGTACCTGCGGTCGGTGCGCCCGACGTTGCAGGCCACACCGGCCGCGTTCGATGGCCTGCGCGTCGTTCTGTTCCCCCCGATGCAGCTCGCGTACCGTCCGCTGTGGGTCATCCCCACCACCGCCGCGATCGCGATCCTGCCGCGCTACGCGCGCCGCATGTACCGGCTGCCGTGGATACCGGGCGCAGGGCTTCCGGTACGCGCGGCGATGTTCCCGCTCAGTCGAGCGCTGAACCTGATGACGCCGACCCCACCGGTGGTACGCGCAGCGCACGAACGCGTCGCCGCCTGACGAACCACGCGACCGCGCCACCGATCAGCGCGAGTGCCAACGCCACCGCGAGCACCTCATTGGACACGTCGAGCAGCTTCAGCGCGGACAGCACGAGGACCAGCGCCAGCACCGGCCGGATGAAAGCGTCGGGCGCGCGTGACGACACGTGCGCGCCGATGATGACGCCGGGGATACTTCCGAGGAGGAGGGAAGTGGTGACGTTGAGCTCGAAGTCGCCCCAGATGAGGTGACCGATGGCCGCGGCGGTCACGAGGGGCACCGCCTGCACGAGGTCGGTACCGACGAGCTCCTTCGAGGACAGCGTCGGGTAGAGGAGCATCATCGCGACGATCATCAACGAGCCTGAACCCACCGACGTCATCCCGACGACGAATCCGCCCAAGAGCCCGACCACCAGGGTCGCACCGCGGCGAACCGGTACCTGCCGAGCCGCTTCACCTTCGAGGGTACCGGTGCGGTTCCGCGAGATGTACGAGCGCACGATCATCGCGCCGGCAGCGATCAACAGCACGACGCCGAGGATCACCTTGATGTTGTTGCCGACATCGTCGCCAAGGTGTGCGATCGCGTACGAGCCGGCAAGCGCGCCCGGTACCGAGCCGAACATGAGCCAGCGCACCAACCCGGTGTGCACGGTGCCGCGTCGGAAGTGGATTCCGCCGCCGATCGGCTTCATCACTACCGCGGCGACGAGGTCGCTCGACACGGCCGCGAGTGGCTCGATTCCGAAGCCGATCACGAGGATCGGTGTCATGAGCGCGCCACCGCCCATACCGGTGAGGCCAACCACGAAGCCCACGAGGAGGCCGGCAAGCGCGATGCCGAAATCGATGTCCACGTGCGCGCGTCCTCCAGACGATCAATCCGACCGACGAAGTGAACAATGTAGGGTCTCACCTGGATGAACGTCACGGCGAAGACCGATTACGCGGTGCGGGCGGTGGCGGAACTGGGTGCGGCCGACGGCGCGCTGGTGAAGGCGGACCGGATCGCGGAGGCGCAAGACATCCCGCGTCACTTTCTCGACAACATCCTCAACGATCTGCGCCGCGCCGGTATCGTCGCAACGCAGCGTGGGGCGGAGGGCGGCTCACGCCTGGCGCGGCCCGCGAAGGACATTACGCTCGCCGACGTGATGCGTGCGATGGAGGGGCCGCTCGCTGCAGTGCGCGACGTCCGACCGGAGAACCTCGCCTACGAGGGGCCGGCCGAGGCGCTCCCACAGGTATGGGTCGCGGTGCGCGCCGCGTTGCGCAACGTGCTCGAGCGCGTGTCCGTCGCCGACGTGGTTGCCGGCAAGCTGCCACGCTCGGTCGAGAAGCTCCTCGACGACCCGGAGGCGTGGAAGCCCCACTGAGCACTAGATCACGGGTCGCTCAAGCGAATCGGGGGGTACCCCGATTCGCTTACTTCGCTCCTAGGGCGCGGGTTCGATCGGCACTCGCTTCGCGACGTCGGGGTGGCGTTCGAGCCAACTTCGGGCGAATGGACACCGAGGCACCACGGTGACGCCCTCCTCGGCGGCGAAGTCGACCGCCGCCGTTACGAGGGCGCCACCGACGCCCATGCCCTCGAGCTCTCCGGGGACCTCGGTGTGGACCAGCACGAGCCGGTCGTCGCGACGGCGGTAGGTGAGCTCCGCCGTGTGGCCGTCGATCGTCGTCTCGAAACGGCGGGCAGCCTCGTTGTGCACGATCTGCATGGCGTCACGCTACGGCACGTCAATCCGGCGGGATGATGATCCGGTTCCCACGGTCCCACGTCAGGTAGTTCCACACCCAGTTGACGAGTACCACGAGACGGTTACGGAACCCGACGAGGAACACGAGGTGCAACGCGAGCCAGCTCAACCAGCCCAGCGTCCCGCCGAGTCGGATCCCCAACGGAAGTTCCGCCACCGCTGAACGTCGCCCGATCGTTGCCATCGTCCCCTTGTCGACATAGCGAAAGCGGCGCGTCCTTTTCCCTCGTCTCCCGCGGGCGATGCTGCGCGCAACGTGCCGTGCCTGTTGCATGGCGACCGGCGCCAGCTGCGGATACGGCCGGCCGCCGCGGTCTGTGGCCGCGGCCAGGTCTCCGATCACGAACACCTCGGGATGAGTGGGGACGGTGAGGTCGTCGTCCACCGCGAGCTCGCCACGGGCCGTCTGCGCGAGCCCGAGCCGGTCGGCGAGAGGATTGGCCTTCACTCCTGCGCACCAGATCACCGCATGGCTGGCGATGCGCGTCCCGTCGGCCAGTTCGACGCCGTCGGCATCGACGGACGCGATGGCGGTGTTGAGCCGGACCTTCACCCCGCGTGCTTCGAGCTCGCGCACCGCTTCGGCCTGCGACCGTGCCGAGAAGGAGTTCAGGAGTGTGCCGGTCGCCTCGATGAGCATGACCTCGGCGGATTTGATGTCGAGCGTATCGAAGTCCTTGGCGAGCACCATCGTGAACAATTCTGCAAGCGCGCCGCTGAGCTCCACGCCGGTCGGCCCGCCTCCGGCGACCACGACGCGGAGTGCACCGTGTTCGATGAGCGCGCGGTTCCGGTCGGCTTGTTCGAATTGCCTCAGCACGGTGGTACGCACGTGGATCGCATCCTCGAGTGACTTGAGAGGAAGCGCGTGCTCGCGGACGCCCGGAACGCCGAAGTCACTGCTCACCGCGCCTGCCGCGAGGATCAGGTAGTCGTAGGTGATCGGATCGCCGTCGGCGACGAGGACACGACGCCCGTCGAAATCGATCCCGACGACGCGCGCCATGTGGAACTCCGCGTTCTGCTCTCGTCTGACCACGCCGCGGACGCTCGGCGCGATGTCGTGGGGCGCGACGCCGGCGGTCGCGACCTGGTAGAGGAGGGGCGAGAAGGTATGGAAGTTGTACTGGTCGATCAGGGTGACGTCTACCGGGGCGGCGCCGAGTGAGCGGACAGCAGTGAGCCCGCCGAAGCCGGCGCCGACGATCACGACGTGCGGCCGATCCATCACCGAAGTATTCCCGAACGCCTCTCGACCAGGCCGGTCGAGGCACGCGCGGCGTAGCCTGCGACTTGCAGCTACACGCTGCGATCGACTGGCTACCGAACACCGAAAGAGGAGCAGGTCATGGCGGAGAGCGTCGGGCCCACCACGCCCATCGAGCTCGTCGAGGCGGTCTACGCCAAGTTCCCGAGGGCGCTGGCCGATGGCCGTCGCCGGCTCGGCCGTCCCCTGACCTTTGCCGAGAAGGTGCTGTTCGCCCACGCCGACGACCCCGCCACCGTCGGCATCGAACGAGCCGTCGACTATGCCGACTACCGACCCGACCGCGTGGCCATGCAGGACGCCACCGCGCAGATGGCGCTGCTCCAGTTCGTGACCGCCGGCCTGCCGCGGGTGCAGGTACCCACCACCGTGCACTGCGACCACCTCATCCAGGCGCGGGTCGGTGCCGACATCGACCTCCGCAGCGCGCTCGACGTGAACTCCGAGGTGTACGAGTTCCTCCGAACCGTGTCGGCGAAGTACGGCATCGGCTTCTGGAAGCCTGGTTCCGGGATCATCCACCAGGTCGTGCTCGAGCAGTACGCGTTTCCCGGCGGGATGATGATCGGCACCGACAGCCACACACCCAACGCGGGTGGCCTCGGGATGGTCGCGATCGGCGTCGGCGGTGCCGATGCGGTCGACGTCATGGCGGGCTGGCCGTTCAACACGCGCGTCCCGCAACTCATCGGCGTGCACCTGCACGGATCGCTGTCGGGCTGGGCCGCGTCGAAGGACGTGATCCTCAAGGTCGCCGGCATTCTCACCGTGAAGGGCGGCACCGGTGCGATCGTCGAGTACTTCGGTGACGGCGCCGAGTCCATTTCCGCAACTGGCAAGGCAACGATCTGCAACATGGGCGCGGAGATCGGCGCCACGTGCTCGCTGTTCGGCTACGACGCGCGCTCGGCCGCGTACCTCAAGGCCACGGGCCGGGAGGCGATCGCCGATCTCGCCGACGCGCACGCCGAGCATCTCCGCATCGACGACGAAGTGCTCGCCGACCCGGAACGGTTCTTCGATCGCGTCATCGACATCGACCTCGACGAGCTCGGGCCGCATCTTGTCGGCCCGCATACGCCCGATCTCGATCGTCCGATTGCCGACGTGGGCAAGGCGGCGCGCGCCAAGGGCTACCCGGTCGACATCCGCTACGCGCTCGTTGGCTCGTGCACGAACTCGTCGTACGAAGACATCGGGCGCGCCGCTCACGTCGCGCGGCAGGCGCACGCGGCCGGACTGAGCGTCAAGTCGCCACTCCTCATCACGCCAGGGTCTGAGCAGGTGCGCGCCACGATCGAGCGCGATGGTCTCCTCAAAGACCTCGAGGCCATCGGCGCGACCGTGCTCGCGAACGCGTGCGGCCCGTGTATCGGTCAGTGGCAGCGCGACGACATCGAGAAGGGCGAGCGCAACACGATCGTCTGCTCGTTCAACCGCAATTTCCCGGCGCGCAACGACGGCAATGCCGCCACGCTCTCGTTCATCGGCTCACCCGAGACCGTCACCGCGATGGCACTGACGGGAAGGCTCGACGTCGACTTCGTGCACGAACCGTTCACTGCTGCCGACGGCACGCAGCTGGTGCTCGAGCCACCGGAGGCCGACGAGCTGCCCCAGAAGGGCTTCGATCCGGGCGAATCCGGGTTCAGGCCACCGGCCGACGACCCCACCACGGTCGACGTCGTCGTCGCGCCCGACTCGGATCGGCTCGAGCTGCTCGAGCCCTTCCTGGCGTGGAACGGGCGCGACTTCACCGACCTGCGGGTGTTGGCGAAGGCCGTCGGCAAGTGCACGACCGACCACATTTCTCCGGCCGGCCCCTGGCTCCGTTACCGCGGCCACCTCACCAACATCTCCGGGAACCTTTTCAGCGGAGTGAACAACGCGTTCGCACTCGACCAGCCGGGCATGGGTGTCGACGCTCGCGACGGCTCGGTCAAGCAGCTGCCCGACCTGGCTCGGGAGTACAAGGAAGCCGGGATCTCGTGGATCGCCATCGGCGACGAGAACTACGGCGAGGGCTCGTCGCGTGAGCACGCGGCGATGGAGCCGCGCTACATGAATGGCGTCGCCGTCATCGTGCGGTCGTTTGCTCGCATCGCCGAAGTGAACCTCAAGAAGCAGGGTGTGCTTGCGCTGACGTTCGCGAACCCCGCTGATTACGAGCGCTTCTTGGTTGACGACACGGTCGACATAGTGGGTCTCGCCGAGCTTGCGCCGGGAAACCCGGTGAAGGTCGTGTTGCACCACGCCAACGGCACAACCGACGAGATCACTAGCACGCACACGATGTCTGACGAGCACATCGCCTGGTTCCGTGCTGGTTCCGCTCTCAACGTGCTGCGCGGCGGCTGACCGGGCGCATGGTCGACGTTACGCTCTTCGACTTCGACGGGGTCGTCCGTCGCTTTCCTCGCAGTGCCGAATGGCACAACGAGGTGGCAGCCGTCGCCTTCAATCCCGGACTTCTCGACCAGGCAGTCACCGGGAAGATCACCGACGAGGAGTGGCGCGCGGAGGTTCTCCGTCGGCTCGGCCAGAGTGCGGCCGCGGCGGTCGCGGCGTGGTCGGCGTCGTGCGGCGAGGTCAACGAGGCCGTCCTCCAGTTGGTTCGTGAGGCTCGAACGCGAACGCCAGTCGGCCTCCTCACGAACGGGACGACACGGCTGGCCGCGGACCTCGAACAGCTCGGCATCGCCGACGAGTTCGATGTGATCTTCAACTCGTGCGAGCTGGGCGTCGCCAAGCCCGAGCTGGCCGCGTACGAGATGGTGTGCGCGCGGCTTGGGTCGGAACCGTCATCCGTGTTCTTCGTGGACGACTCACCCGGTCATGTCGACGCCGCCCGCGTAGCCGGACTACGCGCTGCGCTCTTCGTCGATGCCGTGCTGCTCGCGGACGTATTGCGGGCCGAAGGCGTACTCGGCTAACCAGATCATGGGTCGCGGGCGGTCGCGACGGCGTGTCATCCGCGGTCTCATTCGAGATTCGTTAGCTGACTGCGCAGCTACGCGATTCACTGTGCCGTGACGTGCGCCTGGCGGTTGTTTTTGCACAGTGAATCGGCGGACCCCTTGAATCGCTTCTAGCTGCTCATCTCGGCTGCCCGGCGTTGCCTACTTGACGCGCTCGAGCTCCACCAGAGGGATCTTGCGGCTCGTCTTCTCCTGGTATTCACCGAACTGCGGCATCCGCTCGACGATGCGCGCGAAGAGTGGGTCGCGCTCGTCGTCGGGTAGGACCTTCGCGGTGGCGTCGAACGTGTCGCCGTCGTGCTCCACCGCGACGGTCGGGCTAGCGACCAAGTTGTGGTACCAGGCGGGATGCGTGGGCGCGCCGGCGTACGACGCGATCACGAACAAGCGACCATTGTCATCGAAGGCGCCGAGTGGTTGACGTAGGTGCGCCGCTCTTTGCGCCGGTTGTCGTCAGCAGCAGCATTGACATCGGCCCGGCGCCATCTTCCCGCCGTTCGCGCGGAACTGCTCGATCATCTGCTGGTTGTAGCCAGTCGTTTCGGTCATGTCGTCACTGCCCTCAGTTGTGTGTCGGTGGGTTCCGCGCAACAGAACCAGCTCTCGGTAAGCCGCGGGCGATCTGTGATGCAGCCCGCAAGATTGACCGGAGGCAGGCCAACTGCGGCGCGCACCCGCGCGTACGTCTCCGTGATGAGTTCGCCGCGCTCCACGCTCTCCTCGACCAACGCCGCAACCTCGCGCTGGAGCATGTCCATGTGCGGATCGGCAGGCGTCCACTCGTACGTGAGCCGGGCGGGGTCCCAGGGGCCGAGGTGGGGCGCGAGGTCGGGGTGGCCGAGTAGCAGCGAGCCTTCGGGAAGCAGCAACCGGATCGTGTACTGCACCGGGTCGACGCTTCCGACAAGGTCGTGCGCGTACGCGAAATCGAGGAGGGCGACGATGTCGGCGCGTGTCGTCCACGGCGTGAAGGGCAGGAACGACGGCCGGACGTCGATGCCGTGCGTGCGCAGCAGCTCGACGGCGCGCGCGGCATCGGCCGCAGTGTGCCCTTTGTCGAGCCGATCGAGGGTCTCGTTGTTCAGCGATTCGAACGCGGACACGATGAACAGACACCCCGAGTCGCGGAGTTCGGGCAACAGGTCTTGGTGTGCGAGGACGTGCTCGACCTTGATCGTGCAGTCGAACGTCACGTCGGGGAAGCGCTCGTGCAGCGCGCGCACGATGCGCATCGAGTGCTGCGGCGCGTTCAGAAAGTCAGGGTCGCCAAAGGTGATGTGCTGGGCTCCGGCGCCGACGAGTTGCTCGATGTCGGCGACGACCGCCGCCTCGTCGGCGACACGCACCCGGCCGTCGTAGACGACCGGCACCGGGCAGTGTCGACAGCGGTGCGCGCACCCTCGGCTCGCTTCCACCGAACCAACCAGTCGCCGTTCGTCACCGACCGCGAGCCGCACGTACCGATCGAGCGGGGGAAGGAGCTCTCGCGCCGGGGCGGCCGCCGCGCGTCGCTCGGGTCGTGCTGATCCCAGTTGCACCGGAACCCCAATGGATTCGCCCTCGACCCAGGCCACCAGGGCGTCTTCGTACTCGCCCGCGATCACCGCGTCGGTGACGTCAGTGCACATCGAGGCGTACAGCCCGTAGCAGCACACCGGCTTGACGATGGTTTTTGCCAGTTCGCGTGCGAGCCGGGTTGCCGTATGCATCGGCACCGAGAACGCCACCCGCTCGGCCCAGTCGACGATTGCGGAGTCCCACGGATCGAGCGACGTGTCGAGCAGCAGTACCTCGTGTCCACGATCACGCAGACGCGCGGCGGGTCCGGCGAGATTGCCGGGCTGTTGGCCGAGCTCGTAGGTGGCAACGAGAAGCACGCGCACGATGATTCAGGCTACTTGTGTGGCAGGAACGGGCTCCGAGAGGATGCAGCTTCACGCGAGAGGGGAACGCAGATGCAGTACGTGATCTTGCTCGACTGGCGGACCGAAGCGACGGCCGAAGAGCGCGATGGTGCCCTCATGCGCCGCGCGGCATGGTCGTACCCCGACGGATTGAAAGTCATCTCGGAGTCGTGGACGGCATCGTCTTCTCCCGCGGTGGTCTTGATCGCCGAGGCGGACGAGTTCGCGCCGCTGATGGAGATCGACATGACGTGGGGCGACGTGTTCGTGATGACCACGCACCCCGCGATCTCCGCCGAGGAAGGCCTGAAGATCGGCCCCGAGGTGATGGGGCGCGCCAGAGCTGAATAAGCGGGTCAGCGAGGCCGGATGCGGTACGTGCAGCGGCGCCCCTCCGCGAGGAGGTGCTCGGTGCGTTCCACGGTGACGCCGTCGCCGAGCGCTTCACCGAAGAGCCGCAACTCCGCAGTACAGAAGCCGAGGCACGATTTGGCGGCATCGCAGATCGGGCAGTGGTGCTCCACCAGGAGGTACCCGCTGTCGTCTTCGACGACCTCGGCGATGTACCCCTCAGCGCTGCGCTGCGCCGCGAGCGCGGTGACCCGGGCCTGCAGCGACGCCCCGGCATCATCGAGCACGCGCCGGTACATCCGAAGTTGCTCGTTGGTCCGGGCGTCGATCACGCGGGTGAGTCCGTCCTCGCCGAGCGCATCGCGGATCGCGTCGACGAGCTGCACGGTGAGCTCGCCGTGACGATCCGGGAACACCCGCCGGCCCTTGTCGGTGAGCGACCATCGAGCTGCCGGACGGCCGGGCCGCTCGGCCGTTGTTGCATTGGCGGCGACGATGCCCTCGGCCTCGAGCGCCCCGAGGTGCTGGCGCACCGCCGCTTCGGTGAGTCCGAGCTCGGCGGCGAGTCCCGCCGCGGTGGCGGGTTCCTCGAGCTTGAGGATCTCGAGCACCCGCTGGCGGGCGGGCGTGATGCGGACATCGGTCACGGGACGGAGGGTATCGCGTTCCGCAAGGATTCCCTTGACAAACTCCCCCGCGAGCGCGCAGAGTATCGCAAGTCGTCCCTTCCGTTATTCGGAGGCAGCATGAGTGTGCACGCGGGATCGTTCGAGGAGCTGCGCAAGACGAAGCAACTGCTCACCAAGGTCGGAGCGCTGCCGGTGGTGGTGTTCTGGGACGAAGACCGCGCGTACGCGATCGAGGACCGCTGCCCGCACATGGGCTTCCCGCTGCACCAGGGCACGGTCGAGTGCGGTCTCGTCACGTGTCATTGGCACAACGCGCGCTTCGACCTTTCGAGCGGCTGCACCCTCGATCCGTTCGCCGACGACGCGCGTGGTTTCGACGTCACCATCGATGGCGACGACGTGCTCGTCGACGCGCGCGATACCGGCGACCCCGTGCCGCACCTGCGCCGCCGATTGGAGCAGGGTCTCGAAGACGGGCTCACGCTCGTTATCGCGAAGTCCGTCCTCGGATTGCTCGAGGCCGGGGTGAAGCCGGCCGACATCGTGCAGGTTGGGCTCGACTTCGGCACGCGCTACCGCAGGAATGGTTGGGGCGCGGGTCTCACCGTGCTCGTCGCGATGGCCAATCTCCTGCCGCACCTCGACGAGGCCGACCGCGGCCTCGCGCTCACGCACGGGCTCGTCTTCGTTGCGCGCGACACGAGCAATCAGCCCCCACGATTCGGCCTCGACCCGCTCGACGACGGCGTCGATCCCGAGCGCCTCGGAGAGTGGTACCGCCGCTTCGTCGAGACCCGGTCGTCGGACGCAGCCGAGCGTTCCCTCGCCACCGCGATCGCCTCCGGCGAAACGGAGGACGTCGAGGGGATGATGTTCGCAGCCGTGACCGACCACGTCTTCATCGATGGCGGCCACGTCATCGACTTCACGAACAAGGCCTTCGAGGCGCTCGGCTATGTCGGCGCCGACGCCGCCGGCACCGTGCTGCCGACGCTCGTGCGGGAGACCGCCGCGGCCTCGCGTTCGGAAGAGGGGGGCGAGTGGCGCCACCCCCACGACCTCGCCGCGCTCGTGCTGCGCGCCAACGAGCGTCTGCCGATTGTGTGGCGTGAAGGCGAAGCATTGCGCGGCCAGCTGACCGACCAGGACGTCGCCGATCTCGGGTGGGAACTCCTCACCGACGACGCTGACGTCGTGGTCGACGCGCTCTTGAGCTCGATGGCCCAGGGCGCGACGGCCGAGCAGCTCGGGCGTGCGCTCGCCTACGCGGCAGCGCTGCGCATCGTGCGCTTCCACACTCAGAACGACCACGGCGACTGGAATGTCGTGCACCACGCGTTCACGGCCGCGAACGGCCTGCACCAGGCGCTTCGTCGCAACCCCACGCCCGAGTTGCTCCGCGGTCTGGTACACGGCGCGCTGCGCGTGTACCTCGACCGCTTCCTGAACGTCCCTGCGGCGCGTCCGCCCACCGCGACGTCGGGTTCGCTCGACGATCTCGAGGAGTGCTGGGACGTGCAGGGCGGCGTCAACGAAGCAGGTGCGATCGCGTACGGCTACCTCAAGGATGGCGGCGACCCGGCGGCGCTGATCGCAACACTTGGCCACGCGCTGCTGCGCGAAGACTGCGGCTTCCACTGGTATCAGGTGGTGGAAGCAGGCGTCCGACAATACGAAGCCTGGCCGACCGGATCGGAGGAAGGCATCCTCCACCTCACCGCTCTCGCGCGCTTCCTGGCTGCGCAAACGCCGACCCGGCGCGAGATGTCGCGCGTGGTCGACATCGCGGCACGGCTCCGCCGGGGCGAGGAGCTCTACGAGGAGAGTTCCACGTCGAGCGCGGCGTAGCCGGCTCGTAGCGCGGCTTCGACCTGCTCGGGCGTGTCGGCGCGGGCGAACAGGAAACCGAGGTAGCGGTCGCCCTCGGGGAGTGGTACGACGTGCCTGCCGCGCGGCACGGTGATCTCGAGACCGGTGATCCCCGGCACCGCGCGCGCCGCGTCCTGCCCGCGGACTTCCTCGAGCACCCCTGCGCGCGGGATCGGCAGCATCATCACGCCCGACGCCGAGTTCTCGCGTTCGAGTTCGTCGATGGGGAGGCCGAGCGCATGACGGAGGATTAGTTCCTCGAGCGCGATGCCCGCGCCGAAGCGCAGCGTGCGCGCGCACAAGCCACCGATCGACCGTGCGGCGACCTCGATCACCGAGACGCGGTTGCCGTCGATGCGCAGCTCGGCGTGGATGGGCCCGTCACTGAGTCCGATCGCGCGCGTCGCGCGCCAGGTGAGCAGGGCGACGCGCTGCTGCATCTCGTCGGGCAGCCGCGACGGTGTGACGTAGATCGTCTCCTCGAAGTACGGACCAACGAGCGGGTCGGGCTTGTCGAACACCGCGAGGATGTCGAGCTGCTGCTCGCCGCGCAGGAGACCTTCGACGGCGATCTCGACGCCTGGGACGTACTCCTCCACGAGCAGCGGTCCGTCGGTGATCGCCCGGATGCGCTCGGCCGCACGCATCGCGGAAACCGCGTCGTCGGCGCGAATCACGCCCCGGCTCGCGGAGAGCCCCACCGGCTTCAGCACGCACGGGTACCCGACGTCGTCGGCGACCTCGCTGATCTGTTCCAGGTCGTCGACGACCCGAAACCTCGGCTGCGGCACATGGTCGCGTGCCAGCGCGTCGCGCATCACCGACTTGTCGCGTGTCGCCGCGACCGCGCTGGGCTCGTTGTGAGCGAGGCCGAGCCGCTCCCCGGCGGCGGCCGCGATCTCCACGCCCTGGTCGTCGACCGCCACGACCGCGTCGAGCGGTGAGCGCTCGTGGAGCGCCGCGATCGCCTCGACGGCAGCACCGAGGTCGGACATCGGCACCACCAGGGCGCGGCTGCCCATGTCATCGGCCATCGCCTGGCGTTCCTCGGATCCGACGACCACCTCGACCCCGAGGCGCGTTGCGGCCCGCATGAAGTCGGTGGCCCGGTACGTCGACGTGGGCAACAGGAGGAGAACGCGCGGCACGGACCTATCATGGCGCGCATGACATCCGAAGCTGGGAGCCCGATCCTCACCATCACCGAAGACGCGATGGCCAAAGTGGTCGAAGTGCGCGGGGCGGAGTCCGATCCCGAGTCGCTCGTGCTGTGGGTCGAGGTGGGCGGTCAGCAGGCCGGCGCCTACACGTACCTCATGGAGTTCCGCACCGAGTCCGAGCTCGACGACGACGTCGCGATCCAGCACCACGACGACGTGTCGGTCGCGATCCCTGCCGACAGCGTCGACCTCCTGCGAGGCGCCACGTTGGAGCTGAGCGGCGGCGGCATGGTGATGCAGAACCCCAACCGGCCTGAGCCGGTGGTGCCGTTCTCGCCCGCGGTCGACCCCAACCGCCCGCCGGTCGATCTCTCCGGTGAGGTCCCGCAGCGCGTGATCCAGGTGCTCGATCAGGAGATCAACCCCGCGATCGCCGCGCACGGCGGCCACGCGGAGCTCGTCGCGGTCGAAGGATCGATCGTGTACCTCCGCCTGTCCGGCGGATGTCAGGGCTGTGGAATGGCCTCGGTCACACTCAGCCAGGGCATCGAGGTCGCGATCCTCGACTCGATTCCCGAGATCACCGAGGTGATCGACGTCACCGACCACGCCACCGGCGCGAACCCGTACTACGAAGCAGCGAAGAAATGATCCAACTTGCGTCAACAGACGGTGTAGAGAACCCGCAGCTGACGCAGGTTCGTTGCTGAGTCAGTCGAAGCGGCGGGCGTCTTCGGCGGCGTATTGGGCGACGGTGTTGTCGGCCTCCGAGTGCGCCTTGATCGACTCGAGGATCTCCGGGAGCTGTGACGCAGGGAGCGCGCACGTCATCTCGGTGGGCGGCATGCCGGTGCGCACACGGCTGAGCGCACACCCCACACTCGCTGCGGGGACGTTCTCTTCCTTTGCGAGCGCCACGATGTGGCACTGCGGCTTGCCCTCGATCCGCAAGCCGGGAATCGCGTCCGACAGCACCATGAGCTGCCGACCGGTGACGCGCAGGAAGACGACATCGGGGTCGACCGGCGTGTCCGCGAGTGGGCCATAGGTGACCGCACCGGGCTTCTCGTGCACCACCGGGATCTGGGGGACGACGTCCATCGTGACCCAGCCCGAGTCGAGGAGCGCGGCCACGTCAGAGTTGCCGGCCACCTCGTCGAGCGTCTTGAAACCGTGCGTGACGCTGCCCACGCTGCAGTTGCCGTGGTCTTCGGCGACCGTGCTGAACGTGCTCTCGGCCGCCTTCATCCAGAACACGCAGCCCGCGGGCACGCGGCCGGTGCGACCGTCGGGCAGCGCGCCCGGCATGGGTTCTGAGAACGGCGCGACGCCTTCGGGCGGCGAATCGGAGAACGTGATCGCGAGCGGTGGCGCGGCGAGGTGCAGCGTGGACGTGAGCTCGGACGCGAGTTGGGACCAGTCGGTGTCGGGCATGGTGCGGAGCTTACCGAGACGCGCGACTCCCGTACCGAGCCTGTTCGGACGCCAGGTCGAGCGGTTGCGAGACCGCGTTCTTCTCGTAGTCACCCCACGCCTCGCGCGGCACGCTCCACAACACTTCGAACTCGATGCCGTCGATGTCTTGCGCGTAGAGCGACTTGCTCACGCCGTGGTCGCTCTCGCCCACGAGCGCGCCAATCTCCGAGAGGTGGGCACGTGCGTCGGCCAGGTCGTCGATCGTGGGGACCTCCCACGCAAGGTGGTAGAGCCCAACCCGCCCGCGCTCGGGACCGGGCGCATCGGCACCGACGGAGAACAGCGCGAGGTCGTGGTGGTTGTCGGAGGCGCTCCCGCGAAGGAACACCGCCGCCCGACCCATTGAGCCCACCACCTGGAAGTCGAGGGCCTTTTGGTAGAAGTCGGCGGACGCTTGTGCATCGCGCACATAGAGGACGGCGTGATTGAGCGTCTTCACAGGAATCATGTGGTTCGTAACCCCCTGAGTCGTTCGACGATTCCCGGGACTGCGCCCAGGAACGCGTCGATGTCTGCCTCGGTCGAGCTCCAGCCGACGCTGGCCCGCAAGGAACGATCGGCGTCGACGCCCATCGCCGCGAGCACCGGCGACGGTTCGAGGGCCTCGCTCGAGCACGACGAGCCCGAGTGGACGGCCACCCCGTGCTGGTCGAGGGCGAGCAGGATCGGTTCTGCTTCGACCCCCGCGACCCCCAGACACACAAGATGGGGGAGGCAATCGCTCGCGTCGCCGAAGCGCTCGACGTCGGGCACGGACGACAGCGTCTCCCTCGCCAGACGATCGGTCAACGCCCGTGCAGCTTCGGCTTCACGTTGCAACCCGCCACCCGACAACTCCGCGGCGGCGACCCCGAATCCAACGATCGCGGGTACATCCTCGATGCCGCCGCGCCTAGCGCGCTCCTGGGCGCCGCCCAGCACGAACGGTGGGAATCGCAGGCCTCGACGAACGAGCAGCGCGCCGGTGCCCTTCGGACCGCCGAACTTGTGCGCGGTGACCGAGCAGAGGTCGGCGCCCAACGCGGCGAAGTCGACAGGTGCGTGCCCGGCGGCCGCGCACGCGTCGACGTGGACGACGACGCCGCGCTTGCGCGCGCCTGCCGCGATCTCCGCCGCGGGTTGGAGTGTGCCGACCTCGTGGTTGGCGAGCTGGACCGATACCAGCGCCGTGTCGGGCCGGATCGCGTCGAGTACCTCTCCCGCGTCAAACCGACCGGTGCGATCCACGCCGATCGCGGTGAGCTCCGTACTCGGTCCACGCGCGCAGGCTTCGAGCACCGCGGAGTGCTCCACCGCGGTGGTCACGACGTGTCCGCCGCCGTGACGCGTCAGCGCTCCCCACACCGCGGTGTTCACGGCCTCGGTGCCGCTCGAGGTGAATACCACCTCTCGCGGTCGCGCGCCGAAGAGCGCGGCGACGGATTCGCGCGCGTCTTCGATCGCGATGCGCGTCACGCGACCTTCCGCGTGCAGACGCCCCGGATCGCCGTGGTGCTCTCGCAGGAACGGCAGCATCGCGTCGACCGCTGCGGGGCGAAGCGGCGAGGACGACGCGTGATCGAGGTAGGCGCGGGGCACGTCAGACGCGCGCGACGCACTGGTCGTCGCCGTCGGGCCGGCTCGACTCGAACCGGGGCGACGTCTCGCCGTAGAGGCCGGAGAGCATGCCGCGGATCATCCCCCGGTCGAGCGCGCACACGACGTGCGGGTACCGCTGCGCGGTTTCGCCGAACGGGCAACACTCCGACACGATCGCGAGACTCCCGCCGCGCGCTTCTGTGTGCGCGGCGAACCCGTGGGCGGTGAGCGCGTCGGCGACAGCGCCGAGCGCGGCCTGCACCGAACGATGGCTCTCGGTGGGGTCCATGCGCGCGGCAAGTTCACGCCCGTACTGAAAGCCCACCGAGTCGGCAAGGGCCTCGGCCTGCTCGTGTCCGAGCGCGTCGAGCGCGCTCGCCAGCAGCCCACCGAGTAGGTCGTCGTGCTTGAGGGGGAGCGCGAGTGTGGCGTCGAGCGGACCTGCGAGGTAGCGCTTCGACGGACGACCCGCGGCGCGAGCGCTGCCGTCGTCAGGTGCGCGTGCGATCTCGACGAAGAGGTAGCCGCCGCCGGTGAGCTTCTCGAGGTGGTGGCGCGCGACGTTGGGGTGCAACTCGAATTGTTCGGCCACCTCGCCGGCGGTGACGCCGTTGGCCAACTCACGTGCGAAGAGGTAGATCTCGCGCCGGGTGGGGTCACCGAACGCATTGGTGACCGCGCTGATAACGGAGTTGAACTCGTCGGCGCTCAAGCCTTCCTCGACGGTCACGCCGGGTATTCTACCTATCCCCGTAGGGGAAATCCTCCGACCCCAGGAGCTCGTGGATGGCGGCGGTCGAAGCAGACGTCCGGGAGGCTTTGTCCCGGGTAGAGGAACCTGAGCTGCGACGCTCGGTTGCCGACCTCGGGATGGTCCGCGAGGTGGCCCGTAAGGGCAAGTTGGTCACCATCACCCTGGCGCTGCCCCTGCCGGGTGACGACACCCGCGCCGAGCTGAGCCGGCGGGTCCTGGAGGAGGTGGCAGAGGTGCCGGGCGTCGACCGGGTCGACGTCGATCTCCTTGATATGGACGACGCCGAACTGCGCGCGGTCGCCGACATTCTGAAGGGCGTCACGCCGAATCCGCTGCAGGTGCTCGATGCCGCCGCTGCACCGCGTGCGCCCGAACCCCGCGTGAACCCGTTCACCGACACCCGCACGCGCGTACTCGCGATCGCGTCGGGCAAGGGCGGCGTGGGGAAGTCGTCGGTCACTACGAACCTCTCCATCGCGCTCGCGCAGCGCGGTCAGCGCGTCGCCGCCGTCGATGCCGACGTGTGGGGTTTTTCGATGCCGCGCATGCTCGGCATCGCGAGCCCCCCCGGTCTGATCGACGACGTCATCGTGCCGCCCGAGCGCTACGGCGTGCGGCTCATCTCGATGGGCTTCTTCGCGCGCGAGGACCAAGCGGTGATCTGGCGCGGCCCGATGTTGCACAAGGCGCTCGAGCAGTTCCTCACCGACGTCTACTGGGGCGACACCGACTACCTCGTCATCGACATGCCGCCCGGTACCGGCGACGTGCCGCTCTCGATCTCGCAGTTCCTCCCGCGCGCCGAGGTGATCGTGGTCACCACGCCGCAACCGGCCGCGCAGCGCGTCGCGCAACGCGCGGCCGCGATGGCCGAGAAGGTCGACCTCGATGTGATCGGTGTGATCGAGAACATGTCGTGGTTCGTAGGTGACGACGGCACGCGCTACGAGCTGTTCGGGTCGGGCGGTGGCGAGGAGCTCGCGGCAAAGCTCGGCGTGCCGTTGCTCGGGAAGGTTCCGCTCGTGCCTGCGTTGCGTGAGGGCGGTGACGTTGGCCGCCCGATCGTGATCGCGGAACCCGACAACGAAGCCTCGCAGGCGTTCCGCGCGATCGCCGAACAACTCGACACCGACCTCGCGCCCAAGCGGATCTACAGTCCCGAGTTACGGCTCAACTAACCCGCAGCGCCGGCGCGGGCGACCGCGGCGCCCG
>CAAGKR010077773.1_pt1 | contig 18838 bp, 16 predicted proteins | sample 2556971 | NCBI WGS metagenome assembly CAAGKR01 (sample SAMEA5207829, study PRJEB30636) | soil metagenome | biome: forest; feature: boreal; material: soil | place: USA | collected 2011-09 | depth 1 m | reverse complement strand
TCAAGGACACGCTCGAGCAGACTGCCCCCGAGCTGACCGGCGACATCGCACGCGACGGCATCCTGCTCGCGGGAGGCGGCGCCCTTCTACGCGGCTTTGACGAACTGCTCGCAGCCGAGACGGGCCTACCCGTCTCCCTGGCGCAGTCGCCGCTCACCTGCGTCGTGGTGGGCTCCGGAGAAGCCCTGTCGCACTTCGATCAGCTGAGCCTGCCTGCCCGCCGACGTCGATTCGCGTTTGCACGCCACGGAGCCGGCGGGCGCTAGCCGGCGCCGGCGCGCAGTCGAGAGGAGCGCCACTCGCCTGGCCGTGGCGATGACAGTCGCCAAGGAGCCGGCGCCGTCAGTTGACACTCGCGAATGAGGCGCTAGGATCGCTTGAGCCTTCGGGCCTCTTGAGGGGTCCAGGGACTCAGATTCCGGTTGGAACGCGCCGGCAACGTTGAGGGGCCGGCGCGGACGAGTGCACAGACTTTGGTGCGGAGTTCGAGGAGGACAAGAACGCTGGGTCGATCCCCGCACGCCAAATCCGTGTGGAGGAGATCGGGATGGCTAATCTCAACTGCCGTGACCGCAGGCTCGGCGTTGCCACGCCGGGAGGCAAGGCGAATCGCACGCCCTCTGAGCCGAACGAGGCGCAGCCGTGACTCCGTCCGCGGAATTCATGGTGAGGGAAGAGGTCGGCTCCGGAGACCTGCACTGGTTGATCCTCACCGGCGAGCTGGACCTCGCTTCCGCACCCGCGCTCGAAGCACGGATCGAGCGTCTGTGCGTGGAGGGGGCCAGCGTCGTCGTGCTCGACCTGAGCAAGCTCGGCTTCATGGACTCGACGGGCCTGCAAGCGGTACTCGCCGCCACGAAACGGTGCGAGCGGGACGGACTCGAGCTTCTGCTGACGGGCGCCACGGGCGCTGTGCAGCGTCTCTTCGAGCTGACGGGCGTCAGAGCATCTGACAGGCTGGTCGTGTGGGCGGCCGACGCACGCGCGCTGGGCATCGAGGATGGGCGGCGTGGCGCCTGGGCGCATGGCCTGACGCCAAACGTGCTGTTTGAGCGGCTGACCGGTGTTCGTCCGGTGGAGGATCTGGGCGGACTGGTCGAGGCGTTGGCCGAAAGCTACGAGGACGGACGCCGAGCGGGAGCGGGCATCAGCTCAGGTCCCGTATCGACGGAGTGCGAGGACACCCAGAGTGATGTCCCCGCACCCGCGACGTGAGCCGCCAGTCGAGTTCCGCGACCGCCGGCGCTTCGCAGGACGCCGTTATCCGTCAGCCGCGGCCGGCGGCGTCCAGACGCTCGCCGCGCCGACCGGATAGGTCACGAGCTCGAGAGCGAGTTGTGCGACCAGCGCCGCTGCGAGGATCGCGACGAAGAGGGCCGGCGAGAGCCCTCCGCCGCCGGCTGCGAGCCCGACCGCGAGCGCCGCCGTGGCGAGGCGGCCCAGAAATGCGCGGTCGCGTAGAGACGACCACTCGGCGGCGATGTGAAGCAGCGCCAGCGACAGCAGGTAGCAGGCGAGTCCACCGCCGATCGCCCAGCGCGCGCCGGCGCCCAGGCCGCCGGCGCCGGCGTTCGTGATCGCAAGCCTCATGCCCGCCCCGATCGACGCGACGCCCGCGAGCAGTGGGAAATGCGCATACACGTAGACGAGCCCGAGCAGGCCGCGACCGACGACCGACGTATCGGCGAGGTCGAAGTAGATCCACCAGAGGCAGAGCGCGATCACGAAGCCCGCGACCGCGACGACGGAGGTCGCGGCCGAGAAATGGGCGCCCGCGATCCCGGCAACGACGGCGATGACCGACTCTCCGAGCACGATGATGAAGAACTGGCCGAACCGCTCGGTGATGTGTGGCGCGTTGACCGCGGCGCCACCCAGCGCGCGCCAGCCGAGCGACGGCGCCGCGCCGAGTTCGAGCGCCAGTGCGGCGGCCCAGAGCCAGTAGCGCGCCGGACCGGGAACGGCGATCGACACGAGCCACAGCAGTACGCCGCCCGAGAAACACGTGAGGTAGACGTCGATCATCCGGCGACCGGGACCGGTCGCGTGTCTACGCGCGCGCGCGTAGAGCCCGAGCAGGCACGCGCGCGTGACGACATACGAGAGAGCGAAGGCGACCGAGCCCTGCCCGCCGCGCATCACCGAATGGACGCTGACCGCGAGCGCGGCGATCGCGAGCATCGCCGTGGCCTTGACGAGGCGGTAGACGACATCATCGGTGTCGAAGCGGTTCGCGTAGAACGAGAAGCCGACCCAGGCCCACGTGATCGGGACGAACAGGCCGGCGAAGCGCAGGAATCCGGCCAGGGTGGGCTCGCGGCTCAGGGCCGTCGCGAGCTGCGAGACCGCAGCGACGAAAACGAGGTCGAAGTAGAGCTCATACCACGTCGCATGGCGCTCGCCTTCCTCTCGCAGGTCGGTTCGCAAGCGCGGTGGGCGGAGCCACGCGGTCGGCGCGACGGACATGCCGATGACTCTATGTCCGAGACGGCCGACGGTGCGCGAGGCGCTACGATCGGCCCGTGTCCAGTGCCGCGCTGCTCGATGAGATAGCCAACGAGCTCGACAGCTGGCCGGGCGTGCGTATCGAGCGTGCTTCGGACGCCGCCGCCGTCGTGCGCTACGAGCATCTCGAGCTCGGCCTGCTCGATCGCGACCGCGGCGTGGTCGAGCTGCGCTTCCCCCAGCCGGAGCGCGACGAGCTGATCGAACGTGGGGATGCCGAGGCGGCGACTTCGATGCCCGACTCGGTCAGCCACGCCGTGCGCGGGCCGGCCGATGTGACCGCGGCGCTCGGGCTGTTCGAGCGCCGCTATCGCGACCTGCGAGGCGAGGACGACCCCTACGCCTCGCAGGACCCGGCCTGAGTCCGCCCGCCGCCGTTCGGGGCGAACGCGAGGCCGGGCTCCCTAGGCCATCGGGTTGATCTCCACAGCTTCTTCGTTGGTCTGCGTCGAGGCGAGGTTGAGCCCGACCTCTTCGAAGAGCGAGTTCGTGAGGAATTCCGGGCCGCCGCCTTCGAGCTGTTCGGGTTTCTGTTTGCCCGCCGTCGCCGTGAATTTCAACGTGGCCGTTTTGAGCATTTTGCCCGCGGTGACAGGTGCGAGGAGAGATCCGTCCAACGTGGTGAGGCCACTGCCCGCGCACGTGTATTCGAGGAACGCTCCTGTCCTGCCGATCGGATAGAGGTCGAGGGCCACGTGACGGATTTCTTTGCCTTCTGTGAAGGTGATCTTTTCGATCGCGACCACGCCTTCGAGGTTGGTGGATTCCAGTTCCCCTTCGCCGCGACCGGCCGTCGTGCATTTTGCGCCGGCTGATTCACATCCCGTGAACTTGACCAGCACGTTTCCGACGGTTTTCGAGCCGGTGATCGCGCCGGTGCTGCTCTCGCCCGTGCAGGTGACTTTCACTTTGCTGATCGTTTCGAGCGTGGCCGTGGTCAGCGGTTTGATCGTCGTCTTGAAGCCCGCCTTCACAACCCCCGGGTACCATTCGAACTTACCTGTCTGCGTCGTGCTTGCTTCCAGGCAGCCCGAGGTCGTGTAGCCGCCGTGGTAGACGGTCACTTCGCCTTCTTTTACGCCTGGCACTTTCAGGCAGCGCCCGAATTCCGGCGGTTCGCCATCAAGGGCGGTGCTGTCGTTTCGAGGTAGGCCGCCGTCCCGACGTTGTAGACGCGATCACCGTGTGCGTCTTCGGCGGAGAAGGTCGGGCTGAGACCTTTCGGAGCGACTTCGAGGCGACTGTAGGTGCGCGTGTCGCCAAACCAATCCCAGACCCTAGCTCGCCTGGATGTCTTTCTAGGACAACTCGGCGCGCAAGTTATCAGGGCCTCGAGGTGAGAATGTGTCCATAACCGCCTGAAATGGCCGAGCTGCTGTCCAGCAGTGCCTGGAGCAGCCCTATCATGCGGCGCCAGTCGCGCCAGTCGCGCCAGTCGCGCCAGTCGCGCCGGCCCCGCCGGCCCGACCGAGCGCCAACGATCGAACGAGGACCGATGGTGAGTCTCGAGCAGGGCCAGGTGATCTGTCGGCCGTTTGACCCCGAGGACCAGGCGGCGGTGATTGCCGTCCTAGGCGCCAGCTACGAGGGCTGGCACGGCAGCCGGAACGAGGCCGTCTGGGAATGGAAGTTCACAAACAACCCGTACGGGCCGGCGCGGATCTGGGTGGCCGCTGACGCAGGCCGGATCGCGGGCTGTTACATCCTGCTGCCGGTGGCGCTCCGCGTCGGTGCTCGAACGATCGCCGCCGCCCAGGCCGTGGACGCGGCCGTCAGCCCCGACTATCGCGGCCGCGGTGTCTTCACCGACCTGGCTCGAGCCGCGCTGCGGGACGGCGCCGAGGCCGGCGTCGGGCTGATCTTCGCATTCCCGAGCGAGGGCGCCCTCGGCGGCCAGGTGAGGGTCGGCTTCAAGCCGCAGCTCGCTATCCCCAAGACGTATCGCCCGCTCATCTGGTCGCCGGCGCGGCGGCGATTCGCCGAGCTCACGCTCGGCGAGGTGAACGCGTTCGACCCGCGATTCGACGTCTTCTGCGAGCGTCGAGTAGATGACGAGATCACCCTGCGCCGCGACGCCGCCTATCTGCAATGGCGCTATCTCGAGCATCCCACGCAAGCCTATGAGGCGATCATCTGCGAGCGAGATGGCGAGCTTCGCGGTTACTGCGTGCTGAAGACGCGTGCCACACGCAGGCTGACCATCGGGTACATCGTCGATCTGCAGGTGCTGGCGGGGTCGGGATCGGCGGCCCGGTTTCTCGTCTATCACGCGCTTCTGCGCCTGCGCTCGCGGGGTGCCCGCGCGGCCGTCTCGTGGGAGCGCCCCGGCGGGGAGGCGCAGGAGGCTCTCGCGTCGTTCGGCTTCTCCCCTCGATACGCCTCGATCGGGCGAGCACTCAGGCCTGCGGCATACGTCGATCAGTTGATCGCGTTCGATGACGCGGCGGACATGTTCGCCGAGCCGGGGCCCGGCGAGCGCCTCGCCGATTCACCGCGCTGGTCTCTCGTGCCCGGGGATGCGGACTACGTCTGAGCCGTCACCGGCTTGGCGTCAGCCGCGGCGCCCAGCGGGAAGCGGACGCCGGTCAGCTCCTCGGAGACGTCCCACAGGCGGCGTGCCACGTCGTCGTCCCTGGCCGCCTTTGAGCGCTCGACGAGCTTGGCCGGGCCGCGCTGCTCCATGAAGCCGCCCGGTCCCGCGAAGCTGTTGCCCGGGATATCCGCGACCGCCGCGTAGATCGTCGGCAGCGCGCCGCCGTTCTCGTCCTGGGCGAGCAGGCGGTTGCCGACCGCTCCGACGATGTCGAACAGCCGCCGCCCGCTGGCGAACTGCAGGTTGGTCGCCGCATAGCCGGGATGGGCGGCGGTCGCGATGACGGTGGAGCCCGCGGCGGTCAGCCGGCGCTGCAACTCGGCGGTGAACAGCAGGTTCGCGAGCTTGGACTGCCCGTAGGCGCGCCAGGCCCTGTAGGGCTTGCGCTCCCAGTTGAGGTCGTCGAAGTCGATGATGCCCATGCGATGCCCGGTCGAGGACACGGTCACGACGCGTCCGCTGACGTGCTCGAGCAGCAGGTTCGTCAACGCGAAATGGCCCAGATGGTTGGTGCCGAACTGCAGCTCGAAGCCGTCGGCGGTACGCGTCAGCGGAGGCACCATCACGCCGGCGTTGTTGATGAGCAGGTCGATCTCGCCCTCCCACCCCGCCGCGAAGTCGCGCACGGAGGCGAGGCTCGCGAGATCGAGCCGGCGGACCTCGGTCTCGCCGGGCATCCCCGCGGCCGCCTCGCGGCCCTTCTCGAGGTTGCGCACCGCGAGCACGACGCGGGCGCCGGCGCCCGCGAATGCGCCTGCTGCCGCGCGGCCGATGCCGCTGTTGGCGCCGGTGACGATCACGCTGCGGCCGGTCAGGTCAGGGATGTTTGCGCTGCTTGAAGTAGTCATGGGCAACAATGTAGTCTCCGCGAGGCAGCACGGCTCGAGGCGGCGCCGGCACGCCGATTCGCCATCGCCTGCATCGGCCGCCACGAGTGTAGAGTCGTGCTCGTGGAGGGCCAGCAGAGACGTCCGCTGCCCGACGCACCGGAGCTCGCCGATTCGATCGAGCCCGGGGCGATCGTCCGCCGCGCCGGCCCGCGGCTGGTGCGCGACGGGTTCGGGCCGCTCGCGACCTTCTACATCGGCTGGAAGCTGATCGGGCTGACCCCCGGGATCGTGCTCGCCGTCGCATTCGGCGTCTCGGTGTTCGTGCACGAGCGCCGTCAGGGCAGGCCGGCCGCGCTCGTGAGGGTCGCGCTCGCGCTCGTGTGCCTCAGGGCGGTCGTCGGGCTCAGCTCGGGGAGCGCCTCCGTCTACCTGGCCCAGGAGATCGGCATCGACCTGCTGCTCGCGTGCGGCTTCCTCGCCTCGCTCGCCGCCGGGCGGCCGATCTCGAGCTGGATCGCCGCGGACGTCTACCCGTTCACGAGTGAGATGCGCGACTCGGACACCTTCAAGCATGTCATGCGCACCGTCACCACGGTGTGGGGAGCGTACTTCCTGGCCAGGGCCGCGGTCCGGCTTGCCGCCCTGCTCACCCTCAGCACCGACCGCTATGCGCTGGTCGTTGCCCTAAGCGACGCGCCCTTCCTGATAGCGCTCCTGGCGTGGTCGGTCTATCACACGGTCGGCTCGTTCCGCCGCAGCGAGCAGTGGGGCGCGCTGCTCGCCGATTCGCCGGTCGTATCCGCGCAGACGCCGTCCTAGGGCTGTTGCCGGGTCGGTGGCCGCCGGCTGTCGATTTTCTCGCTTCACGTTCGTCTAATAGGCGACCATCCCGATGAAGGAGGACGCGATGAAGTACATGCTGCTGATCCACCAGGGCACGACCCCGCTGCCGGGGTCGGAGGAGTGGGAGCGCCTGTCGGAGGACGAGAAGGGGGCGGTCTACGCCGACTACAAGGTGATCAACGAGACCCCCGGCGTCACCCCCGCCGACGTCCAGATGCAGCCGCCCGAGACGGCGACCACCGTGCGCGTGCAGGACGGAAGGACGCTGAGCACAGACGGCCCCTTCGTCGAGACCAAGGAGGCGCTCGGCGGCTACCTGTTCTTCGAGGCCGACGACCTCGACACGGCGATCGAGCTGGCCGCGAGGATCCCGGCGGCCCGTATGGGCGGCGCGGTCGAGGTGCGCCCGCTGGTCGAAGGTTGGTGAGACAGGCGTAAGCGCTCAGCGGCTCCCGTGAGCGACGCCGACCGGCGTCTGGGCGCCGCGCTCGTAGCCCAGCCCGCGGATCGCGGCCAGCGCGCAGACGCACACGCCCGCTGCAAGCACGAACGGAATCCAGTCACCGGCCGCTCCTGCGATTGCTCCGCCCGCAGCCGGCCCGACCATCGCGCCGACGGCCCACGCTGCGTTCATCAGCCCGAAGGCCATCCCCTGCGCGAGGCCCACGTGCTCGGCGCCGTCGGCGATCATGGCGAACGCCGGGGTGAAGAGGGCTCCGAAGAAGACGCCGCCGACGACCACGAGCGGCGCGTAGAGCAGCGGTCTCGCGCCGGTTGCGAGCGCGAGCGAGGCCAGCGCGGATGCGCCGAGCGCGAAGCGCACCGGCAGCAGGGCTCCACGCCGGTCGCTGAGGCGCCCGATCAGCGGCGACTCGACCGCCTCGAGCGCCCCGCCGATCAGCCACACCGCTCCGATCGCCGTCGCCCCCCAGCCGGCGGCCGCGAGGTGCAGCGGCGCGAGCACCGCGAGGATCCCGAACAGAAGCGACGCGAGCGACATCAGGCCGAGTCCGCCCGCGAAGCGGCGGTTGGCGAACGCGCGCGCCAGGGCGCCCGCGGAGGCCGGCACGGTCGGCGCACCCTCGAGCCGCACAGTCAAGACGGCGAGCACGATCGCGAGGGCGGCGAGCGCCGAGAAGATGCTCGCGCGTCCGGCGAGGGCCGCCGCCGTGCCGATGACCGGGCCGAGGAGCTCGCCGAGCACCGCCGCCCCCATGGCCGCGCCGATCAGCTCGCCACGCCGCGCTCGTGGCGCCGCCGCCAGCAGCCAGGCAAACGCCCCCGCCCAGGTGAAGGCGCTGCCTGCGCCCTGGATCAGCCTCGCCGCGAACAGTGCCGAGAAGCCGCCGGCGAGGGCGAAGCCGAGGCTCGACACGCCCATCAGCGCGAGCCCCACCAGCACCGCCCGGCGCGGTCCGAGTCGGACGGCGGTCATGCCGCCCGGCACTGCCCCGATCAGCGCACCCGCCGCATAGGCGGCCACGAGCGCGCCGGCGGCGGCCTTCGAGAGCCCGAGCGTTCGCGCGAAGTGGGGGAGCAGCGGCGTCAGCGCGGCGTAGAGCATCGTGTCCACGAACACGAGTACCGCGACCAGCAGCAGCAGACGGCGCATGAGCGCCACGCTACCAGCGCTCGGCTGACCCGCCGCGCCCTCGCCACCGCGGCGGGTGGGGCGGGCGGGCGCCGATCCCTCGCCTACTTCAGCCAGCCCCCGAACGCCGTGCTCGTCCAGCCTTCGCCCGAATGCGCCGGCGCGCGACCCAGGGGCCTGCCGCCGTAGACGACCGCCCCGCCATTGCTGTCGTCCTGGTAGGTCCGCCAGGGGACCGAGGCCTGCTGGTCGACGCCCGGCTTGCTGAAGTCACACACGCCACTGGGGAATGCGGCCTGCAGCTGCGCCCACTGTTCGGCCGTGAAGACGGTCGGGTAGTAGGCGGACTGCGTCAGCGGCTTGAGCTGGCATTCCTGGTTGTCGGTCGTGATCGCCTCGCCGGCGACGACGCGCGGGGTGGCGAAGCGGGTCTGCGCCAGCGGGAGCTTGCAGACCGGCCCGATGCCGGGCACCGAGACTTCTTCGACCACTTCCACGTTGGAGCATTTGTCGTGGACTTCCGCGGGCCTGTCGTCGGCCACCTTTTCTTCGAGCGTCAGCTTGCGCTTGTCCGCTTCGACCGCCGACAGCCAGCTGTCCATCGCCAGCAGAGCTTCGGTCGTGTAGGTCGGAGATCCGATCAGCGGCGCCTCGCCGAACCAGATCACGTGGTTCTTCGGGAAGTGACCCTCGTCGCGTTCCAGGCGCGCGCGCATCGACCAGGTGCGATAGGCGTCGTGGAAGGCGCCCGGGTCGGGCCCGCGCAGGTCGATGATCGGCACGCTGGTGAGGTTGTTCGCCTCGTTGACCGCCCCCGACAGGTAGGCGTATTTCAGCGCCGGTTTGTCAGCGCGGATGCGTTCCTTCGTGGGCTTCAGGTCAATGTCCGCGCCACCCACCTTCGCGTTCAGATCGACGAACTGGACGGGCGTGATGATCCCTTCTTCGAGCGCGTGCAGGCCGTACTGCACGCCCACGTTGCCAACCGGCCTGCCCGCGAAGCCGTGCCCGAGCCGCTTCTCAACCGGGCCCCACAGGCTTTCCGGGCGCGGCCCGAACACATTAATCATGTAGTCAGCGAGCGTGCAGCGGACACCCCCCGGATTGGATTCGGGGTTGTAGGCTTCCGCGCTTTCGACGCCCGGGCAGCTTTTCGTCGGGTTGGCGAGTTCTTCCCAGTAGACGGTGTCGAAGATGATCGCGTTGCCGTAGTTGGGATGTCCCTCGACGGACGCGATCTGGTTATAGGTCCAGACGATCCCCGTCCCCCAGGTTTCGGGGTGCTCGAAGTATTTGCGCGTCTGGTGGTAGTCGGAGATCTCCTCCCCGTTGGACCAGGAGTCCTGGAAGCTGCACTGGGGGAGGATGCCCTGGTAGATGCCCGGGTAGGCGTTCGCGACCTGCTGCTGAACGAGCGAGCCTCCCGAGCAGCCCGTGCCGATCGTGTAGCGGAGCGTGCCGTACTGCTCGATCAGGTGCTCCTTGGCCATGACCAGCGACTCCGCCTGGGTGGCCAGGTTGCAGTTGTGTCCCGCGTTGTCGAGCGCGGTCGACATCACCGCGAAGCCGCGCCCCAGCGCCGTCGTGGGGCTGCTGGTCGAGACGCTCACACCGGGGACGCCGACGGTGTCGCTCGTCACGCTGGGCGCCGTGCCCGACTGGTGTTCGAGACCGCAGCTCGCTCCGTGGGTGATCAGCAGCTTGTGGTTGAACTGAGGCTGAGGCGCCCACGGTTCCCAAGGCTTGCCCGGCTGGAAGAGCACCGCGATCTGATACTGGTCGCGGTCCTGATAGCCGGTCTCGATACGGATGATGAACGGCACCGTCTGGCCGTTGTCCGTCGTCGTCGTGGCCACGTCGGGCGGCGGGTTACCGGCTTCGTAGGGCAGCAGCCCACCCGTCACCGAGGATTTGTACTCGTAGGTGTAGGTCGTGGGCGCATCGCACTGCGCGTCCGTCGCACCGGCGTTCTTGCAGACCCACGGCTTGACCTGCGGGCCCGCGAGGACCGGGCCGCCGATCGCGTGGTCGACGATCGTGATCTGGCCGCTGAGGGCGCCCGGCGCTTCGGCCTTCAGCACGTTGGCGCCGAGGGAGAGTCCGGTGACGAGGCCCTCGTAGCTGTGGTTCGGCCGCAGCGCGAACTCGTTCGTCACGTCTGCACCGTTGAGTGTGACCTTCACAGAGCCCGGTTCGACCCCCCGCGGCAGTTCGACCGCCGCGAGCGCGTCGCCGCCCGAGATCAACTCGGCGCGATTGGACAGGACCCGCACGGTAAGCGTCGTGCCCGCCTGGGCGCTGCTCGCGCCCGCGAGCAGCAGGGTCGCCAGCCCGGCGACGATGGCCACCACCTTCTCCCGCATCGATGCTCCCCTTCCCTGGGGGGCCGCGCCCCGCCACCACCGCCCCGGCACGCGCCCCCATTTGAGGTACGGCGCGACTAGTACCCACCGGGCAGGTTGGCTAAACGGCCAGCGCCGCCCAGACGGAGCACGGGCACCCGGGGTGTTGTCCAGATCACACAGTTGTGCCCGTCTGGGCGGCGGATTAGACTCGCCGTGGATGCTCTCCGCAGGAGGTACGATGATCGATGCGCCGGGCTCGCATCGCTCGGCGGCTGGGGAGGGGCCGGCGCTTCCCGCAGTCTGCCTGCAGGACGTGCGCAAGACCTTCGGCGAGGTCGTCGCCGTGGAGGGGCTGTCGCTCGAGGTCAGGGCCGGCGAGTTCTTCACCATGCTCGGTCCGTCGGGCTCGGGCAAGACGACGACGCTTCGCGTGATCGCCGGCTTCGAGCTCGCCGACTCTAACCCCTGACGCGCGCGCCCCCGGGGTCATACAGCGGCTCGCGCGCGAGCTCGCCCGCGACCCACTCGCCGAAGATGTCGACCTCGACGGCCGTGCCGAGCTCGACCTCCGCCGGCAGGTAGGCGTAGGCGATCGAGCGCTTCACCGTGTAGCCGTAGCCGCCGCTGGTGACGCGCCCGACGACCTCGCCGTTGACGCGCACGGGCTCGTTGCCGAGCGCCACCGAGCGCGGGTCCTCGAGCACCACGCAGCGCAGGCGCCGGGAGGGCGGCTCCGGGACGGCGGGCGAGTCGATCCCGAGCGCCGCGGCGCCGAGGAACCCTCCCTCCTTCTTCACGCAGAAGCCCAGCCCCGCCTCGTAGGGGGTCTCGTCGGGAGTGATGTCCGCCGCCCACACCCGGTAGCCCTTCTCCAGTCGCAGCGAGTCGATCGCGCGGTAGCCGCCGGCGAGCAGTCCGTGCTCGCGCCCGGCCTCCCACAGCGTCCTCCACAGGCCGGCTCCGTACTCGGTCGGGCAGTAGAGCTCCCAGCCGAGCTCGCCGACGAAGGTCACGCGCAGCGCCCGCACGGGAACGTCGCCGAGCGCCAGCTCGCGCATGCGCATGTAGCCGAAGTCCAGCGGATCGGGCGTCAGCGGGGAGAGGATCTCCCGCGCCCGCGGGCCCCACAGGGCGAAGCAGGCCCAGCGCGCGGTGACGTCCGAGCAGCGCACGCTTCCGTCCGCGGGCGCGTGCCGGCGGATCCAGCTGAGGTCGTGGTTGCCGAAGGCCGTGCCCGTGACTATCGAGAACATCTCCTCCTCGACGCGCGTGACCGTGAAGTCGCACTCGATCCCGCCGCGGCCGTTGAGCATCTGCGTATAGGTGATCGCCCCGACCTCGCCCGCGACGCGGTTGTCGCAGAGGCCTTCGAGGAACGCCGCCGCGCCCGGGCCTGCGACCTCGAGCTTGGCGAAGGAGGACTCGTCGAACAGGCCCGCGCGCTCGCGCGTCGCCTCGTGCTCGGCGCCGATCGCCGGGGACCAGTGCATTCCCGCCCAGCCCCGCGGGCGCAGCGACTCCTCGCCGGCCGGCGCGTTGGACTCGTACCAGTTGACGCGCTCCCAGCCCGACTTCTCGCCGAACGCGGCGCCGTGCTCGGCATGCCACGGGTAGGCGCTCGACGTGCGCAGCGGCCGGCCCGCCTCACGCTCGTGTCCTGGGTAGCGGATGTCGTAGTAGGTCTCGTAGACCTCTTTCGCGCGCTTGAGGGTGTAGCTCGGCGAGCGGTAGTGCGGACCGAACCGGCGAATGTCCATCTCCCACACGTCCATCGACGGCTCGCCCGCGAGAATCCACTCGGCCATCACCTGCCCGATCCCGCCCGCGCCGGCGAGGCCGTGCGCGCAGAAGCCGGCCGCCACGAAGAAGCCGCCGACCTCGCTCTCCCCGAGGCAGAACTCGTTGTCGGGCGTGAACCCCTCCGGGCCGTTGATCAGGCGGGTGACCGTGATCTCGTCCATCACCGGCACCCGCCTCGACGAGTTCTTGGCGATCTCCTCGAAGCGCGGCCAGTCCTCTTCAAGCAGGCGGCCGTTGAAGTCAGGCGGGATCGCGTCGAGCTGGTGCTCGTCGAGCGCCCAGGGGGCAGACGCGCGCTCGTAGCCGCCCATCACCAGGCCGCCGCCCTCCTCGCGGAAGTAGATCAGCAGGTCGGGGTCGCGCAGTGTCGGCAGGTGCGTCCGCTCCGCGCCGGCGCCGAGCTCGCCTGCCTGCGCCCCAGGGGGTGTGCCCCGGAGGGTGCGAAAGGGCTGGGTCACGAGGTACTCGTGGGCGAAGGGCACGACGGGCACGCGCACGCCGGCCATGCGCCCGAGCTCCGCGGCGAACATCCCGCCGGCGTTCACGACGATCTCGGCCTCGATCGGCCCCCACTCGGTCTGCACGCCGCGCACGCGCGGGTGCGTGGCGCTCGCCTCTACGTCGATCCCCGTCACGCGCGTGTGCGTGAAGACGCGGCATCCACCCTCGCGCGCTCCGTCGACGAGAGCCGTCGTCAGCAGCGAGGGATCGAGGTAGCCGTCGCTCGGCAGATAGGAGGCGCAGCGCACGCCCTCGTCGCTCATCAGCGGGAACAGCTCACGGGCCTGCTCGGCCGAGATCAGCTCGAGCGGCAGGCCGAAGGTCTTGGCCCAGGCGACCTGGCGCAGCACCTCCTGCTCGCGCTCAGGGGTGCAGGCCAGGCGGATACCGCCGCACTGCACCCATCCGCAGTCGAGCGTCCGGTAGAGCTCGACCGAGTTCATCATCATCCGCGTCAACGACACGCCGGAGCGCAGCTGCCCGACGAGCCCGGCGGAGTGAAACGTCGAGCCGCTGGTCAGCTCGTTGCGATCCAGCAGCACGACGTCGCGCTCGCCGAGCTTTGCGAGGTGATGGGCGATCGCCGCGCCGCCGACGCCGCCGCCGATGATGACCACGCGCGCGCGGTCGGGCAGCTCACGCGCTCTGACCATCGGGCCCCCCGCCGCGCGCCGCCGCGAGCGCGAGCCAGCGCTCGAAGCTCGGGTCCGCGACCGCGCGCGCCAGGCGCTCGAAGTGCTCGCGCGCATAACCCGCGAAGTCGAAGTCGAGCTCGGAGATGGTTCCCGACACGACGCCCCAGGCGGCCTCGCGGGCGTCCGAGAGGACGCGCATCAGCTTCAGCTCAGCGCGGCGGGTGTCGCTGGGAGCCTCGCCGTCGTAGGCCGTGAGCAGGCGCTCGTCCGTGGCCTCGTCGAAGCCGTTGTTGATCGACAGGTTGCCGAGGTCGAAGCGCGGGTCGCCCATGCCCGCGTACTCCCAGTCCACGATCAGCATGCGTCCGCCCTGCTCGGCGCGGATGATGTTGCCGGCGAGCAGGTCGTTGTGACAGGGACGCGCGCCGACAGGGGCCAGCGCGGCGTCGATGCGTCCGGCGACCGCGACCGCCTCCTCGTAGGGGGCCGGGATCGTGCCCCCGCGGGCGCGGGCGATGGCGGCATAGTCAGCGAGCAGGGCGGGGACGCTGAACGTCGTGGGCAGGACCGTGTCGGAGTCGTGGAAGCGGCGCAGTGCCCGCGCGATCTCCTCCACGCCGTCCGCCAGCTCCCGTCCGTCGCGCGGGCGACAGGCGATGAAGAGCGTGACCAGACAGTCCCCGAGCGCCGCGGCCACCCCCGGAGCGATGCCGAGCCGCGCCGCGGTCTCGTTCGCCAGCCGCTCGGCTTCGCGGTCGATGCCGAGCAGGCCCGTGTCCTTGCCGGGCCTGCGAAGCACGTAGTCGACGCCGCCGAGCGTGACGCGCAGGTTGCGGTTGGTGATCCCGCCCTCGAGCACCGCGGGCTCGCCCGCGAGGGGGCCCAACGAGGACTCGAGACGCTGAAGGATGTCGTTGAGCCCCACCGCTTCCCCCGTCGCGCTTGCACGATAAGGCGCACAACCTATACCTTCTGAGCGGATGATCAGCGAGGAGCGAATGCCATGACGCTCGAGGAGCTGCGCGCCCAGGTCGAGCAGGGCGAGGTGGACACGGTGCTGCTCGCTCTGACCGACATGCAGGGTCGTCTGCAGGGCAAGCGCATGACCGCGCGCCACTTCCTCGCCGAGGTCGCCGAGCACGGCGCCGAGGGGTGCAACTACCTGCTTGCCGTGGACGTCGAGATGGCCACGGTAGGCGGCTACGCGATGTCCTCCTGGGAGAGAGGCTACGGCGACTTCGTGCTGCGCCCGGACCTGGACACGCTGCGGCCGGTCCCCTGGCAGGAGGCGACCGTCCTCTGCCTGGCCGACGTGCGCTGGGAGGACGGCTCCGACGTCGTCGCCTCCCCGCGCCAGGTGCTGCGCGCCCAGCTCGCACGCCTCGCCGAGCGCGGTTTGACGGCCAACGCCGGCACCGAGCTCGAGTTCCTGGTCTTCCGTGACACCTACGACAGCGCATTCCAGAAGGCGTATCGCGACCTGCATCCGGCCAATCTCTACAACGTCGACTACTCGCTGCTCGGCACCGCCCGCGTCGAGCCGCTCATCCGCCGCATCCGCAACAGCATGGAGGCCGCCGGGATGCTCTGCGAGGACTCCAAGGGCGAGTGCAACTTCGGCCAGCACGAGATCAACTTCCGCTACACCGACGCGCTCACCACCGCCGACGAGCATGCGATCTACAAGAACGGCGCGAAGGAGATCGCCGAGCTCGAGGGAATGGCCATCACGTTCATGGCCAAGTACGACCAGCGCGAGGGCAACTCCTGCCACATCCACTTCTCGCTGGCCGACGAGCAGGGGCCGCTGTTCCACCGCGACCGCGCCGTCTTCGACTCCTTCCTCGCCGGGCAGCTCGCGGGCCTGCGCGAGCTGACCCTGCTGTTCGCGCCCAACGTCAACTCCTACAAGCGCTTCGCCGCGGCGACCTTCGCGCCGACCGCCGTGGCCTGGGGCCATGACAATCGCACGTGCTCCCTGCGCGTGGTGGGCGAGGGGCCGTCGCTGCGCTTCGAGAACCGCGTCGGCGGGGCGGACCTGAATCCGTACATGGCGCTCAGCGCGATCATCGCCGCGGGCCTGGACGGCGTCGATCGCGGCCTCGAGCTCGAGCCGGTCTTCGAGGGCAACGCCTACGTCGCCGAGGACAAGCCACGTGTTCCCGGCTCGCTGCGCGATGCGCGCGAGCTGTTCGGCGGCAGCGAGCTCGCGCGCGCGGCGCTTGGCGACGACGTCGTGGATCACTACGTCAATGCCGCCGACGTCGAGCTCGAGGCGTTCGGCGCGGCGGTGACCGACTGGGAGCACAAGCGGGGGTTCGAGCGGCTGTGACGCAGGCGATCCTCTCGCCGGACACGGTCTTCGCGGCGGTGCGATCGCAGACCGCCTTCGAGGAGACGGTCGAGCGTCTGGGCACGGCGATCAAGCTGGGGCTGCTGCCGGCCGGGGCGCGCCTGCCCGCCGAGCGCGAGCTGTGCGCGCGGCTGGGGATCGCGCGCTCGACGCTGCGCCAGGCGCTGACGGCACTGAGCCAGAGCGGGCACGTGTTCGCACCCCGCGGGCGCGGCGGCGGCACCTTCGTGTCCGACCCGCAGCCGCCGGCGGTCCCGCCGTCGGCGCAGGTGCTGGCACAGTGGCGCGAGACGTGCGACGCGCGCCTCGCGGTCGAGCTCGGCGTGGCGGTGCTCGCGGCCGAACGCGCGCCGAGCGCCGATCTCGACGTGCTCGACGATGTCGCCGCCGCGCTCGAGCGGGCGCTCGAGGACTTCGCCGTCTACCGCCGGGCGGACGTGCGCCTGCACGTGGGGCTCGCCGAGGCGACCGGGTCGAGCCGCCTTGTGCAGGCGATGACCGATGCGCAGGGCGCGATGACCGACCTTATCGCCCACATCGCACACCCGCCCGAGGTGCTCGCCTCATCCAACGCACAGCACCGCCGCATGCTCGCAGCCGTGCGCGAGCGCGACGCGATGCGCGCGGCCCGCGTGATGAGCGAGCACCTGCAGGGGACCGAGCACATCCTCGCCGGGCTTCTGCCGGGAGGCTGATCGCCGGCGGCGCGCGCAAACTGCGGGCGATTGGCAGGTGTCTCGGCTGGTTGCGGCGAATTTGGCCCTGCGCACTTGACATCCGTCCGTGATCGCGCCTATCGTCACGATTGGAAGGACGGAAGGCCAAACCTTTTCTTCATCCAGGGGGGGAGCAGATGAGCACATCCGGGACCTTGACCGCAGACGAGCAGCGCCTTGCAGAGCTTGGCTACAAGCAGGAGCTGAAACGCGGATGGAGCGGCTTCTCCAACTTCGCGATCTCGTTCTCGATCATCTCCGTGCTCGCGGGCTGCTTCACGACGTATGGGCAGGCGCTCAAGAACGGCGGCACGGTCGCGATCTCGATCGGTTGGCCGCTGATCAGCATCATGATCCTTGCGGTCGCGTTCTCGATGTCAGAAATCGCCTCCGCGTTCCCGACCGCCGGCGGCATCTACTACTGGGCTTCGCGCCTGGGCGGCGCAGGCTGGGGCTGGTTCACCGGCTGGTTCAACCTGATCGGCCTCGTCGCGGTGGTCGCGTCAGTGGACTACGTCTGCGCGACCTTCCTCATGAACCTGCTCGGCCTCTACAACCTGCACTTCATCTTCAACTTCACCAAGGCGGCGGCGGGGACCGATGTCCACTACTCCGCCCATGTCAACTTTGCGTTATTCGGGGCCATCCTCGTGCTCGGCCTGGTGATCAACGTGTTCCGTAGCCACCTCGTCGCGGTGGTCAACAACATCTCCGTGTGGTGGCACGTGATCGGGGTTGCGGTGATCGTCGTGCTCCTGATCGCTGTGCCCAGTCACCACGCGAGCTTCTCCTACGTGTTCGGCCACCGCATCAACGCATCGGGCTTCAGCGGCCACATGTACTGGTTCTACGTGTTGCCGCTCGGATTCCTGCTGACGATGTATACGATCACCGGCTACGACGCATCGGCGCACCTCTCAGAGGAGACGCACGGCGCGGAAGAGGCCTCGGCGAAGGGCGTGTGGCGCTCGGTCTTCTACTCCGCGGTGATCGGCTGGATCGTTCTGCTCGCGATCACGTTCGCACTCCAGAAGAGCCACGAAGCCGAAATCGTCAAAGCGGGCTTCCCGGCCCTCTCGATCTTCACGAGTGCGCTCAGCTCCTCGGCGGCCAAGGCCGTGATCCTGATCTCGACGGTCGGCCAGCTCTTCTGCGGCGTGGCGTGCCTCACGAGCGCCTCGCGCATGACGTTCGCGTTCTCGCGCGACGGCGCGGTGCCGGGCCACAACCTCTGGCGCCGCCTCGGCAAAAACAGGACGCCAAGCTGGTCGGTGTTGTTCGTCGTCCTGTTCGCGGCGCTGGTCACGTTCCCGGCCTACTTCCCGAACCACCTCGGGACGCCGGTCGCGTTCCTTGCGGTCACGTCCATCTCGGTGATAGGGCTCTACATCGCCTACACGATTCCCGTGTTCCTGCGCTGGCGGATGGGCGAGGAGTTCAAACGCGGGTCCTGGACACTGGGCTCGAAGTACAAATGGATCAACCCGGCCGCGTTCCTGTGGGTGGGACTGTGCGTGATCATCTTCTGCCTGCCGTTCAGCCCCGAAGGCGTGTTCTTCAAGCACGGCTTCAACTGGTCGGCCGTCAACTATGCGCCGCTCGTGACGATCGGGGTCATGGCCTCCGTCACGATCTGGTACTACGTCTCGGCGAAAAGGACGTTCACGGGGCCGATCCGAACGATCGACGAGATCGATGCGGAACAGGCGCTGCCCGAGGTCGCGCAGTACCCATAGGGATGGCTGAACGCTGAGCGATCGACTGGCAGTGCTCGAGCCCGCCACCGAGGCGGTGCTCGCCGAGGTCGAGCGGGCGGGTCCCGAGGAGGTCGACGACGCGGTGGCGCGCGCCAAGGCCGCGTTCCCCTCGTGGCGTGCCCTGGCGCCCGCAGAGCGAGCCGGGGCGCTGCGCGCCCTGGCCGAGACGCTCGCCGAGCATCTCGAGGAGCTCGCCGTGCTCGAGGCCCGCAACGCGGGCAAGGCGATCGCCGACGCGCGCGGGGAGATGACGATGGTGGTGGACACCTTCCGCTACTACGCGGGCGCTCCCGAGCGGCTGCTGGGCGACACGATCCCGGTGGCCGGCGGCCAGGCCTTCACGGTGCGCGAGCCGCTCGGCGTCGTCGG
>CAAGKR010056296.1_pt1 | contig 18857 bp, 19 predicted proteins | sample 2556971 | NCBI WGS metagenome assembly CAAGKR01 (sample SAMEA5207829, study PRJEB30636) | soil metagenome | biome: forest; feature: boreal; material: soil | place: USA | collected 2011-09 | depth 1 m | reverse complement strand
GCCCCGCCATTGGCCCGGAGCCAAGCGGCGATCTGCGGCCTCGCGCCGCCAAGGAGGGAGGTCGCAGCGGCGAGGTCGGCGAGCGCTGGCGCCACGCGCGTTCGATCGGTGCCCGCCTTCGGCGCCGCGACGATCGACTGCGGGCCATGTCGATCGGCGATGAGTGAAACCCCTAGATCGACGCCATCGAGGCGGCCTCGGCACGACCACTCGACGGCCGGCCCCGGTTCCCCGATCGAGGGTTGACCGCAGGAGAACCCGGCGATCCGCCAGTCGGCAAGGACCGATTGGACGTCGGTCGAGATCGGGAACGGGAGCGTCGGACTCGACTGGCCGGCGCATCCCGCGAGCACGACCGCGAGGATGGCGATGTGACTGATCCGCCGCATGGCCTATGACGCCGCGCCTCCAACTCTGTGTCGGCACTACGGTCGACGTTCGCGAATGTCACGGGCCGGAGCTAACGGCAATCGACCCAGACTAGGGGCCGCCACGCGATAGGTCTAGCCGTCAGCCTCGATCGAGATCGTACCCTCGGCGGACGAGGGCACCGCGGTATGCATCGCGAGAGCTGGCCGGGTCCCCACAACGTCCTCGTTCGAGCCTCCGATCTGCTGCCCTCCCTGCGACCATGAAGCCAGATGACGAACCGCGACATCGCCCTCCTGTTCTGGGTAGCCGTCGCCGCGGTCGTCGTCCTCTGGCGTCCCGGAGCGCGCTCGACGGTGGGCGGCCTCCTCACTCTCGCGTTGCGGTCGTTCGGCGTCCTGATCGCCCTTTACTGGCTGTACCTGGCAGCCGTCGTCGCAGTCGCCGCCTCGCTCGGGATCTGGAACGCGGGGCTTGGGAAGGAGACGATCGCCTGGGCCGCGGTCCCCGGACTCGCGCTGCTGTTCGGGTTCGTGAAGGCGGCCAAGGAGCGCGGGTACTACGTCCGGGCGCTCGTCCGGGTCATCGGGCTGACCGCGCTCATCGAGTTCTACGTCAACTTGGCCTCGTTTCCGCTTCCGATCGAGCTGATCCTCGTCGCGCTCGCCGTCGCTCTCCCGGTGGTGTCGGTGGTCGCGGAGCTCCGGCCCGACACAAAGATCGTGAAGCGATGGGCCGATGCCGTCCTCGGTGTCATTGGGATCGCCGTCCTCGTCGGGACGGTGGCGTATCTCGTCGGCGCGTGGGATCACCTCGACCACGCTGAGCTCGCGCTGTCCTTCGGCCTGCCGATCTGGCTGACGCTGGCCTCCCTGCCGTTCGTCTTCGTCTTCAGCCTCTACGCGACCTACCAGGGCCACTTCGTCTGGATCAACGTCTCCCAGGACGATCGGTGGGCGCGGCGTCGCGCCAAGCTCGCCCTGGTCCGGACCTATGGCCTCCGGAACCACGACCTCGCCGGATTCTCAGGACTGACGATGACAGAGCTTCCGTGGGCGAAGACGTGGCGCGAGGCTCGGCGGATCGCGACCTACGGCCGGATGCAGGCCCGACTGAAGGAGGCGGAGGAGGACCTCACTGCGGCGCGCCTCGACCGCTACGAGGGCGTTGCCGGCACCGACTGGGAGGGCCGGCCCTTCGACGAGCGCGAGTTCGAGGAGACGAAGACGGCCCTCGACTTCATCGCGGGCGTGCATCGGGCGAGGTACGTCGATGGTCGCTTTCGTCGCGACCTGATGGAGACAGTGGTGGGGATCGTCTCGAGGAAGATCCCCGACTCCGAGTGGTCGATGACCGTCGCCAAGAACGGCCGCTCGTGGTTCGTGTGGCGCCGAACGATAGGCGGCTGGTACCTCGGGATCGGCATGGTCGGCGAGCCGACGAACGAGTGGACCTACCTCGCGAACGAGCCACCGACGGCCTTTCCCGCGATGAACACCGGGTGGCACCTGGGCGAGTTCCCGACAACCGTTGCCGAGCCCGATTAGGGCTCGCTTGAGGGCTCGGAGGCAGCCGGCGAGTCGGACGCCCTACTCCCACGTTCCCGGCTCTTCGTCCTGTGGTTGTCGGTGGCTGATCTCGCCGACCGCGTCGGTCCAGAGCGCCATCATCGCCCAGCCGATGCGCTCCCTCGGGGTGCCCGGCCGAGCGGGCGGTCGATAGATCAGGCCCATCTCCTTCGAGGGTCGCAGCGCGAGCGCGCTCTCCAGCTGGCTGGCCCTCGCGTCGTCGAGTGTGGCGTCGAGATCGTGGGCGACACGATTGCGAAGCTCGTTCACGAGTAGCCATGCTGTGCGCGCCGACGGGTCGATGAGCCCCGTCGCGATCGCCAGATCAACCCGGGCCGGGAACCGGAGGTTGTCGAGGTTCGAGAGCCCTTTGGGCAAGCCCAGCTCGAGCAGCGTGTTGAGGGCGTTCTCGAGGCCCAGGTGACCTCGGATCACGACCCCGACGTCATCCTCACCGCCAAGGTGTCGCTCCAGCTCTTCGCTGTCGATGCGCCAGTTCCCGCGTCGCACCATGGCGGCACCTCCCTGCTCGCCGCCGATCGTAGACGGCCGCGGGTGTGGTGGTTGACCGCAACCCCACTCGCGGGGACGGGCTGTCAATCGGGCGCGGGAGCCCCGCGAACGCAAAGAAGGAGGGCGCCGGCAAGCCGGCGCCCTCTAAGACGACGTCCCACGTCGTCGTGCCCGGGGCTTGCCCTTGTGGTGCCCGGAGAGTTCATCCCGACGGTCGAGCCGCCGGCGATGGGCCGATCCGAAGATCGGAAGCGACTTCTAGACCCGGTCCTGACTGACGTCAAGGGGTATTTCGGCGATCGTTGTTCGCCCGCCTTCGTCAGTGTCGCTTCGGATAAGGTTTGTCCACTGACGAGAGCCGCGTTCCGGCAGAGCGGTGAACCAGTTTCCCAAGTCGGGCGAAGCCGAGAACGGCGACGAGCGTGAGCGTCGAAATCTCCAGCTTCCCGAGGACGCTTGGAGCGACCAACGCGACTGCCGCCACCGGTCCGAAGGCGAGCCAGAGGAAGAGACCGCTGTCGATGACCGCGCCCACTCCGTTTGAGGCCAGGACGGCTCTGACGAACTGACGTTCGAGACGGCTGTAAACCAGGAGGTCTACCGACTCAGAAACGAAGAATGTGGCTCCGGAGGCGAGCGCCAAGATGGGGCTCAGGAGGGTTGTCGTCAGAGCGCCGGCCGCAAGGGCAAGCCACGCCGCCCGCTTACCGGCCATACGCTGAACGACGTCACGCAGGCTGAAGGTCGCGCCGGCGGCGAGAACACCACTGGGCGCCGACATGCCGAAACCGACAGGGATGACATGCACGCCCGATGCGGTCGCGACTCCGACGTTAAGCAATAGCCAATTCGCCATCACGACGCTGCTCGCGTACAGGATCAGGGCGATGCCCGGCACGGCTACGTGTGTCGGCCATGTCGGACTTCTCGGCGATATGAGCCAGCTCCCTAGTAGGAAAACATCACAAGCCGGCTCGGGAAGATGGCCGAGTATCGCCACAGCACCGTATCGACCAGCGAGACCCGGTCTGCGGTAATGCTGGCGATTGCTTCGCACAGCGCCTGTGCCCCGGGGTAGCCGGTCTGTTTCGCTAGCCGTTCAAGGTGTCGGTCGGGCTTTGCGATCTCCAGTCCAAGGTTCTTTGCCAGATGACGGCTGGTCGCCGGGCCGAAATAGGGAAGCGAGTAGAGGTAGGTCGGGCCGCACGAGCGAATTCCATCCCTGAATCCGTCGGCCCCAATCTCCGCGACCTGTGCGGCGAACACCAGGACGGCATCAACCTTGCCTGGGTGGTTGAAAGCCTCGAGGGCCCTGGTCCGGCAACCGTTTTCATCCCCGCAGATGGCCGTCGCCGAGGTCAGCCCGAGGAAGGCCGCACGGATGGCCGGAAAGCGTTGCCTGATCACGCGCTCGCGCATACCGGAGTTGAAGATCACCCATGCCGCCTCCTCGAGGAGGACCGCCTCGGTGAGAGCGGCCATTCCGAGCGGGCTAGGGCGGTCAATCTCGTCCGCATAGCCGGCCTCAATCACTGCTGCCTTTGCATCGAGATAACGGTGAGCGAGCCACTCGAGGGGCCGCCGTTCGGTCACCAACGCGGGCACTAGTCGGGTTCCGGAATCAGCGAAGCCCAGTCATCGGTCGAACGAGCAGTGGCCAGACGGCGTCCCATGCGGCCGAGCGAGTCCGAGGCCAGGCGTCGTGGCAGGCTGTCCGGGGCGCCGAGCGCTTCGTCGACGTGCAGTGACTGGCCCGTCGCGTCCACCATGGGCCGAAGGACACGGTCGGCGGCCCTTGAGAAGAAATGCTCGAGCATGGCCTTGTAGGTCTTCGGCCCGCTGTAATCACGGAAGACATCGATGGCCAGCGTCTCGACGTGGTAGCCGGAGAGCTGACGGTTCTCAGGGAAGGACGCGACAGCGAACTTGGCGAGCTTGATCACAGGAACGAGCCGGCCGCTTTGGGCGACGTTCGCGCTTGTCAGGCGCTCGGCGAACTCCCTGGGCCGGATCCTCGCCCAGTGATCGCCTGAATGGTCGGCAATTCGGATGGCATCGGCTTCTCGGATCGCCGGCAGGAGTTGGATCTGACTCCCGTCCCGGTAGGTGATCGTGACAGCAAGGCGTCCGGCATCAACGGAGGCGACCTCGCCTCGAGCCAACCGATCGGACAGCCGGTCGAGAAAGCGACGCTTAGCGACCGCCGGGCCCGCGTCGATGAGATCGGTATCCGTCAGAACGACGAGGGCGTCGACGTCGCTCAGACCCTCGAGATAGGTGCGCTTGGCGAGAGAGCCGCCCATCAATAGGCTGAGCCGGTCGTCCTCAGGAAGTTGCAAGGCGTCGAGGATTGCCTCGAGCCGCTCGTTCCGGAAGGCGGCGTCCTTCGGATTGATCCCCGCCAACCGGCCTGCCAGAAACTCGTTGACCTCGCTGTTAAGAGCTTCGTCCGCTGTCTTGCTTTCCGCGAGCGCGCGAATGTCCTCCGTGGACCGCTCAGTCGAACCGAAATAGCCGGAGCTTCGCCCTCCGCTCATCGTGTCTCCACCTTGGTCCTCAGATTCTCGCGCGCCTCTCGAAAGAGCGCCCCGTGTCGCGGGAACTCAGCAAAGTCCTGAGCAACGAGGAAGCGGCGCATCGATCGATTGAGTTCTGAAAGCGCGAGGAGGTTGTCAAGCATTTGCACGCTTCGCCGCTGCACCTGATCGGCGCCCCAGTGGCGAGCCAAGGCGGCTGCAGCCTCACCGTACATGGCGACTCCCTCGTGGTAGGAAAGGTAGAGCCAACTCAGTCCATCGAAGATCTCCGCCCCGGCGAGGAAATATAGGGGCGAGAGCACGGGATCCAGGCTCCCGAAGACATGAATTGGGGCGTGCACACCGGCATCGTCAAGAGCGGACCTGATGCGTGCAATCGACTCCATCCGCGTAAGGATCGTGGCTCCGAGCTCCTTCTCGGTGAAGCCGATCATGCTGAAGCCGCGGAAATCCGAGGCTCGGCCGATGATGTCGTTGACATCGACGTACCGGCTCTTCGCGGATGGTGGTTTGACCAGGAAGTCGTGCAGGTAGCCCGGACGGCGCCGGAAGAACGCCCGAGCGCTCTCGATCTGCGCTGCGATCGGGGCCCGGCGATCGTAGTTCACGATGCCGACGGATAGGTCCGAGTGCGCGCCCTCAATGACTTCCTCGAGTTTCGCCTGATCCCATTCGCGAACCTCGATCAATGACAGGCTGGCGTCTGGGAGCTCCGCCCGCGCGTCCGCCTCATAGACACCACTATCGAGAATCAGCAGGGCGGGTGCCAGAAACGGCTCGGTCGGTGGATATGAGTGCAGAGCCTCCCTGTACGGAAGGTGACCGTGATACAGGTCGTACGCACTGACGAGCAGAACATCATTGATCCAGTCCTGCGCGACCTCTAACGCCTTACTGAGGGCCGACGTTCGGGCTTCCTGGGGTCCCTCAAAGGGGAAGCCGCGGCTGGAGAAGGACGGAATCAGAAGAGGCGTCTCGAGCGCCAGCCCCGACGGCAGATCGAGAGTGGTGCTACGAGCGAGCGATGAGACGTTGACGGTCATCACACGATGAGCAGCGCCCGCACGGGCTCTCGAGGCCAAGCTCACAACTGTAGGTCAGGTCAATCGGCAGCTGCTCCTCCTTGCAGTACTCCCAGATGTCTCGCTTGGTCATTTCGACGAAGGGAGCGGTTACGCCAACCGTCCCCGCGGTGTAGATGTCAAAGACGGCTTGGGAAGCTGCCACGAATGCCGGCGTGCAGTCCGAATACGCGCTGCCACCATGGATCCCCAGCGCGATCAAGCCCGCAAATGGCGTTGAAACGTGAAGCGCCACGTGCAGCAGGAGCCCGTTACGCCCGGGCATCTCTACAGGCCGGGGAGGATGTAGCCCTGGGACGACGCAGGTCCGAAGCGGCATGACGAGCGACGTTGCCACCGCCCGCACCGCGATTCCCTCTCGGGCCCGAGCTGGCTGACCGTAGTCGACGAACAGTCCCGTGACGTTGTGGCCGGCTTTCGACAGGAAGTGGGCGGTGGCCATCGAGTCGAGGCCGCCACTCATAAGCGCGATCGCCTGACTCATCGAGGTGTCGTCCCCCGCCTCATTCGAGAGTGGCCTTCTCGGCGAGCGGCGAGCGGCGGAGCTGCTGACGCCAGAAATCGGCGAAACTCACTCGGGCCGCCCGCTTCGGCTCCGTAACCCGCCAGAACCAGACCGGGAACGTGACGATGTCGAAGGGCAGGTCCGTGCCCCGGCGTGCCGTCACGAGCGTGGGCTTCTTGGCGCCAAGGGCGTATCCGAGTTCGAGGAAGCAGTTAGGCCGCGCACCGGTGACATCTGCCAGGACCACCTCCGACTCCTCAAGTAGTGACACGATCTCACGGTCGAGGAAGCCGCGAGGCTCTGGCAAGCGGCCTGCGGTGTACATCTCGTATCCGGCGGACGTCACCACAGGATCGAGGACATCGTTGAACGTCCTCTCCACGACGGCGAACTCCGGATGGTCGGGGTTGAGGAGGCGGACGGCGAGAACCCGGGGTGGCCGCAGCTGCGAGAGCAGATAGGCAATGGCTTCGGCGCCCTCCAGGGCGCTGTTGTCCCTGCTGAAATCGATCGAATCGAGCAGGCCGTGGGGCGCGGGCCCGCTGGTCTGAAAGAAGTCCGAGGCCCGCCTCGCCGCGCGTCGAGCCAGGAACTCCGACCCGTCGTTCGGCCTCCCGAGTGGAAGGTTCAACGGAACGACGGGCCGAGATGAGGCGTGCAGGAGCTCGGCGAGATGCCGAACTCCTTCGCCTCCGCCGAGGGTCACGAGAACCTCGGCAACCCGCGCCTGTTCGTCGCGACGCAGGGCGCCGGAGTTCATGTCACCGAGGCTGATGAGATTCACATCCGAAGCGATTCGGACCTCGGACCACAACTTTGCCCGCGACGCGGGGACCTGGCGCAATCCCTTGCTGTGGGCGACCGCGACGATGAATGGCGCGGGCCCTGCGATCGCCGGCCGACGATCCCGCGCTCTCCAGGCATGTTCCAACACCGTCCAGTCGAACAGGAGGGGTAGCCCAGAAGCTGGATCGATGGGTTCGGCATCGATCGGAACCACGAAAGTTCCGCCGGCCTCGACCAGGATCGGAACAAGAGCTGCCAGGAGCTCGTGCGCAAACCGAAGTGCCCCCGCTGGACCGTCGACCGCTGCACTTCCCGCGATCAGGACCCGGCGCCGGACGGGAAGCGGCAACGCCGAGGAGGCGGTGCCGATTCGGCCCGACGCTCCCACCGTCACGGCCGAGTCGGAGTGATCGGACGTCTTGGTCTCCCCAGGGTGGATAAGCGCTGTGGTCCGCTGGAGGATCGCGAATACTCCTCTGCCGCCATCACGAGGGGCGACGCATTCTGCCGCCTCCGCAACGACCACGAACGCATCCTACGAATCTCGCGGACCCTCGGATAGTAGGGAGAACCCGTGGCGGGCGTGCGATGGTCTTCAGTTGTGCGTTACTTGGCTCCGTTAAGGAAGGTGACGAGCGACGTCCATCGCTACGCCTCAGTCTTCGCCGCATGCGACTGTTAGAGGCGATGCTCATACGGGCGGCAATCGTCGCGAGGGGATCCGAATCTGCAGAGCGGAGGCAACCGATGGCGACGCGCTATGAGCGAAGCCGGAGCATGCCCATCTACTGGTACAACAAGGCGTCGGATCTTCGCGGTGCGGCTGGACTTGTCTGGGCGGGCATGCAGGATGAACGCGGTGCGGACGTCGCCGGCAGCCTCGGGCTCGGCCGGGGCTTCTCCTTTCGCGCCGCCTGCGGACCCGTCTATCTCATGCTTTGCGGCCTCGCCGCGGAGCTGCTGCTCAAGTCGGCGCTGGTCGCACAGGGCAAGGAGCCCGGCCTTCATCACCGCTTGACCGACCTATGGGACGACGTCGGCTTGGTCCGGACGGATGAGCAGACAGGGCTTCTTCAGATCCTGGCGAAGTCGATCTCATGGGCAGGTCGATATCCAGTTCCAAAGACCGCGGCAGACTACGATCAATTTGACGAGCTCGCGATGAAACACCTATGGGATCCCGTCGCCACAGTGGGCAACGGCCTCGTCATCCGACGTTCAAACAAGAAGTTGGACTGGCTGTCATTCAACCAGCTTTGGTCTTACGTCCACTCGGCCCCTGCGCTTCTCGGCATCTTTGATCGCCCGAGGAGGCAACGCCGCACGTCAAAGCAGGACGACCCGAACCGAGCCCCATAACAAGCTCGGCGAGCTCACAGCCGGCCAGGTCGCCAAGGCGACCGGCCTCGGTCACGGCTTTGACCGATTCACCTCGAGGCTCGCGGTCTCGCGAACCGCGTCCGCGATGCCGACGACCGCCGCAAGCACCGGGACCGCCGTCCCGATGACGAACAGAGTCCAGCGGCTGCGGCTGGACGCTGCCCTTCCAATCACGATGCCCACATCCACCCACCGCCTCCCGCTACGACGACTTGAACATGGCCGGCATCGGCCAAGTGCCAAGATCACTCGGGCTTCGCCAGCGCCACCCGGAAGGCCCACGGGCCAGTTGCGATCCTGCCGGCGGCCGGGAAGGGATCGAGGAAGCGCTCGATCCGCAGCTCGAGCTGGCGGGCTGACCGCGGTGCCGGAGGGACGATCACGACCGGCGACGACGAGATCGCCGGCCCGCTCTTGGCATTCCTTGGGGTCGCAAGTCCTGAGGGGTGGGATCGGCGATGGGCCCAGGACGCCACCAGGTACCGCATTGGTGCTGGGACCCGCTCGAGAGAGGGGCTCACTGCGTGGTTGCGGCTAGGTGAGCTGACGGCCCAAGAGATCGAAGTCAAGGCGTTCGATCGGCGTCGACTGCGGCATGAACTCCGTGCGATCCGAGGGCTCTCAATGGAAGCGGTATTTACCTTCGCATTGGACGAAGCACGCGATCGATTGGCCGCCGCCGGCGTCGTCATGGTGGTGGTGCCGGATCTCGAAGGCGCTCCGGTCAGCGGGGCCGCGCGCTGGATCCGCAGGGGAACACCGCTCATCCAGTTGAGCCTGCGGTATCTCTCGGACGACCAATTCTGGTACAGCCTCTTCCATGAGTGCGGACACCTCATCGCGCACAGGAAGATCGACATCGTCGAAGACGTTGTGGAGGGTGCACAGGATGGGGCAGGGGAGGAGGAAGCAGATCGGTTTGCGCGCGATGCGCTCATTCCTCCAACCGAGTTCAGCTCCTTCGTGCAGACGCGCGATTTCGGGAAGCCTGCGGTTCGAGCTTTTGCCGCTCGCGTCGGCGTTGCTCCGGGCATCGTGGTGGGGAGGTTGCATCGCGACGATCTTGTTCCGTGGCAAGCCCTCAACGAGCTTCGGAAGTTCTACCCGGCGCCCAGGTGGCGGCTTCGTCGGACCTGACAGCGTCGTACGCACCGCACCGTCCTCACGCTTGCCCCCCAGTTCATTGGCATAACGCCTCGGACGGCATACCAGGCAAGCGCATCGACTACCTTGTTTGGGCAATAACATACTTGGCACACTAGACTAATGAGGCGTGACAGGCTGGTCTAATCGAACGGGCGTTCTATAATGCTACATTGACCGGGACCCGGCGCGGCGACTAGGCTCCTGCGGTGCCCGCGGAGGTGTTGTGACCGATACGTACCATCTAGCCCTAACGCTCAACGCGGACGACAAGCTCACGGCGCGCGATGTACACGCCACGCTCGGCGATGTTGAGGCGCTCCTGCGCGAGCTAGAGCGCACGATCTCGCCGGACCGCAAGGCGCGGGCGACGTGGGAATGGGGCGATGTCGGCGTCGATCTCGACCTTGTTGCGCGCCCGAACGGGGCGTCGGCGGAGACGCTTCAAGCGGTGGTCCGAGCGGCACACGCGGGGTTTGAGACGGCACAGGCCGCCGCCGACACGTCCTCTCCGGCAGTTCTCCCGGGATCGTTCGATCCCGATGCTCAGGAGCTTCTGCGAAAGATCCTCGGTCGCCTGAAGCGCCTGACGGGTATCACCGTGGGGGCGACTGGCGAGGCAACCTTTGAAGTCACGGCAGCCAACATCGGACAGACGGTTCGCGCGCGCCGAGTCCGGCGGGTGTTCTCCTCGGTGGACGGGGAGCTATACATCATTGGCGGCGGCGAGAAGATCATCCGCGCACTACTCAGCGAACATCGTACCCACGTTCACGTCCGATGCACGTTCTCCGCCGACTGGGAAGAACGCCTCCGGAATCTGTGGCGGAAACGTGTGGTGATTGAAGGCATGGTCGCGTATTCCGCTGATGGGAAGCCGCGGTCGATCATTGATCCAACGCTCATCACGCCGCGCCTGCCAGGTCCCTCACTACGGAGACTGGAAGGTGCCGCGCCGGATCTCACCGGTGATCTGTCGGACGACGACTATCTGACGAAGCTCCGTCGGTATGGCTGATGCCCCGGTTCACTACTGGGACTCGGGCCTGTTCATCCACTACCTGACAGGCAAGATCCCCGAGCGGGTCGCGATCGTGCGCGCCCTTATCGGCCATGTCGAAACCGGCAAAGCTCATCTGCTCACCTCGACGTTCACCATCGCAGAGGTCCGATACTTCAGGGAGACAGGCGGAAACATCGCAACGCACGAAGCTGAGATCCGCGGCTTGATGGAGGGGGACAAGATCGAGTTTCGGGCGCTTACGCCTCATATCGCTGCCCTGGCTCGTGATCTCGGTAATGCTCACAATGAGCTGACGCCAGGGGACTGCGTGCACATCGCGACTGCTCAGGATGCAGGTGTCGACATCCTGTTTACATACGACGGTGCCCACCCGCCAAGTCATCGTCGCCGCCCCGAGAAGATGTTGACGTACGACGGTCAACTCAGTCCGCTTCTAGCGATCAAGGAACCTTACGATCCGTGGCCCACGCTAGGATTGGAGACACCGTGACGAAGCCCGCCGCCGAACCGAAGCCCTTGTCGCCGTTCGAGCGGTTCAACGATTTGACGCGTCGGATCGTGGCCGTGCCGAAGTCGGAGGTCGACGCCGAGCGTCAGGCCGAGGCGAAGACCAAAGCCCGGAAGGGCTAGTTCGAGTCGAGCTCGATTGGCTCGCCGAACTCGGCGGCCATAGCGTGACGAGAGGTTTCCATCTCGGAGTACGCCTTCTCTTGTAGGTCGATGCCACGGACCACGGGCAGGCCGATAGCTTCGAGGACCGCTCGGCTGGTCGGGACCGGCACGAGGACGTTCTTGGCGTCCTCCGGCTCGATGTGATCGACGATCGCCCCGTAGACGTTCGCCTTGAGCTGGTCCTGCCCGAGCTTTGACGACAGGAACTGGTAGACGTATCCGCGAAGCGCCTCATCTTCGATGACGACCCGGATCAGGTTATTCGTCCCGATCACGCCATCGTGGTAGCCCGTTGTGTACACGACCCGGCCGACCGTCCCGCTGTCGGTGATGAGGATCATGCCGCGCCTGAGGTAGAGCTTCTGGATCATCCGCAGTTGGGCGGGCTTCGCCTTCGCGAGGTCGAGATACTTGATGTTCTCGCCGCGCGTCTGCGTGATCGCGTTCCCCGTGAAGTAGCGGAGGATGCCGTCGCCGGATATGACGCCTTGGTCGGCATACGGCCGCTTGAAGCGTGGCCCGTTGAAAACCTGAGCGATCTGGCCTAGGCGCTCGACGGTCCAGCCGTTTTCGCCCTCGCCCATCTCGAGAACACGCCGGCGGGACTTCGCATAGCGGGGCAGATATCGAACCGGGTTGAGGTTGAGGTTCGCCGAAATCTGCGAGCGCGGGATCGTGAAGTAAAAGTCCGAGGTTGACTCGCCGCCCTCCCGGAGCGACTGCCACGCCGCGTAGATGCTCTCGGTGTCCTGATCGAGGACTGGCTCGCCGTTGACGAGGATCTTGTCGCCCTTCGCGTCGGTCCTGTAGATGGGCTTGCCAACGCCGTCATGGCCGATCCCCTGCGAGATCGCCATGAAGATCGGGTGATCGTCCTCGGTGATCGTCACCTGGCCTTGCTTGCGCTCCAAGACGAGGAGCGCGGCCTTGGCGTCGGTATGCGGCTTGAATGTGTCGTCGTGGCAGTTGACGACCGCGATCAGTCGGCACTCCTGAAAGAGCATCGTTCGCAGCGGCAGCGCCTTGTCGTTGTCGAGGAGGCCGCGCGGCACGACGATCCCGATCCGACCGCCGGGTGCGACCCACTTGATGCACCGCTCGACGAACAGGTACTCGGGCGGGACGCCCTCCACGAGGAGGTCTTTCGTCGGTTGAAGATTCCCGTCCCGCTTCCGCCAGACGTGCGCCACAAGAAACTGATCGAGCAGATCGGGCATCTCTTTGGGCGTGATCCGATGCTCCGCCGTCGCCCCGAACGGGGGGTTCGTCAGGATGACGGTCGCGACGCCCTGCCCGGCCGACTTCGTGAACGGTGGAGGCAGCTTTGCGAAGGGCTCAAGGCTATCGCCGTGGATGATCCCGGCGTGGCCGTCGCTGGCAAGGATCATGTTCGTCCGGGCCACTTTGACGAGCTTGGGCGACTTGTCGATCCCGAACAGGTGGTGAAAGATCCGCGCGCTCGCCTCACGCTTGGCGGGCTCAGTTCGCCCGCTCTTTCTGATCTTCTGGCTGATGTGCCGCATGGCAGCGATGAGGAATCCGCCCGACCCCATCGCCGGGTCGACGATGATGTCTTTCTCGCCGGGGTCCACGAGTCGCGTGAGAAGCCCGACGATCAGGCGATGCGTGAAGTACTGGCCGCGGTCGCCCTTGAGATGGGAGCCGATGTAGACCTCGTAAGCCGCGCCCACTACGTCGTACATGAGGTCCGAGTCATCCGACGGCAGGAAGCGGAAGTCCTGTAGCTCGGCCACCACGGTCGCGATCTCACGATCACCCGCCGTGATCGTCTCGTGGTCCTCGAATACGTCCAAGTGCTCGTCTCGGACCTGCGCGAACAGATCGCGGATACGACCCGCGACGCGCTTCCGGCCCTCGGCCGATTGAAGCTCAAGCGGCGTGCAGCGGAAGTCAGGCCAGTCGCCGTCGTTCGTCTCGTCTTCGTACTTCGCCAGGATGATCCGCACCATGTCCATCGCGAGGTCTTCGGAGTCGATGCCGACCTTGTAGAGGGCGTTATGGCAGCGTCTGAACGTCTCGACGAGATCATGCGGTGCGCGGAGCTTGCCCTTCGTCTGCTCGCCGATGGCCTCCCACGTCTCGTCGAAGCGGGGGATGTTCGGCCACTCCTCCATCTTCCCGTCGAGCCGTCGGAAGTACTTCGGCGCGTCCGTCTCGTTGATCCAGACGCCGCCTTCCGCGGAGCTGGCGAAGATGTAGGACTTGAGCTGGCCAACGCCGTGTTTCTCGTTCGGGGCCTTCGTCTCCACGACGATCTTGGCCTTGCCCTGGTCCCGCTGGCCCGCCGCGATCGCCGACTCGTAGATCACGATGTCGGCCTGACGCGCCTCCGATCCGATGCTGACTGGCGCAGCGAAGACCATGACCGCCTTCGGGTAGCTGTACTCGTAGAACAGCTTCCGGGCGTAGGTCTGACGGACGCGCTCCTCGGGCGTGTTCGGGCGCGTGACCGTCGGGTTGAGGAAGTCCACGATCCGGCCCTCGGCCGTCAGGACCAGCTTGTCGGCCGGCTCGATCACGAGGAGCGGGTCGATGCTCATCCTGCCCCGGTCTTCACGGGACCGAACGCTAACACCCGAGGCAATGCCCCGGTCGGGTCTGTCACCCCGCGCGCCGCTTGCCCCTAGCCTGCCGTCGCGCTGGTGGCCTGCAAAGTCTTTCCGGTCAGCTCCGAGTAGGTGACGCGGCGCCCGACGACCTGCGACAGAACGAGCAGGAACCGGCCGATGTCGCGGCGCTTGCGCTCGTTGAACGTGAAGGCCCGTTCGTCGAGGTAGCGGAACAGATGGAACGGCTCGACGCTGACGTAGGTGCCCTTCAGGCCGCGCTTCAGGAGCGACCAGAAGTTCTCGATCCCGTTCGTGTGGACCTGTCCATCCACGTACTCGCGGGCGTGGTCGATGACCTCATGGGTGTAGTCGCGGTCGAGCCCGACGTAGGAACCGAGGGCATCGGTGTAGATGTTCGAGCCCGGCTCGACGTGCTCCCGGACGAAGGATTGGAGCGGCGGGCGCTTGCGATCCGGGACGATCTGCATCTGGACGCGCCCGCCGCGCGTGAGGACGCCGAGGACGGCTACCTTGTCCTTCCCGCCGGTCCCGGTGATCTTGGCCCGGCGAGCGTGGACGTGCATGTTGCGGGCCTTGCCGCCGATGAATGTCTCGTCTACTTCGACGTGGCCGAATGCCCGCTCGAACGATCCGGCCTGCATCGCAAGGCGGATGCGGTGGAGCAGGAACCAGGCCGACTTCTGGGTCAGCCCGAGCGCCCGCCCGAGTTCGTAGGAGCTGATGCCGTTCTTGGCGTTCGCGATCAGCCAGATGCCCGCCAGCCACTTGTCGAGCGGGATCGGGCTGTCCTCGAAGATCGTCCCGAGCTTGACCGTGAACTCGCGCTTGCAGGACTTGCATCGCCAGAGCCACCGAGTCGAGACGTAGGAGTGTTCGCGGCCCGCGCAACGCGGGCAGATCGGACCATCCGGCCAGCGGAGCGATGCCACGAATGACACGCATACGTCTGGATCGGAGAAGTACCGGATCGCCTCTTGGAGCGTCTGCGGGAGCGTATCCTCGTTCATGACCTGATTATCGGGGATCAGGCCCGGTGTGTCAAGTACGTTATTGCCCTTGTTTGCCGCGTCCTGGAGTCTGTCCGAACCGCCGACAAGATCGATTCACACGGAACGAGGAAGGGGTTGGCCTCAATAGAGCGGGTTGAATTGCCGCTAGTCTCCCGCGGCCGAATACGCAAGGCGCATTAGACCGGCGCTCGCGCAGCGTGGGTCGTGTTCTCCGATGACGGCAATCCCGCGTGCCGTACGCCCAGGACCGTCGAGACCGTGACGTCGACGGTTGAGCCATCGGGGCAGGATCTCGGCCACCCGTTTCGTGGCGATCGCGGCATTGCTGGCACCGACAAGACGATCCCAGGGGCGGTTCTTTGGCGAGAAGGCCTGCTGGGCGCCAGAGACCCGGCGACGAACTTAGCGCGGGCCTAGACGGCACTCAGCATGACCTTGTCGACCTCAGTGCTGCTGCCCTCGGACGCTCACGACGCGCTGGTTCCACCCTGTGACCGATTCGGTGAGGCGACCGAGATCTCGGCCGAACAGCCCCGCCCTCAGCAAGGACCACTGATCGCCCAAGGCCTCGATTTCCGCGCCGATAGGGACCTCGATGCCGTTGCCGTACTGACCTCGCCAACTGAAGCGCCCGACCGCGCCCCAGCCTCCCGGCCGCTCCTGCCGGCTGATGTCGTAGGCGACCAGACCGACGAGATACTCGAAGCGGTCGAAGGCTCGCTCGTATGACTCCGGCTCGGGCTCCAGCTCCTCCACCCACGGTCGGAGCACCTCGGCGAGATGGTCGCTCGCCGGCGTGTGGCGCCGCTCGAGGCCGGGCAGCTGCTGGGCGACTCGGTGTTCGATCGCGGCCGGCGCGCTCAAGACGAGTGCCGCCGGCTTCCATTCGTTGTGATCGTGGATCGTCGGGGGCGCCAGGAGCTCGGCCAGGAGCGCCTCCCGGCTCCCGATGACGGCTCCGAGGCCTGCGCTGTAGAGCACGAGCAGGGCCGGGTAGAGGCCGAGGTCCAGCCAGGTGCCGGTGCCGCTGCTCCTTTCCGGCGCGTTCGCAAGGCGAGCAATCGCCCTCGAGATCAGGCGCTCGTCGGTGGTCTGGCTCCAGTACCCGGCCACGGCGGCCACGCGTCCGAGATCCTCGGCGAGCTCTTCGTAAGCGCCCACGCGCCGGGCCAGTTCTTCCTTCGAATAGGGCGCTTCGGCCGCGAAACTCTCGTCCCGCATCGCCTCGACGACGCGGCCAACTTCGGCGGTGACGAGACCGTGAAGCGCCGGCCCCTTCGTTGGGTCGCCGACGGAATCCTTGACCTGACGAAGTAGGTCCTCGTTCATCAATCGATCGTACCGCCCGCCCGCGCATGGGAGACTTCGCCTCGTGAAGATCTTCATCAGCTCCGTCCGGCGAGGCCTCGAGGAGGAGCGCGGCGCGCTGCCGGGACTCATCCAGGCACTCGGGCACGAGCCGAGGCTCTTCGAGGACTACAGCGCGCAGAGCGTTCCGTCCCGCCAGGCATGTCTCGACGGTGTCGAGGACGCTGACGCCTACGTCCTGCTGCTGGGCCAGTACTACGGCGACCCGTTGCCCGACACCGGCAAGTCACCGACGGAGGAGGAGTTCACGGTTGCGAAACGACGGGGCATCCCGATCCGTGTATTTCGCAAACACGGCGTGGGAGTGGAGCCGGCCCAGGAAGAGTTCGTGAGCCGGATCGAGGCCTATTCGACGGGGGTGTTCCGTAAGGGGTTCTCGAACGCGACCGAACTCCTCCCGGAGGTCGCGCGCGCGATCCGAGAGCTCGAGCAGACGTCCGTCGCGCTGACGTTCATGCCGCTCCCGGTGCCCCCGAAAGCTCCGTGGAAGACCTTCGAGCGTCACGGCTGGAGGTCAACCGCGACGACCCTCGAGCTGATCGCGATTCCCCTCGACGCGGCCACGCCGACCGCGACGGCTCTCTCAGCCCTGCCGGCGCGCCTCGCTCGAGTGGGGCGAGAGCACGGCTTCTTCGACGAGTCGCACGGGCTCGACACCGGGATCGAGCATTCCGCCGCGTACGCCGCCACCCGACCAGATCGGAACGTGCCGATCCGCGGGCTCGGGATCACCGCGAGCGGCGCCGTATCGATCTGGCACGAGATGCCCTCGGACATGCTCGGCGTCATCCTCGACCAAGCGGAGGTCGTACAGCGGATCGCCCAGATGGTTCTCATGGCAGCGGAGCTCGTGCCCGCCCCATCGTCGGTGGCACTCGCGATCGGACTGCACCACCTGGGCTCGGTCGTTGAGGGCCACGCGTCGGATCTCGGTCATCGAAACTCGGCCTCGCTGCCGGGCTTTGGCCAGGACAGAGACGCACTCATGCCCGCGCGAGATGCCGTGCCGGCCGCGGCGTTGGTTCGCGGCGCGAACGAGATCGGGCGAGAACTCGCTGCCCGACTGGTTCTTGCGTTCCGGGACGCCTTTCGCCACTGACCGCTGCGGCGACTTGGCGGGAGACCGCCAATTGGAGCCATTGCCCTAGCGTCGGCTGGCCGGAAAGAAATGTGGGGCCTCGGCCGAAGCCGAGGCCCCCGACGACGTCCCACGCCGTCTTGCCCAGCCCAATGCCGGGGAAGTTCACCTCGGCGGCTGCGCCGCCTTGATGGGCCGACCCGAAGGTCGGACGTGATCTCTAGGCGTCTCCCAGGGGACGTCAAGACCCAGATCCGGCCGACGTCGTCGACTTTGGGGGGCCCTGAGGGCGTCCGCCATGGCCCGCCCAGCCTTCATGCTGGGACGCGTGTAGGCCGCGCTGCCTACGCCCTGGCGAGGGCGGCCGCAGCGGCGACCACTTGGCGGGCAAATCGCTCGGGGTCATCGTCGGGTGCGATGAGACAGGTTGTCGGCGGGAGCGACATCATCACCGGCTCGGTGTATTCGACCAGGAACAAGGAGAGCGTCGTGAGGCGATCGTGGAACGGTGTCAGCGCCCGCCAGAGCGCCCGCTGCTGTCGGCCGGAGCCGTGGAGGCGCGACGCCTCGGATATCCGCCGCTTCCACGCCTCACCGGCGGGCGCGTAGTCGGAAAAGCGCTCGTTGAGCCGCGCTCGGAGTTCCTCCGGACCCGGGCAGAACGAGCCGGGCAGGCGGAGCACCTCCGCCGCTGCGCAAGCCCGTTCGAGCAATAGCCCTCGCGCCTCGGGCGTTCCCAAGGTTCTCGCCTGCTCGATCATGACAGTCTGCTGTTCCAGGACCGAGTCGACCCATCCGCGCCATGCCTCGGCGTTGAGACCGAGCTCCCGCAAGCGACCGTTACCGTCCGCGTGCCGATCGAACGGTGGCACCGTCAGGCCGTCGAGGACGAGCGCACGACTGTCAGCATGGCGAGCGTGAGATCGCTGGCGAACATCCTCGCGGGCCCGTCAGATCACTGGTATTGGTCCGGGGACGCCTTCCCGCCGGTTGACGACCAATCCGGTTGCAGCGATCGCGCCGAGGCCGATGAGCGAGAAGCCAGCCACCTCGTTGGGGGTCCACGACCGCGCCACCTCATCGGTCACGCCGAGCTGGACTAGCTGATACCCGTGGTCATACAGCCAGGTGTCGGGATCTTGGACGCCGGCCGGCACGCGCGCGTAGGCCTGGTCGAAGGTCGGCTCATCAGGCGCGCTCCTCGCGAAAGGCGCCCCACTCGGGGATGGGC